>JACCDW010579573.1_pt1 | contig 19323 bp, 20 predicted proteins | sample 7449781 | NCBI WGS metagenome assembly JACCDW01 (sample SAMN15323449, study PRJNA562643) | freshwater metagenome | isolation source: river surface water | place: USA:Blue River Watershed | collected 2017-08-18
GGTGATCTATCTCAAGTGCCCCCGACAGGAATCGAACCTGTGCACCTGCCTCCGGAGGGCAGTGCTCTATCCCCTGAGCTACGGGGGCTCATTGGGTCAGCATGAAGGTTATCAGCGGGTGCGAAGATGTGTGCATACTGCAACAATTCACGCATGAACTCAACCGCTTACTTTGCAACTGGATGTTTTTGGGGAGCAGAGCGTCGCTTCTGGCAGATGGATGGCGTAGTCGAGACAAGTGTTGGTTACATGGGTGGAATTCGCCCCAATCCTTCATATGAGCAGGTCTGCACCGGAGTTACTGGGCATGCCGAGATGGTGAAGGTTGTCTTTGATCCATCAAAGGTTTCCTACCTTCGCTTACTTCAAGAGTTTTGGACGATGCATGATCCAACTTCACTGAATCAACAAGGTGGAGATATCGGAACTCAGTATCGCAGCGCCATCTATACAACCTCACATGAACAGATGCAGGTAGCGCTCGCTTCATGCCAGATGTATCAGGATGCATTAACAGCTGCAGGTATGGACATAATTTGCACAGAGATTCTTAGCGCTGAAGGTGTCGAGTACTACGCAGCAGAGGAGTACCACCAAAAGTATCTGCAGAAGAATCCCAATGGTTACGATTGTCATTCAAGCACGGGTGTTCCATTCCCAGAAACGGTTGCATAGCTCATGAGCGAAAAAGAGTATCCAGTAAAGATCGATGAAGCCGAGCTAGCCAGCCGTGTAGATCCATTGTCATATGCGGTGCTTCGTAACGCTGCAACTGAAACCGCCTTCACCGGTGAGTACACAGAGACAGAAACTATTGGCGTGTACAAGTGCAAGGCCTGCAATGCGGAACTATTTAAAAGTGATTCAAAGTTTCATTCAGGTTGCGGCTGGCCATCCTTTTATCAACCATCAGCAGGGGATGCGGTTGAATTATTGGAGGATCGTTCACTGGCTCCACGCATCCGCACCGAAGTTCGCTGCGCGGCATGTGGTTCTCACCTAGGCCATGTATTTGAGGGCGAAGGATATGCAGTTCCTACCGATCAACGCTGGTGTATCAACTCTGTTGCCCTAGTTCTAGAAGAGCGTCAGTAATCAAGCCCTCTTGATTCATGCACCGCTTGGTAGCAATACCAAGCAAAAACGCTTCTGTAGGGACGTAGCTTTTCACCTTTGATATCTAAAGCTTTCGCCGTTGTTTCCTCTTTTGCGCCATGAATCATGTCCCAACCTCTGCGAACCGCTAAATCACCTGTGGGCCACACATCGAGACGACCAAGTTGAAACATCATAAACATTTCAACTGTCCAGCGCCCTACGCCCCAGATAGATGTAAGTGCATCAAAGATTTCTTGATCATCATGGATTTGATCAATTTCATTGATAGGGATTGATTTATCTAAAGATGCTGTTGCTATTCCTTTGATGGTTCGCGTCTTTGCACCTGAAACACCGATCTCGCGCAACTGTTCATCACTGAGCTTTACTAACTTTCGTGGAGTTACAGAGCCTTTGCAAAGTTTCACCAGGCGTTCATGAATTGTCGCAGCCGCCTTTACGGCAAGCTGTTGCGATATAACAGAACTGACAAGTGATTCAAAGTGAGACTCTTCAGGTTCGCTTCGCCCCAATGTGCACAACGGGCGACGCTCAATTAAGGGAGCAAACTTAGGATCAATCTGGGATACCTCAGCGACTATTCGGCGCATCTTCTGCGCTGAGTGGACCGCCATTAATTACAAAGAAAAGGTTGGGTACTCATCTGTAACCATGAGCAAGGCGTACCCAGCAACACGGTTCCAGTAAGCGATTGTTCCAACTACGCCTTCGGCACAAAACTCTGGGTAGTTTCCTGTAAACAAAACGCTAAACCATGCGATAACAGTTAACACTGCTGCGTAAATGACATAAACAACGCCGACCAAGTACAAAGGCAGTGCAAGTAACCACTTGATCAATGGAAGCCAGCGATTCAACGCCTTCGCATCAACTTCTGGGAAAGTCACACTAACAACATCATTTTCTTCGATTGATGGGTACTCATCTGTAAGTAACAGCAGGTATGCATCAACACGAGTTTGCAAAGAAAGCAGGGCTTCATTGAAAGCTAAGACATAACTTGGATAAACCTGGCGAATAACAATCGCTAGGGCTGCAGGAAGAGCAAGTAAACCGGCATACATTCCGATGTTGTCCTCTGAAAAAGCAGAGGTCGGAGAGAAGGAGGCTAGGAATACCAGCGCTGGCACAACCAGGATGATGCGGAAAAAGGCGGTTAGGCGATTGCGCTCGGTTAGGGATACATCGATTTGGGTCTCAATTTGATTGCTCATGTGCTCAATCTACTCCTGTTACTTCGGCGGTATTGCTTATTGCAGCATCTTTGCCGTACTTTTACAGTTGTTGCAGGATTTCTTGCAGAAGTTGTTGCAGGTTGTGTCAGGGCCAAATGAAGGTGGTGATGAGTTGGCGGGAATTAAAGAGGTTGCTGAAGAGGCAGGCGTATCGACCGCCACCGTTTCTCGCGCGCTTCGCGGTCTTCACCATGTCAATCAACAGACTAGAGACAAGATCATCGCCGCTGCGGAGAAGTTGAACTATCCGCTCAACACTGAACGACAGGGCGCTTCGAGCGGTCGCACTAATTCAGTCGGAGTCGTGGCTCCATATATTTCTCGTTGGTACTTTTCGCAAGTAATTAGCGGTGCAGAGCAGGCTTTGCGTGAAGCCGGTTTGGATCTGCTGCTCTACAACTTCAGCCAAATGAAGGGTCGCGAGCGACTTTTTCAGCATCAGCTTCTTAAGGGTCGCGTCGATGCCTTGATTGTTATTTCGCTGCCACCAACTGAAGAAGAGTTTGATTCAATGCTTTCGTTGGGAATTCCAATCGCACTTGTTGGTATGGAGCATGAAAAGTGCGCATCAATCAAAATTGATGATGTTGCCGGTGCAAGAACTGCGACACAACATTTAGTGAATCAAGGACACAAGAAAATTGGTTTGATGTCTGGCCGTCCAGATGACCCCTTTAACTTTTCCGTTCCGCAAGATCGCCGCAAAGGATTTATGCAGGTATTGGCTGAAAATGGGCTGGAATGGCTTCCTTCACGTGAGATTCATGGAGATTTCACGATGCACACCGCATCACGTGCAATGGATGATTTACTAGCTCGACCTAATAGGCCAACTGCAATTTTTTGTGAGTCAGATGAAATGGCGATGGGAGCGATGCAGGCTTTGCGCCGACATGGTTTGAAAGCGCCCGATGACATCTCGATTATTGGTTTTGATGGACATGAGATGGCGGAGTTTTCAGAGCTCACGACAATTGAGCAGCCTGTTACTTTGATGGGCGAGATGGCAGCGTGGTCAATCATGGAGAGATTACGCAAGCCTGTGATTGATCCACCATCTTTAGTCCTGCCTACAACCTTGGTTGTAAGAAATTCAACTCGACGATTGACTCCCGAAGAGCAAGCTCTCTGAGGTAGCCTTACGGGTATGAGTGATCATTCAGTCTCAGCCCCAAACTTGGCAGAACTTCAAACCCACAGAAGTGAAAAGTGGCGCGCATTTCCACATGATGTTCTTCCTCTGCCAGTTGCTGAAATGGATTATCCGGTAGCTCAACCAATTCGGGATCTTTTGACTGAAATGGTTGCTAAATCTGATCTTGGTTACTTGGGTCTGATTCCTGAACTTGGAACCAGTTTTGCGCACTTTGCCGGAAAGCGTTGGGATTGGAAGGTTGATCCACTCCAAGTGAGAGCTGCAACTGATGTGGGTGTAGCGGTAGTTGAAGTTTTACGTGTATTTACCAATCCTGGTGATTCGATTCTCTTGAGCTCACCTGTTTATCAAAACTTTTATAACTGGATTAATGAAACAAAGTTGAATCTAGTTGATGTTCCTTTTGAACGCACAGGTGATGAATCCGCTAACCCTTGGGAAATCAACTGGGATGGAATTGAAAAGGCGTACGCAGCGGGACTAAAGGTCCACATTCTCTGTAGCCCACATAACCCACTGGGTCGCGTTTATAGCAAAGAAGAGTTACTGCGAATCGTTACATTGGCCAAGAAATATGACGTTCTGGTTATCAGCGATGAAATCCACGCCCCGCTTACCTTTAAGGGCAAAAACTTTGTTCCGATGCTAAGCCTTGGGCCAGATGCAGAATCAGTGACTGTGACGGTAACTGCGGCATCCAAAGGTTGGAATATTGCAGGCTTGAAGTGCGCAATCATCGTCTCGCAAAACGAAGCAATCAATAATCGTTTAGCAACTATGCCAATGGCGGTTCATTACCGAGCATCATTGTTGGGCGGCTTTGCAACTGCAATTGCTTTTGCTGAAGGAGAAGTGTGGCTTGATTCAGTAATCGAGAATCTTGATCACAATCGATACATGATCAAGGAGCTATTAAGTTCGCAACTTCCGTCAGTTAGATATCACATTCCCGATAATGGTTATTTAGCGTGGCTGGATCTTGAAGCATTAAACCTGGGTGAAAATCCAACAGAAACCTTGTTAGCTAAAGGAAGAGTTGCTTTCAATCCAGGTCATATTTACGGAAAACAATGCTCTCAATATGTTCGCTTGAACTTTGCAACTAGCCCAACAATCATTACTGAAGCTATTCACCGCATCGCTCGAGCGATTTAATGACAAGCACAAAATATGATGTCGTCATTGTTGGTGGCGGTCATAACGGTTTGGTTGCTGCAACGTATTTAGCTCGCGCAGGTAAGTCAGTCAGGATCTTAGAAGCCAACCCTGAAATTGGTGGGGCATCACAAAGCGTTAGAGCTTTTCCTGAATTTGATGCGAATTTATCCCGGTATTCATACTTGATCGCGCTTTTGCCAGACAAAATCGTTAACGATCTAGGTCTTTCATTTGAATGTGTGTCACGCGAGGTATCCAGTTACACACCATATGGCGACAACAAAGGCTTATACGTTTCACGGGTATGGGATGCAAAGACTGAAAGCTCTTTTCTTGAGTTAGATCCATCAGGAAAGGAGGGGCAAGCCTGGCAGGATTTTTACGCCGAAGTTGCTCAATTTGCCGAACGTATCGCCCCAACACTTCTCGAGCCATTAAAGACTCGTACGCAGCTGCGTCAAGAGATCGACCTAGACCCAATTTGGCAGTACTTAGTTGAAGAGCCAATTGGAAAAGCCATAACAGGAAGATTTAGCAATGACATTGTCCGCGGTGTTGTTTTAACTGATGCCCTTATTGGAACTTTTTCATCCGCCTTTGATTTACAAGCAAATATCTGCTTTTTGTACCACTTGATCGGAAATGGAACTGGTGAATGGAAGGTTCCTAAGGGTGGAATGGGGGCGCTTGTAAATGAGTTGGTGCGTGTTGCCACTGAAAGCGGCGTAGAGATTTCACTTAATTCAAGAGCGACCAAAGTTGTTTCTACATCTACTGGGGTTGAAGTCGAGATTGAAACCGGAGAAGTAATAGCTGGTGAATATCTTCTCTCTAACGCCGCACCACAAGTCTTAGCAAAGCTGCGCGGTACAGCAGCACCAAAGAGTCTTGATGGTTCGCAGATGAAGATAAACATATTGTTGAAGCGTTTGCCCACGCTTAAATCAGGAATCGATCCACGTTTAGCTTTTGCTGGAACATTTCATGCAAATGAAAGCTTTACCCAATTTGAATCGGTCTTTAGCGATGCGCAATCTGGCGTAATGCCATCAAAGATGCCAATCGAAATGTATTGCCACACCTTGTCCGACCCCTCAATTTTGTCCCAAGAGCTACAAGATGCTGGTTATCAAACTTTGACCTTGTTTGGTTTGCATACTCCAGCTTCGCTTTTTGATGCAGATAATGACGCTGCACGTGATGCAGCCCTAAAGTCAGCTCTTGCATCGCTTAATGATTATTTAGCAGAACCAATCGAGGATGTAATTGCCGCCATTGAAGTTAAGACTCCGTTAGATATTGAAGAAGCTATTGCGCTTCCGCGAGGCAATATTTTCCATAAGGATTTATCGATGCCTTTCCGTGAGGACGGGACAGAACCTTCATGGGGAGTTGAAACAGATGATCCCCGCATCTTCATTTGCGGGGCTGGCGCTGTGCGTGGTGGGGGAGTTAGTGGGATTCCTGGCCATAATGCGGCCATGGCAATCCTTTCTAACAATTAGACTTCGGATATGAGCCTCCACCCAGAAACATCAGCGATTACTGCAGGCCGTCCTGAAGCTGCACCTGATGCTTCTTTGAATCCGCCAATTGTTTTTTCATCTACCTACCATGCAGGCGGACCAGTTGGTTATGGACGTTATGGAAATGAAAGTTGGAGCGCGCTAGAAGCCGCGATCTCTGAACTAGAAGGCGGAGAAACTCTTTCCTTTTCATCAGGTATGGCTGCAATCAGTGCCGTGTTTTCAATCTTGCCCATCGGTGCACCTGTCGTTGCATCAAATCAGGGATATAGCGGAACGATGGGATTGCTGAATCAGCATCATGCATCAGGACGTTTAGAGGTTCGTTTTGTAGATATAACTAACACTGAAGAAGTTATCGCCGCGATGAAGGGTGCAGCTTTGCTGTGGTTGGAATCTCCAACAAATCCTTGCCTTGATATCGCAGACCTTCCTGCACTTATTGCAGCTGCAAAGAAATTTACAATCGGCGTAGGCGTCGACAACACATTTGCAACGCCATTGACGCAGAAGCCGTTGTCTATGGGTGCCGACATCGTTATGCATTCAGTGACAAAGTTTTTAGCTGGACATAGCGATGTAGTTCTTGGTTCTTTATCTACAACTGACTCAGCGCTCTTTAAGCGTTTAGATGAAGCTCGTCGCTTCAATGGATCAATACCTGGACCATTTGAAGCATGGCTGGCTTTGCGTGGAATTCGTACATTCCCAGTTCGCTTTAGAGCAGCTGAAAAGAATGCTCAGGACCTTGTTTCTCGACTCGAAGCACATGCAAAGATCACAAAAGTTCGTTATCCCGGCTTTGGTGCTGTGATTTCATTTGAAGTTGATGGCAGTGCAGAGCAAGCTGAAAAGGTCTGTGAATCATCACGTTTAATCACGCACGCAACAAGCCTTGGTGGCGTTGAGTCATTATGGGAACGTCGTCGCCGCTGGGCGCTGGAAAGTCCATCTGTTCCAGAGCAGTTGATTCGTTTATCTGTTGGTTGTGAGCATGTTGATGACATTTGGCAGGATATCGAGCAGGCTCTCAGCACTTTATAGAGATTTTTGGAGCAATAGCGAGTATTTTTATCCTATGTTCAAAGCCATCCGCCGATCCTTCGCAGCGCTAACAATGACTGTGCTGGCCTTCCGCGCTGTTGCTTCATTCTTGTCATGGGTAGAACACCAAGATGAATCAGTTGCAGATACCTGGGTCGATGAGGATGAATTCGAAGATGCCTGAGGTCGAGTACATCCCCGGTACCTGCAACATTGGTAAGGGAGAGGTCCGCAGAAGGCAGTTAGTTGGGCTAGTAGGTTTGTTATTCTCGATCTCTACATTGCTTACATTTAACACAGTTGATGCACCAACTGAAATTCGTTTAGGAATCTTTTTTCCTCTCATGGTTGCAGCAGTTGGTTTTGTGCAGTCACGTACAAAGTTTTGTTTCGCATATGGCCTGGCTGGAACCTTTAACGTAGGCAAGCTTGGCGACATCAAGCGCGTAGCAAGCAAGGAAGATAGAGCTGCGGATCGAAAGACTGCACTGGTGATCCTTGGTAAATCTTTTCTGCTTGCGGCTCTAGCGACAGCGGTGGTCTTAGTACTACCCTTTTAGTATGAAGATACAAATTCATACACGTCACGCAGATTTAGCAGAAGATTTCAAAGATATCGCAACTGAAAAACTCAACAGCATGGAGCGATTTAGTGTTGTTATTGATCGCGTCGAAGTTGAAGTTCTTCACGAAGCAAACCCCCATCAGGGAAAGCACAATCACAAGGTAGTTTTAACTTCGCATGGATCAGGACCATTGATTCGCGCAGAAGCGGCAGAGTTCAATGATCTTGCAGCTTTTGATACAGCGATTAAAGCTTTTGCGTTGCAGATCAGAAAGATCCATGAAAAATCAAAGGATTACGATCGCCAAACTTTACGAAAGATGAAAACAGAGATCTAAACGATCTCGCTTCCATCTTTACGTGTTGCTGTAAGGCTTGCCACTGCAGTCACAGTTAGCGCTGCCACGATCACAAACAAGCTGACTTCAATTGGCACATGTGGAAGCTCGATGCCTGCGATTTCATGGATTCCTACGCCACGGAAGGCTTCGATGAACATCTTGAAACCGATGAAGGCCAAGATGAAGGAAAGTCCTTTTGATAGGTACACCAAGCGCTGCAGTAATCCTTGTAACAAGAAGTACAGCTGGCGAAGACCCATCAGCGCAAAGATGTTTGCGCAAACTACGATGTAAGGATCACGTGTTATTCCGAAGATCGCTGGGATTGAATCCAAAGCAAAGACTAAGTCTGTGAAGCCAAGAGAAACCAAAGCGATCACGAAAGTGGTTGCACCCTTTGAGCGTAGGAAGGTAATGAAACGATCTTCCTTCCACTCTTCCTCGCCCTCATCTTCAACCAATAGTCGGTAGGCGGTAAAGATAAGGAATGCGCCAAAGATAAAGAAAGCGCCTGAGAACTTTTCAATAATTGCGCTACCTGCTGCGATGAAACCTCCGCGAAGAACCAAGGCGATGATGATTCCAAGCAACAAAACTAATTGCTGCTTGGTCTTTTCAACCTGCAAGCGGCTCAAGATGATGACGAAGACGAAGATGTTGTCCACTGATAGTGCGTACTCAGTTAACCAACCCGCGAAGAACTCTTTTTGTGCATTTGGATCTGTTGTCCAGTTTGGCATCAAGATTCCAAATGCAATCGCTGCGGCTACATAGATAACTGTCCAGATTCCAGCCTCTGTCATGGTTGTCTCTTTATTGCGACGAATAATCGCAAGGGTTAAGTCAAAGACAATTACTAGAGAAAGTATGCCAAGGGTTAAGAGCCATGTAGTCGTAGATTCCATGGCGGTATTGTGTCAGTTAGTGATGCACCCAGATGGTTGAAACGGGTGGAATCGTCATCTTTCCATCTCGCCCATCGACAGTTCCTGCGCTCACAATGAGCAGCTTCCCAGTGATTTCTACCTCAACTGCAGAATCTGACAGATTCATATAGATCGAAACATTTCCTCGACGTACCGCGAGCAAGTTTGAGCCTTTTGCGCCATGTTCTGGAGATTCGAGCCAGGTGATTCCACCTTGAGAAATCAAATGATCTGCACGTAGTTTTAACGCGGTGCGATAAAGATTCAAGGTGCTCTTTGGGTCAGCACTTTGCTTTTCTACCGTTAACTCTTTCCAAGCATCGGTTAATGGAAGCCAAGGTTGTCCGCTAGTAAAACCAAAAGGTGCGCTTTCTCCGTTCCAAGGCAGTGGAACTCGTGCACCATCTCGACCCTTTTGTGCGCCATTTGTTCTGAAATAAATTGGATCCTGACGTGAACTATCAGGAATTACGCCATCAGGTAGTCCTAGTTCTTGGCCTGCAAAAACATAAGCAGAGCCAGGAAGCGCTAAAACAAAGAGCGCTAAAGCACGTGCTTGAACTTCTCCAATACGTGAAGCAACTCGTGGAGAATCGTGGTTGCTCAGCGCCCAAGATGCCATTGAACCGACTGAATCCATTAACTTAATGGAGCGATCAATAACCGCGTATAGATATGCTGCTTCAAATGGTGCATCAAGTAAGTCAAAGTTGAAAATCTGATGCAGCTCATCACTTCGAACATATCGCGTTGAATTAATGGGCGGATGGACCCAGGCTTCTGCAACCGCCATGACTTCGCGATCTTTGTAAGAGTCAAAGAGTTTTCGCCATTGCCGATAAATTTCATGAACGCCTTGGCGGTCAAAGTAAGGAACTGTAGGAAGTAACGCGTAACGCTTTTCATGGTCCATTGGCATATCAAGTCGAAGGGCATCGCTAAGCCCTTGTGGATCTGGATGGTCTACCAATAAATCTTCTTTAACCAAGCCATGAGCAACATCAATGCGGAATCCATCAACCCCAAGATCTAACCAAAAGCGCAAAGTAACTTCGTAATCCTTTGCGACATCTGGATTTTCCCAATTGAGATCGGGTTGTGAAGAGTCAAAAAGGTGAAGGTAGTACTGACCATCTTCTACTTGTGTCCACGAAGGGCCACCGAAAAGTGAGATCCAGTTATTTGGCGGAGTTCCATCCTCTTTGGGATCATGGAAATGAAAACGTGCTCGTTCTGCTGAACCGCGACCAGCCTTTAAGGCTTGCTTAAACCAGATGTGCTGATCAGAGAAATGATTTGGAACAACATCTACCAAAACCTTCAAACCTAAAGAATGAGCGACTACAATTAGCTTTTTCGCATCATCAAGATTTCCAAAACGGGGATCAACATCTCGTGGGTCTGCAACGTCATAACCGCCATCTTTATTTGGTGATGTATAGAAAGGACTCAACCAAATGGCATCTACGCCTAGCTCCTGGACGTACTGCAGCTTTGAGGTGATTCCTTGTAGATCGCCCTCGCCATCACCATTGCTATCAAAAAAAGACCGTGGGTAGATCTGATAGATAGTGGCTTCTTTCCACCAGGGCGAGGATTTCATGGAGAAAGGCTACGGATTGACCATTATCTAGACAATGTAAAAGGGGTGTAACTAAGCCTCATTTGTTTCTCTTTTATAACGTTTATTCATGCCCTTACACTTAATGCATGGAAATCCTTTATTCGGTCCTGCTTTTCCTAATTTTGCTCGGAACCCTTTATTGCATTCGTTCCTTGCGAGCACTGCACGCCAAAGTTTCAAAGAAGAGCGAGCAGATTTCCCGAGAAATTCATAAGGCATCAGTTGAGAATAAAAAGAGCTCAATGATTGCTTACCGCCAAACCGAAGCCTTTATTCAGCTCAGCAATCTGCTGCAATTTAAGTCAGCGATTCCTTCAACTCGCAGTTGGGCAGCATCCCCAGATTTATTGTTGGTTATCTCTGAAACGGTTAAGAGGATCAAACCATCTCTGGTTGTCGAACTTGGTTCGGGTGTATCAACTTTGGTAACTGCAAAGTCTGGTGCACGCAAAATCGTGAGCATTGATAATTCCGAGGAGTTTGGTGGAAAGACTCGCGATTTGCTGAAAGAGCACAAACTCCGTGGAGTTGATATTCGAATCGCTCCAATGCGCCCGTATGCAAATGGCTCTGATTGGTATGACGTATCAACTATCAAAGATTTGAAAAAGATTGATCTACTTATTATTGATGGCCCTCCAGGATCTAAGAATCCTGAAGCTAGATACCCGGCGCTCAAAGAGTTCAAAGATAAGTTGTCGGAAAAGGCAACCATCATTATTGATGATGTAAATCGTGATGGCGAGAGAAAACTGGCTGAAGATTTTGCAAAAGCATTGCCAAATCACACTATTACTTTCCTAGATCATGAAAAAGGTACAGCGGTAATTTCTCCACGCTGATCAGATGCCAATTACCCGCGAAGAGGCCTTCATCGAAGCTGCCTCAAGAATCCTCGATACATCTACCTTTGTACGTGCCGTTTTCTCGGGACGACGCAGAAACATGACCGTAGATTTTGAACGTATTGATCTTCGGCCTGTAGAAATTAAAGGTGTTTTAAATCTTCAACTCATGCAAAATGATGGACGCGCCACAACCACGAAGAATCTCTTGCCCTCTGCCCTTGAGGTAGATCAACTCTTGAACAGCGGTTATGCAAACATCATGGTTGAGAGCACTAATGAGGCGTATTCCATAAGAATCACCAAGAGTGGAGATGCTCAAGTGCACACCGAAATGCGTCAGTCTGAACAAAACCTTTCACATGACAAGAAAAAAGATAGATTGCTTGAATCAAACGATCCGTTTCTGCGAGAAGTTGGAATTGCAGATACCAAGGGAGTTATCAAGCCTTCTCGCCAAGACAAGTACAAGCAAGTAGAAGAGTTCTTACGTTTACTTTCTCCAGCGCTCAACGCAGCTATTGATGCTGGCCAGATTCATAAGCCAACAAAGGAAAACCCTCTTCGCATCACAGATCTTGGTTGTGGACATGCCTACCTGACCTTTGCAGCGCATCAATTTCTGCTGAAATCCGGAATCCCAGTAGTTGTCACAGGTATTGATATCCGTCCTGATTCAAGAGATCGCAACAATGCAATCGCAGAGAAATTAGGAATCACTCAAACAATTACATTTAAGGCTGAAGAGATTTCAAAGACAACTTCTGAAAATGCGGATATTGCTATTGCACTACATGCATGCGACACCGCAACTGATGACGCAATCGCTTGGGCGGTTAACGGTGGCGCAAAACTTATGCTGATCGCGCCGTGCTGCCATCACGATATTCAAAAGCAAATAGATGCTGCGCCAGAGCCGTGGGGTGCGTTAACTAAGTTCGGTTTGATGAAGGAACGTTTGGGAGATCTGCTCACCGATTCTTTCAGAGCACAATTATTAAGAATCGTTGGTTATCGTGTTGAAGTGATTGAGTTTGTTGGGGGAGAACACACTCCACGCAATTTGATGATTCGTGCAGTAAAGACCGATGCAAAGCCCGAGCAGTTGGATATCGATAGATATCTAGAAATCACCGCTCAATGGGGCGTTAAGCCCGCATTAGAGAAGAAACTTTCAACGCTTAACATCCGTTAGACTTGGGACATGTCAAAGGTCCTCGCATCTCTTCCAGTTGGTGAAAAGGTAGGAATCGCTTTCTCTGGCGGTCTCGATACATCGGTAGCGGTTGCCTGGATGCGCGACAAGGGTGCGGTTCCATGCACATACACCGCAGATCTTGGCCAATACGATGAGCCAGATATTGATTCAGTCCCAGGTCGCGCTAAGGAATACGGCGCAGAGATTTCACGCCTGGTTGATTGCAAGAACGCTTTAGTTGAAGAAGGTTTGGCAGCGATTGCGTGTGGAGCTTTCCATATTCGCTCTGGCGGAAAGCAGTACTTCAACACCACGCCTTTGGGTCGCGCAGTTACCGGAACAATGTTGGTTCGCGCAATGCATTCGGATTCAGTTGAAATCTGGGGAGATGGATCGACATACAAAGGCAACGACATCGAACGTTTCTATCGTTACGGTCTTCTAGCCAATCCAAATCTAAGAATTTATAAGCCTTGGCTTGATCAAGATTTCGTCACCGAATTAGGTGGACGTAAAGAGATGTCCGAGTGGCTAGTCGCACATGGTCTTCCATACCGCGATAGCACTGAAAAGGCATACTCAACAGATGCAAATATCTTGGGTGCAACCCACGAAGCAAAGAGCCTTGAAAATCTAGATACCTCTGTTGAATTAGTTCAGCCAATCATGGGTGTTCGCTTCTGGGATCCAGCGGTAAAGATTGAGACTGAAGATGTAAAGATCACTTTCAATCAAGGTCGTCCGGTTTCTATTAACGGTAAGTCATTTGATGATGTAGTTGATTTGATAAAGGAAGCCAACGCAATTGGTGGACGTCATGGTCTTGGTATGGCAGATCAGATTGAAAACAGAATTATCGAAGCAAAGAGCCGCGGAATCTACGAAGCTCCAGGAATGGCGCTGCTATTCATCGCGTACGAGCGTTTGATTAGCGCGATTCATAATGAGGACACAATCGCTAATTACCATGCAGAAGGTCGTCGTCTAGGTCGTCTTTTGTATGAAGGTCGCTGGTTTGATCCGCAAGCATTAATGCTTCGTGAATCACTTATGCGTTGGGTTGCATCAGCAGTTACAGGCGAAGTAACAATTCGCATGCGTCGTGGCGATGATTACTCAATCATTAATACAACTGGTCCAGGGCTTAGCTACCACCCTGAAAAGCTTTCAATGGAGCGCACAGAAAACGCTGCATTTGGCCCAGTTGATCGCATTGGCCAGCTAACAATGCGCAACCTTGATATTGCCGATACCCGTGCCAAGTTGGAGCTGTACCGCGCTCAGGGCCAGATCGGTGATGGCGAGTTTAAATTAATCGGCGAAATCGAATAACTCTTTACAGAGTATTTATCAAAGTCAGAGTTAATCGGTTATGCCCACTTTCTGAGGCATAACTCCACTCTTCAGTCAGATCATTAAACATCTTTGTGCCCAATCCAGCACGACCCTTAGCCATAGGGTTGCCATTTGAAACAATACTTATGGTTAAAACATTCTCTTTCAAGACACCCGAAACCTTTATGTCAGATGCCTTTGCGTGGCGAATCGAATTAGCCACTGCTTCTTCAATCAACTGAACTGTACTTCGAAGAGTTGTTTCTCCCAGCAATTCATAGGGAGGCATGGCGACTGAGATATCTGCAATTCCCTTCCAGGCATCAGTTATTTTTTGAATCTTTACTGCAGGAGCTGCCATGCGAGTGAAAGAAATGTTGGTTAAGTCTTGATTCAGCAACCCTGATGCACGCTCTAGAGCTTCCTGTGCAAGATCAGAGTCCCCACTACTAGCAGCCTGCTGTAAGAGCAAACTACTTGCAGTCAGACCCGCTTGAATTTCACCATGTAGATAGTTTGCTAGATCAGAGCTGTGTTGAGCCTCTCCACCTTCAGATAAAGAGGAGTTGTACTTTTCACCCAAAATATGACTTTCTAAACTTGCTAAAACTTCTTTACGTTGTGTGTTAATTACATAGTATCCATTGACCGTCAGCAACAAGGCGACATAACTCACTGAAAGTAGAACCTGATACCAGAATATGGTGGAGGAATCACCAACACTAAACTCACGTGGAATGACTACCAGTTGGAAATAGAAGGGAATTGTGAAAGCCGACGTTAAAAGAATGACATTTGAAACTCTACGACTTGTTAATCGCACTTTATGTAGCAACTCAATCAATCCAAATATTGCTAAATCAAGACACAGCACAAAGATCGATTGAAACAAGGCAATCTTTAATCCAAATGCACCATTGAGTCCGACAAATAAATATGGCACAGAAATAAACATCACGGTGAGGACCCTTAAACGTCCTTCAAGAAGAGCGATACTAAGCAAGGTCAAAATAGGAATCTTGGGTGTGTTCACCTTGTTGTTCCGCCATAGCTCTGCGCTTGTGGGACGAATATCGTTATCAATAAGGTCTTGAATTCTCTTAGCTTCAACCGTGTAATCATTGAGCAGCTTTGGACGATTTAGTAGGTGTTGAATATCTGAGGCTAAGTTTGAGGTAATGAACTGCAATCTGGCTACCGCTTCATCAACACTTGATTTACCAGATGGAAGCAGGTCTCGACGCTCATGCGTTTCCTGTTCCTTTCGCATTGCTCTCGCAAATAACTCTCTAAAGGTTCTTTCATAATTACGTTTGGACTCAATGAAAATAGCCACGCCAACAAACCATTGCGGGAGGGCGACAGTTGAGTTGAAGACCTTGTACCAATAACTGACAGTCTGGGTTAGATCCCACATTTGAACACAATAATTAATTGCCACACCTCTAGTTGCCCCAAGAAGAAATAGGAAAGCTAGATCAAACTTCCAACTTTTCCACTGTTGAGATTGAGTAACACCGACAGCAACGAGGGGGATTAAACATAGATGTGAGATGAGTGCCACGCATCCCCACACCAAGACATCATTCCAACTCTCCAATTTGTGGTCAGCGGCAAAAATCAACACCACAATATCAATGGGAAGTGTGAAGAAATAGATTCTCCAGGTGATCCACGACGTTCGCTTCACTTAGATTCCTTGGCCCTTGTTCTCGAAGTACGCCCTTACAATTTGTACTCGTTGATGTGAATCAGCAGACTTTGGTAACCCAAGATGCTTTGATATTCGAGAGATCGACTTATCAATTGCTTGCTCTGACACCCCTCTTGATTTAGCAATTTCAGATGTACTTGCACCTTCAGCAATTTCCTTCATGATTTCAATTTGCAACGTCGATAAAGCCGATAGTGGACTATTTCGAATCCATGGAAAACTACGTCGCATCAATGGTTTCAACATTGCTGCAGAGATTTGACCTGCAATTGCGGATGTTGAGTTCATCTCTAACTTGTTCAAGTAGATAGCACCTTCTGGCAAGGTGGGTAGATTTGATTCAATAAGGCGTGGGTCTTTGTATGTAGTTAAGAAAACAATTCCTATTTGGGGGTTCTTACTTCGCAATGCAATGGCAACGTCGATCCCAGTGGGTCCGATTCCTAGATCTAGATCCAACACAGCAACTTGAGGAGCATGTTCTACTTGGGCGGCCAAAGCTTCAGCGGCAGTTGCTACCCGAGCCTTGACGTCAAAGCCTTGCAAGATTAGGGCATCTCCCAAAGTGGCCCGCGTAAATGCGTCATCTTCAACCAAGATTAAGCGCGCATTTCTCATTTGATAAGAATGCCAGTTCTTTCTCCTTATCACTACGGAATCGGCAAATTGATAGCCAAAATGGTTGGAATTACCAACCCTCCCTGGTTGTTTCCCCCAACCCACAAATCCGCGATTGATGTATGACCCTTCACCATTGATACCTAGAGGGAAGGAGGAGTTGTGGCCTTAATCAAACATGTATTTTCACGCCGCTATCTGTCTATTGTTGCTTTGATAGTTACATACTCCTTATTTTCTTTTGCAATTTCACAAGCTGCTGATGCACCTGGAACTAAAGGCCCAATAGGGACAACTGGAAAAACTACGCCAGGTGTTACTGGTCCAGTTAAAGGAACAACTCCTTCAAAGTTAAAGTCAGACATTATTGTTATTAATGCACCAGTTAAAAAAGTTTCTGGCGCAAAAGGTTCAACCGGATCAACGGGTGCACAAGGACCTCAAGGACTACAAGGACCGCAAGGTGAAGAGGGCGAGGAAGGAATGGTTGGCCCGCAAGGTCCAGAAGGTTTGCAAGGAATACAAGGCATTCAAGGAATTCAGGGACCCGTTGGTCCACAAGGTCCACAAGGTGTTGCAGGTGTAGCAGGAGCTAAAGGTGAAAAAGGGGATACAGGTCCACAAGGCCCACAAGGTCCTCCAGGTCGTGATGGAGTTTCAACTGGTGGAAGTGGTGGCGGTTCACAAGGTCCACAAGGCGAACGAGGTTTGCAAGGCGAGCGCGGACCACAAGGTGAAAAAGGTGAAAAAGGCGATGCTGGTGCAGGTTGTGTGGGTGTAACTTGCACCGGGTTGCAAGGCCCAAAGGGGGACGCAGGCCCACAAGGGGAAAAAGGCCCACAAGGGGAAAGAGGCCCACAAGGTGATCCTGGAAAAGATGGAGCAGCTAGCGCTAAAGGCGATAAAGGTGACACTGGCGCAACAGGACTGCAAGGCCCCATTGGAGAGACAGGTCCTAAAGGCGACAAAGGTGAAACTGGCGCAAGAGGCGAAAAGGGAGAGAAGGGCGACACTGGTTCCCCAGGTCGCGATGGTGTTGTTTCATTAACAATCAAGAAAACTGAAAGCCCCTCAAGCTTTTCTGACTCACAAGAATGTGACAAGGGCGATGTAATCAAGGGATTGAGATTTGTTGGCGGAGAATTAATTTTTTTGTGTGATTCTGTCGGTAGTAGTTATGGAAATGATGATGACGATGATGATGACAAGGACAGTTCATCAAATGTAGGTGAACGCGGGCCCGCTGGACCGGCTGGCCCCACCGGAGCTAAGGGAGATAAAGGCGACACCGGACTGCAAGGACCCGCAGGACCCGCAGGACCAGCAGGACCAGCAGGGCCAGCAGGGCCAGCAGGACCCACAGGACCTAAAGGCGACAAAGGCGATGATGGTGATGATGGTCGAAACGGCACTAATGGAACAAATGGAGTAACGCCTACAATTTCAGTTGACTCCACAATCAGGAGTGGAAGTGCCGGTGTTTCAGTAACAAAAACCGGCAATGACTACAAGTTCACATTCACTCTTCCAAGCTCTAATTCTGGGTATGAAGAAAAGTATGTCTGCTTTAAAGATGATGGCGAAATTTATGTTCTAAGTAACTCATCTTCAAAATGCTCATCTGGCACAAGATACAAAATGCTTTTGGACACACCGTGATGCGAAAAGACGAGGATATTCAAATGGAAAATGAAGAGACGAAAGCACCAGTTCGTAAAACTCCTAAAGTGCGAAGCTCGGTGGCAAGTGAGGCTGGTACAACAGCGGCACCGAAGAGGTCTCGAAAGAAGATTGAGGAACCCATAATTGTGGCTCAGAAGAAGGAATTGAAGCATTCGACGAAAACCGCTCTACTTATGGTTGCTGCGTTTTTAGCTGGATCAGTTTTAACTTACACATTTACTGCAAACTCAGAGCCAACGGTTGAAGTATCGGCATCAACTTTTGCTGAAGTCACTACTGGAAAAGTTCCGCTAACAGAGAAGGAACTCATCTCTGCCGTAAAGCAGTTAGGAGTAGATGTTTACTGGGCAGGTCCAGTGGAAGGTGCTAAGTACACGATTTCAGCACCTGCCGAAGGTCAGGTTTATGTTCGCTATCTTCCTAACGGTGAAGGTTTAACTGACACAAAGCCTAATTACGTTGTGATTGCCACATATGTAACTCCGGATGCTTTTACTTCGACACAAGCTGCTGGCAATCAAACAAATGGTGTGACTTTCATAAATACTCAAGGAGCAGCTGTTTTCTATAGCAAAGATGCTCCAACAAATGTCTATGTTGCATATCCAAACATTGATATTCAAGTAGAGGTCTTTAGTCCAATAGCCAAGACCGCCTTAGATATTGCCAGCACAAGTGGCGCTCTAAAGTTGGTGGGTTAATCGTGGCAAATATTGAGACAGAGTTACTTCATTCGGATATTTCCGAACAATTGTCGAGTTGGGCTGAAAGAAATGGTGTCTCAGATGATCGGATAGTCCAAGACCTACTTCAGGACTTTGAGGCTGAAGAAAATCTAAACATTTGGGCGACTATGGATCCCTTTGAATATCTGCCTCAACCAGCACCAGTTCAAGGTGCAAAGCTTCTTAGTTGGGCCAAGTTAACATCCACTATAAGAAATGTTATGGTCTTTGTACCTGTAGCTTTAACGTGGGAAGCTGTCAGTAAAGCTACCGAAGCCTTTGCTAAGTTTATTGAGGCAAACAATGCAACCACTGTGAACTTTCTAGAGTTTTGGCAAAATGGCTACGACTTTTTGCCTTCTTTTTGGACGATTAGTCACATTGCAACCCTGGATTTCTTGATTATTCTGGGCGTTATTGCCTTGAGCCTTCTTGCAACATTTCTTAACGGCAAAGGCTCGTCTTTGAATAAAGCCGAGTTACACGAGATAGACAAGGATCGGCTCGGAAC
>JACCDW011902029.1_pt1 | contig 19321 bp, 35 predicted proteins | sample 7449781 | NCBI WGS metagenome assembly JACCDW01 (sample SAMN15323449, study PRJNA562643) | freshwater metagenome | isolation source: river surface water | place: USA:Blue River Watershed | collected 2017-08-18
ATGGACTAGATTGGCAGGAATTTTTGAGATAAGTACATATATAAAGGAGAGCTATTATGGCACAAAAAGAAGTTAAAAAAGTTTATCGTACTATGCAGGGCAAAGAGCTCGATCTTGATAAACTTCGCATTAGAAACGAAACTACCTTAGCTGTAGGTAACGCCCGTGTTAATGCTCGTGGAGACGAAATTGGTCCCGGTGGCAAGGTTATACGTAAGCGTGAAGAAGTTGTTTCCGAATATTACACAGGAAAGAAAGAAGAATAAGAGGAACTATGAACGTAGTTAAAGGTCAAATCAAACCACTTAGAAATAACGTTTTAGTTGTTGACATGGAGTGTGATGAGCAACGCACAACCAGCTGTATCATCATAACCAGCGACAACGGAAAAAGTCATGGTGTAAAACCGAGATGGGGCAGAGTCTGGGCAATTGGTCCAGAACAGCAAGATGTCAAAGTCGGCGAATGGGTTTATGTCGAACACGGTCGTTGGACACGAGGCATCACAGTTGAAGAAAACGGTGAGGAACTTACCATTCGTATGGTAGAACCCAAAGCTATTCTTCTACAAGCAGAAGAAAAACCAAACGACGTATATTTAGGTGTAGCATGACAAATCCATTTCGCGATCAAGAAAAGTTTATGCGAGCTTGCGATCAAACCGTAGGCGAACTAAACAAAGACCAATACAAACTATACCTTGACCTTATGGAAGAGGAATGGAAAGAACTAAAGGTAGCATTAGACAGCGGCGACCGTGTAGAGCAGTTAGATGCCTTACTTGATTTCATTGTTGTTACTACTGGTGCTATCCATAGTGGTGGATTTGACGGTGAAGGCGGTTGGAAGGAAGTTATGCGAACTAACTTTGCCAAGATTGACAAAGACACTGGCAAGGTTCGTAAGCGTGAGGACGGCAAGGTCTTAAAGCCGCTAGGCTGGGAGCCACCAAACTTAAAACCATTTGTGGATCAAGGCAACGGATACGTTCCTCCACCGATGGAAGAAGATGCTTTCTAAATCCAAAGGGTCTTGACAGACCCTTTTTTAACCTCTATAATAAACTATTATGGGCTTTCGCATCACCTGGGATATTCCTACTATAGTACAGCAAGTACACAAGATGAGAGCAGAAATTTGCTCTCCGTATAATGACGGTTTTAATCAATGGATGGTTAAACAAGATCTTTACCAACTAAAGCACTTAGTTGACGAAGCACTCAATTCTTGTCCGCAATTTGCCGGAGAAGAGGAATGGCTTAAAGAGCAAGATCAAAAGAGGATGTGGAAAGCTATTAAGGAGTCGAAATGAAAATTGGATTTACTTGTAGCACTTTTGATTTATTTCATGCCGGGCATATTATAATGCTCAAAGAAGCAAAGCAACAATGCGACTACTTGATTGTTGGACTTCAAACAGATCCTACAATTGATAGGAAAGAAAAGAACAAGCCAGTTCAAAGTATTTTTGAAAGATATGTACAGCTACAGGCATGTAAGTACGTTGACGAGATAGTGGTTTACGCAACAGAAAAAGATCTAGTAGATATCTTGCTTTCTTACCCTATTAATGTTAGAATACTAGGTGACGAATACGAAAATAGAGATTTTACGGGCAGAGCAGAGTGTGTTTCCAAAGGAATCAAATTCTACTTTAACAAAAGAGAGCATACGTTTTCGTCCACTGAACTACGTCAACGAGTAGTAGATGCTGAAGCAGAAAAAATGATGAGGACAATAAGATGAACTGCGATATTTGTAAAAAAGAATACAGCGCCGATTGTGATTACAACCAAGGTCGATGCCCGCACCATCCTCCTATGTTAAATATTCAACCTAAAGATACAAGCAAGGGACATTTTTATGTTAGCCTTGTAAAGAGCGTTTTACGCATCGGCGCAGGAGCCGTGTTAATTGCCGGGAATTTATATTGGGCAGGAGCTCTCCTTATTGCGGCAGAAGTATTAGGTATAGTCGAGGAAATAGTATGAAAGACGAATTAATAAGCAAAGCAGGATTTAGTAGCACATACGAAAAAGATAGACTGTATAATTTAATTGATTTAACACTTAAAGAATGTTTAGACCTAATTGAAAGCACTCCGGAACATTGTGCTTTTACTTCTCATGATTTAAAAACAGTCCATTGTACTATACAAAAAAGTCTAGATCAGATTACTAAAAAATTTAACTTACCAGAAAGAAAAAAGGAAGCACAATGAAGGAACTATGGGTAGAGAAGTATCGGCCGAACACAATCGATGAATATGTCTTTAGAGACAGTCATCAAAAGCAACAAGTAGAACGTTGGGTTAGCGATAAGTCTATTCCTCATTTGCTGTTGAGCGGAAATGCGGGAATTGGTAAGACCACACTGGCTAAAGTGCTGTTTAATGAACTAGGAATCAATGACTTAGACGTCATGGAGATCAACGCCAGCCGTGAAAATAACGCAGACACTATCCGCGACAAGATCACAAACTTTGTTAGAATGATTCCGTTTGGTGATTTCAAGATTGTATTGTTAGACGAAGCAGACTATCTAACTCCAAACGCACAGGCCATTCTTCGCGGTGTTATGGAAGAATATCACACAACAGCAAGATTTATTTTAACTTGTAACTACCCTAACAGAATTATTCCAGCTATTCACAGCCGTTGTCAAGGCTTCCACTTTGAAAAGATTGATGCTACTGAATTTACTGCTCGTGTAGCAACTATCCTAGTAGAAGAAGGTGTAGACTTTGAATTGGACACACTTGACACATTTGTTAAAGCAACTTACCCGGATCTGCGTAAGTGTATCAATAATGTACAAATGAATAGCCTTGACGGAAAGTTACACGCACCGGAAACTAGCGAAGTTAGCACAGACTATCGTTTCGAAATGGTTGAACTTTTCAAACAAGGTAAAATCAGAGACGCACGTAAACTAATTTGTAGTCAAGCTAGACCCGAGGAGATGGAAGACATCTTCCGCTGGATGTATGACAACGTTGTAGTGTTTGGAGATGAAGCACAGCAAGATAAAGCATTGTTGATCATCAAACAAGGGTTAGTTGATCACACTCTAGTTATTGATCCAGAAATTAACTTAGCTGCTACACTTGTAAGACTGGCTAATCTATAAGAGGTTACCGATGACACACCTAGTAACAGAAAATTGTATTAAATGTAAACACACAGACTGCGTAGATGTTTGCCCAGTGGATTGCTTCCACGAAGGTCCTAACTTTTTAAGCATTGATCCTGACGAATGTATTGATTGTGGCGTTTGTGTGCCCGAATGTCCAGTAGATGCTATTGTGCCAGATAATGATGTTAATGTGGACACAGTATTTTGGACAGAACTTAACGACAGACTAAGTAAGAAGTGGCCGGTGATTACTAAACGTAAGGAAGCATTGCCGGACGCAGAAGAATGGAAAGACAAGCCAGGCAAACTTGATCTGCTAGAAGAATGAAGCAAAAGTATATCGATTTATACATGGATTGGGCAAAGCGAACAGCAGAGCTCAGTCATGCCCGTCGTTTACACGTAGGTGCCGTTGTTGTCAAAGACGATACAGTTATCAGTTATGGCTACAACGGTATGCCCGCAGGCTGGGACAATAACTGTGAAGACAAAGAATGGATGGATCGTGGAGCAGGCGGATGGCTTAACCCTGATGAGATCTACGAACGCTGGCCCCACGTCGAATACAACGAAGATGCCGAAGAAGAATACAGGTATCGTCTTGTAACAAAACCTGAGGTATTACATGCTGAATCAAATGCTATTGCGAAATTGGCGAAGTCTACTAACAGTGGTCTTGGGGCTGACCTATTTGTCACTCACATGCCTTGTCTCGACTGTGCCAAGCTCATTTATCAGTCAGGCATTCGTCGTGTTTATTTTGGTGAAAACTATCGAGATGATGCGGGCGTCAAGTTCCTTGAAAAATCAGGAGTAGAGGTAATAAAATATGAATAATAGAATTTTAATTATGGGTCTACCAGGTGCTGGTAAGACCTTTTTAGCTGAAAGATTAAAGAAGCAATTAGAAGCTGGCGGCAAAACCGTAGGTTGGCTTAACGCTGACGAAGTTAGACGTCATTATAATGATTGGGACTTCAGTAAGGAAGGACGTATTCGCCAAAGTTTGCGTATGCGAGATTTAGCGGATGAGTCAAACACAGACTACGTCATTGTAGACTTTGTAGCACCTTTACCAGAAATGCGTCATAACTTTAAGGCACATTGGGTAATTTGGATGGACACAATTGATGCTGGCCGTTACGAAGACACAAACAAAATGTTTGTTCCACCGGATGTGTATGATTTTAGAATTACAGAAAAGGACGCAGACAAATGGGCAGAATTTGTAGCGGATCATATTCTAGATGATCGTCGACGCCCCATCTTTCAGTGGCAACAAGAAACTGTTCAAATGTTAGGACGCTGGCAACCATGGCATGCGGGACACAGAGCATTGTTCGAACGTGCTATTGCTAAGACTGGACAGGTTGTGATTCAAATCAGAGATTGTCAAGGATGGCTAGGCAGTAATCCGTTTGCCATAGAACAAGTTAAAGCTTTTATTAGACGAGACCTTGATCCACTTTATCAAGGCCAATACGAAATACAAGTCGTGCCAAATATTGTAAACATTACCTATGGTAGAGATGTTGGTTACAAAATCGAACAAGAAGTGTTCGATGACGCAACACACAATATCAGCGCAACTAAAATTAGAAAATCAATGGGGCTAGAATGAGCGACCTTAAGTCTCGTAGCCTTGTAAAAACTATTACATGGCGGTTAACGGGATCTGGCGCTACATTCTTAATAGCTTATTTGATTCTTGGAAGTTTTGCGATTTCTGGTAGTATAGCAATTATTCAATTAGTTTCCAATACAATTCTGTATTACATACACGAACGTATATGGAATATCATTAAATGGGGAAGGGGCAATTAAGCCCCTTCTTTTTTAATCTCCGTAAACTTCAAGTACTTCTTTTACTGCTTCGTGCCTTTCAATGTCCCTTTGGTCAAATTGTACAATATCAAGATGATCTAATCGTTTACCTTGTAGTTTACCTACAAAATCAATTAGACCATTGTCTTTTAATCTATCTGCTTGATTCAAATCTCCGGTTACAACCATCTTGCTATTTTCTCCTAATCTGGTTAGTAACATTTTCATTTGATTCTGTGTGGCGTTCTGCATTTCGTCAGCTACTATGTAGGCATTCTTGAATGTCCTGCCACGCATGTAAGCAAGTGGGCTAATTTCAATCACTCCGTCATATAACATCCCTTCAATGGACTTTTGGTCGTAATATTCGGCTAACACATCGAAGATAGGTCTTGTCCATGGTGCCATCTTTTCATTTAGCGTACCTGGTAAAAATCCTAAATCTTCATCTACTGAAACGGCGGGTCTCGTAACGATGACTTTCTCAACTTGTCATTCTTGAAGCCTTTTAATCCCGCTCTGAACAGCCTACCGAGTTTTACCTGTACCAGCAGGTCCTAAAGCAAAAACAATGTTCTTGCTATCGTCTTGTAGCTTTTGGAGGTAAGTTTCTTGGTGTTTATTGCGGGGCAGCAATGTTACTCTATGCTTCTTTTGAGGCGCATATGTTTGAAAATCAATGACGTTTACGTTGGAAGTAAAGCGTTTTTTCACTCTTTTACTCATTAAGTTCTCCCACTTAGAAAGCAGGACTTGTAGCGACCGCCTTGATAACTACAGAGGTCCTACATTTTTATTTAACCAAATGGCAAAAATTTAATATGATAAGATATGAATTATAGACAGCTAAATAAGTATAGAAGATTCTAGGACTAAAAATGCGAGATATTTTAGACGTTATCAAAAATGTAGAATCCATTTACAGTGCTAATACAAGCCTAAGTACTCTTAAAGACTTTGAGCGTGTGTTAGATGAGATGGATATGTACGTATATAAAAATTGGGAAGACGGTGAGCTAGCCGAGGGCCCCTTCATGGAGCGTCACTGGGTGAAAGCCAGCTTCATGTGGCCAATGGACAAGATGCCTGATCCTATGGCAGCAAAACGACTGTTAGATTACGGTTGTAGAGTTCGTTACGAAAAAACTTTTTTAGTTGAGCCTAGAAAAGTAGAAAAACCAGATGACCTAAGACCAGGAACTAAAAAAGGCAAGTTAGATAGGAAGCCTATCTGGATCGTAGAAATCATGATGCCTCGTAAACTAGTTGCCGATACATTTGACGGTTACATGACAAAGATGAGAGAAAACATGGGTATCGGAAGAACAGAAGGTGCTCAAGCTGCCCCGGCAGAGGCAGCAGATAATATGCAAGCTGCTCCGGCAGCACCAGCAGCAGCACCAGCAGCAGGAGGAGCACCAAGTGTACCACCAGCAGCTTAATGAAGAATTAAAATCAAATGACCTACATCATCTTGTAAGTCATGTTTTTGAAGTTGACAGCTATGCTTCAAAAATGGGCGAGGATAAAGATATTGTAGTGTTAAGTTTCACTGTAGAAGATATTGCTCCAGCACAAGACCTAGTTAACTTTGTAGAAAGAGGTTATGACTTTGTGCTCGACGCAGATACTAGCCCAGGCGAACTTAAAGACGGCAAGTATAAAGTGTTTATTGAGATTGAACGAAATAAACATGTCGCTGAACAAATTAAAGAAGTGCTCGACGGTGTAGGTAAGTTAACTGGTATTGATGAATTTAAATTTAGATATTATAAGAGTTTTAATTCATTGCCCGTAGACGCACTTAACGAAGTTGTACCTACAGATAAAAATAGTTACGAAATTTCAATTAAAGAAAATACATTGAACAACTTTAGTAACTTTTTTAACAAAAGTTATTTAGAAAGTATCAGCGTAGACAATGACGATCTAGTCTTTCAAAAGAAATATTCAGAACCTTTAAGAATGCGTATTAAAGGCTTTGGTCAACGTCATCAAGTTTATGAAGGGCTTCCTGGTCGTATTATGATCGAAAGCAGAGACATAAGCGAAGTTCTTTATCTTACAAAATACGTTGGTAACTATAACATTACCAAGATCAATAACTGGTTTGTATTTGAGAACGAGGATTATGCTGTAGTATTGGAGAAAAAATAATGTGGCAACTAACCTGGATGCTAAGTCTATTACCTGATTGGTTTTGGACGCTAGTGCTAATAGCAGGTGTGCTAGCAGTTTTAGCAGCCTGGGTTTTAAAATTTATTCCTTTTGTTTCTACATACCGCTTGCCAATCCAGGTAGGCGGTATTTTAGCTTTATTAGTTGGAGTTTACTTTCAAGGAGTAATGTCTAACGAAGAAAAATGGCAAGCTCGTGTTAAAGAATTAGAAGCACAAGTTGCCAAAGCAGAAGCACAGAGCAAAGAAACAAATGTCAAAGTAGAAGAAAAGATTGTCTACAAAGACCGTGTAATCAAAGAACGTGCTAAAACACAAATAGAATATATTGATCGCGAAGTTGTAAAGCGCGAAGAAATTGTCAAATATGTAGAACAGTGTCCTGTTCCTCAAATTATTATTGAGGAAATCAACAAGGCTGCTACTAAGGAGGTTAAGAAATGAAATACCTTGCCTTAATATTATTAGTAGCTTTAGTAGGATGTTCTACACCTACTCCTGTAAAGAGAGAATTTCCACAGGCCACTAAAACATTAATGGAAAGTTGCCCCGACTTACAAAAGATAGAAGGTGACAAGGTAGCGATCACCGAACTACTAAAAAGTATAGTCAATAACTACGCACTTTACTATCAGTGTGCTAATAAAGTCGACGGATGGAAAGAGTGGTACGAGGAGCAGAAAAAAATCTTCGATTCGGTTAAATAATACGACTAGATAATAGGAGCGACAATGAGTTTTATAATGTCACAAGAGCAACTTGCTCAGATTGTACACGGAAATCCCTATATTGATCACTGGCACGAAGCACTAGCCCTTTGCTGTCCAGATTACGATATTAATACCCCAAGAAGAGTAGCGGCCTTTGTAGCACAGTGCGCTCATGAGAGTGGCGGATTTAAATTCTTAAAAGAAAATTTAAATTACAAAGCTGCTAGTCTTATGAAAGTATGGCCTAGATATTTTCCTACAATGGAAGTAGCACAGCAGTATGCTAATAAACAAGACAAGATTGCTAACCGTGCCTATGGCGGACGTATGGGCAATGGTCCAGAAGAAAGCGGTGACGGATGGAAATTCTGCGGTCGTGGACTTATTCAGCTAACTGGCCGTAGTAACTATCAAGCGTTTGCTGATAGTATTGAAACTGACATTGAAGAAATTCCAGCATACCTAGCAACATTTGAAGGTGCTGTACAATCAGCTTGCTGGTTCTGGGAAACAAACAAATTAAATCAATGGGCCGATGCTGGCGATATTCTTACATTGACTAAGCGTATCAACGGTGGCACACTTGGTTTAGAAGATCGTAAAAAACACTACGAACACGCATTACATGTTTTAGGAGCGTAATATGGCAGAAGAAAAGAAACCCTTATCACGTTCAGAGCGTGAAGCAAAGATTAAAGACAAGGCAGGTTTTGTTATTGTCTTTTTAGCAGCCATTCTAGCCATTAACACAATGATTGGTGGACAGAACAGCAGTAAGATTCAAAACAATACTATTGCCGCAAACAATCAGTGGGCATGGTATCAAGCTAAAAACGTTCGTCAAGTTCTATATGAAACAGCCGCTGTAGAATCTAAAATTCCTTCAAACAAAGAAAAGTTTGAATCTGAAGCCAAGCGTATGGAAGTAGACAAAAAAGAAATCATGGAAAAGGCTAAAGCATTAGAAGCTGAACGCGATGTAGCTCGTCAAAAGAGCCCATGGTTTACATGGGGCGGTAGTATCTTACAAATTGCCATTGTTTTACTAACTGCCAGTATCTTAGCTGTCAGCATGCCTATGTTCTGGATCAGTTTAGCAGTAGGTGCTGTAGGCACAACATTTGTTAGCCAAGCACTTTGGATGTGGCTACCGATAGTATTGTAAGGAGCGATAGATGAGCGAAAAAGAATATGATAAGATGAGTGCTTCTGAAAAGAAAAAAGAAGACTGGATGAATAGCAAATGGCGTCCTATGATGGGATGGTCATATATGCTAACCTGTATTGCTGACTTTGTTATATTTCCAGTTTTATGGAGTATTCTACAAAGCGTAAGCAAAGGACAAGTTAACGTTCAATGGCAACCTATCACACTACAAGGTGCTGGACTATATCACATTGCTATGGGTGCTGTACTAGGTATTGCTGCCTATGGACGTACACAAGAGAAACTCGGAGGAGCAAATAATGGCGGAATCAGTTTACCAGCGAATGTCGGAACAACATATCAACCGCCGGCGCCAGTCGGACAACCCGCAGCCGGTGGATTTGGTGCGCCAGCAACAGTCGCAAGTTCCTACGGGGCACAACCCATGGGCGGCGGAGGTGGCTTTGGAGGCCCATCTTCAGCACCAGCGAGCTTTGGTGGCAATTCAGGATTTGGAGCGCCAGCGGGTGGGGGGTTCGGAGTAACTACAGGTTGGGGAGGCAAGAAGGCGCCACCACCACAATTTGATCCAGAAATTTAAGGAGTAGGTTATGAAATTTATTTTAGCATTAATAACAAGTCTAGCATTAGTCGGTGGCGCTTATGCCTCCACCGAAAAAGAAGGCCCAGGAACAGGCGAAATGAAAACTGTTTGCCATCCAAAGAAAGATAAAAATGGCAAAGAAATAAAAGATAAAAACGGTAAAGTCGTTGAAGAATGTAAACAAATTAAAGTTCGCAAAAAGTTAGAAGGCACAGAAATTCCGCCAGCAAAGAAGTAAAATACAAGCTGGACTACAAGGCATAGCATAGCCATGCCTTTTTTCATTTGTGGGTTTGACTTTAACTATTAATTGCTATATAATTTAGATATGGATTATTACCAAACACTGGGAGTCGAAAAGACTGCCACTCAGGATGAAATTAAAAAAGCCTATAGAAAATTGGCTACTAAGCATCATCCGGATAAGGGTGGAGATACTGCCCAGTTTCAAAATATCAGCAGAGCATATGATGTGCTAGGTGATCCGCAAAAGAGGTCACAATACGATGCTGAACAAAACGGAATGGGACACGGATTTGATCCATTCGCTCATGCTGCCGGTATGGGCCAAGGATGGCAAGACGTTAGTTCTATGTTTGGTCATGGTAGTCCGTTTGAACAATTTTTTAGAGGTGCCGCAAGACAGCGACACCGCAACAAAGATTTAAACATTAGGTGTACAGTTACTTTTAAACAAAGCTACACTGGTTGCGACTTAGAGGCAACGTTTAGTCTTCCTTCGGGAAAGAAACAAAACATCATTATCAAAGTTCCGCCAGGTATACAAAGCGGACAAGTTATTCGATACTCTGGCATGGGAGACGACAGTCAAAGCAACATGCCAAGAGGAGATCTAAATGTAACTGTAATGGTTGAAGCAGATCATCGTTATGGCAGAAGAGACAATGATCTAATTACTTCGGTAAAGATTAATATACTAGAAGCCATGACTGGATGTACAAAAATAGTTGAAGTACCCGACGGTACTAAAATTAGATTTAATTTAAAAGAAGGCGTAACACCAGGAACTGAATTTGTTAGTAAAGGTTACGGGTTTCAAGGAATAAACAGCGCAAAAGGAGACTTAATCATTATTGTAGATGTATCTATTCCTGCGGTAACTGACCCAACATTAAAAAACGAACTAGAAACATTATATGCTAAAATTAGTAACCCATCCCAATGAAATTCTCGATGAGAGAATGCCAGATTTTGATTTTGACAATCCCATAATCGATCCAAGAGATTTGGAAGAACAAATGGTTAAGTTAATGTATGCCGAAGATGGTATCGGCTTGGCTGCTCCGCAATGTGGGGTTAGAGCTCGAGTGTTTACCATGTATACTAGAAACCTCGAAGGTGTAACTGAGCCATTTGCTGTGTTTAATCCAAAGATTCTTGCCACAAGTGAAGAGGAAATACAAGACTACGAAGGCTGTCTAAGTTTTCCAAATTTGCTATTACCAGTAAAACGTCCAGAACATGTTGTGGCCGAATTTCTTGACAGAGATAAAAATACCTGTATAATAAGGTTTGACGGCATTGATGCCCGATGCTTCCTACATGAATATGACCATTTGGAAGGTGCTTGTTTTACCTCAAAGGTAAGTAAATTAAAGCTAGATTTAGCAATCAAAAGACAAAGGAAACGCAATGGTAGAACCAAGTAATGAGCTTCAGTTAGTATTTGAAAAGGCAATTAATGTTGCCAAGAAGCTAAAACACGAATATCTCACAATCGAGCATTTGTTATTTTCTATGCTATGTGAAGATAGTTTCTACAATTGTATTCAAGGTTTCGGTGCTGACCCCGAATATATTAAAAAGAATTTAGAACACTATCTTAAGACCAAGTGCGAGGAAATTACAACAACCGCTGACGATGTAAAGCCTCGCAAAACACAAGCTGTTGAACGTGTGTTGAATCGAGCATTTACACAAGTTTTGTTCAACGGTCGTCAACGCATTGAGCCTACAGATGTTTTTCTTGCTATGATGAGCGAGAAGCGTTCATGGGCAAACTATTACATTAATCAAGCAGAGATTGACAAGGACAAGTTTGCTGATTACTTGAACAGCGAAGTTACTGAAGAACACGAAGAAGAAGATCAACGCGACAACAGTGGCGATCGTGCTATTAAGGCATTTACCACTAACCTTAACGACAGTGTTAAGAAGGGCAAAGTTGATCCAGTTATCGGGCGTGTTGATGAACTTGAAAACATCGCTCTAGCATTGGGTCGTCGCAGTAAGAGCAACGTGATCCTTGTAGGCGATCCAGGTGTAGGTAAAACTGCTATCGCAGAAGGTCTAGCACATAATATTGTAAACGGTGCTGTTCCAGACTTCTTAAAAGAATATACTGTTTATAATCTAGATGTCAGTGCTATGCTTGCGGGCAGTAAGTATCGTGGCGACTTTGAAGAACGCTTTAAGCTTGTTCTTAAAGGCCTAAGCAAAAAAGGTAAAACTGTGTTGTTCATTGACGAGGCACATATGATCAGCGGTGCTGGCAGTGCTAACAACTCAGCTAACGATCTTGCCAACATGATGAAGCCTGCTCTAAGCAAAGGCAGTATCAAAGTTATTGCTTCAACTACATGGGAAGAATATCGCAAGCACTTTGAAAAGGATCGTGCGCTAATGCGTCGATTCCAACGCATCACAGTTGATGAGCCTACTAAAGAAATGGCAGTACAAATCCTTAAAGGTGTTAGAAAGTACTACGAACAATATCACAATGTTAAGATCAAAGACGAAGCAATTGAAGCTTCTGTCAAACTCAGCATCAAGTATCAAAGCGATAAGAAGCTGCCAGATAAAGCTATTGACTTAATTGATTTAGCGTGTTCAAGGTTTAACCTTAAGCTAGCTGACGAGCGGGTAGTTACTGAGGAAAGTATTCAGTTCGAAATTGCCAAAGTAATTAACATGCCTGTTGAGCAAATTGCTGAACAAGAAAGCACTAACCTTGCTCAACTAGAAGGTCAGCTAAAGACAGAAGTCTACGGACAAGATACTGCTATTACAGAAATTGTAGATAAGATTCTTGTTAGCCGTGCTGGTCTTAAGCCTGAAAATCGTCCTATTGGTGCGTTTGTATTCATGGGCCCAACTGGTACTGGTAAAACTGAAACAGCTAAAGCACTTTCTAAACATCTTGGTGTTAAGCTTGTAAGATTTGACATGAGCGAATACCAAGAAAAGCACAGTGTATCTAAACTAATTGGTAGTCCTCCTGGTTACGTTGGCTTTGAAGAAAACGCAGGTCTGCTGATTACCAAGATTCAAGAAAATCCTAACTGTGTTCTATTGCTAGACGAAATTGAAAAGAGTCACCCAGACGTTTCAACCATTCTTCTACAGATGATGGATAATGGTTTTGTTACAGGATCAAACGGGAAGCAAGCCGATTGCCGTAACTTGATTCTAATCATTACCACTAACGCTGGCGCACAAGATGCTGAAAAGAACGCTATTGGTTTTGGTCAGCAAGAAAAGAAATACAGTGATGAAGCATTAAAGAAATTCTTTGCTCCAGAATTCCGTAACCGTTTAGACGCTGTAGTTACATTTGGCAAGTTGACTAAAGAAACTATGATTAAGATCGTTGGTAAGTTTGTTATGGAACTTCGTGATCAGATCAAGGAAAAAGGTGTCAAAGTTAAATGTACAGACGAAGCTATTGATTGGCTCATCGAAAAAGGATTCGATGCTAAGATGGGTGCTCGTCCGTTACAGCGCGTAATTGACAAAGAAATTAAACGACCACTTGCCCGCTTGATGCTGTTCGGTGATCTCAAGGGCGGCGGAACGTTGACTATCTCAGTCAAGGATAACGAACTTGTACTTGGTACTAAGCCTAAATTACAAAAGATTATAAATGAAGTTACCCAAGTCGATTCGAATTAAAGACACAGTTAGTCTGTTTTCAAACAAATATCAATATAAAGTTGTTGTTGTCTGTCCCACAGCTAACTGGTTTAGAAACGGAGACCTTGATCTTGTAGCTACTAGGTTAGATCTTCTAAAAAAAGGAGACAAGCCTATTTGGCTCAAGATCAAAGGGCAAGAAGATATTGATTTTAGTCACGCTCTACGCAAAGCTATGCTAAGTTTCAAAGATTACAACATTAGAGTAGAACACCCTTATGTAAATTTCTACACCAATGACCCTAAAGCAGTCGAAACACTAACAGCTATAGATCCTACTAGAATTAACTATATTTCTATACCAAGTAAAAATAACCCTAGTTTAGCATCCGGAACTGTTATTTGTAAAAAGATTGACTTTGGCTTTAAAGTATTTCTAGGTAAAACTACACAGAACTACAGTAACTTTGTACAGTGGACTAAAAATAACGACAAAGTCAAGCTAACAAAACGTGCGGAGCGAGATTTAAGCAAAGATAGAAGCTACGGCGGAAGCTATATCTATGTAAAAGACGATAAATCCATGACAATGGTACGTATGTTTATAGGAACTAGCATTAGTAAAGTAGAGTCTGTAATTAAAGCTTAATAGAAGTCCCTTATTTCGATAAATATTAAGAAATAAGGGATTTCTTATGACTGCGAAAACTTTACTTGAATACATCGAACAAATCGAAGAAACCTTCGAATCCGATATCCATCCAGGTGACGGTTTTGAGATTGAGGTTAACGAAGATACTGTAATCGAAACATCTGTGCTAGAAAGCTGGGATGACAGTATTCTTATCGCATTAGATGAAACAGCCATTAAGATGCTGAAGGAATCTAACATTGAGCTAATTACAGAAGCAGAGTACCAGGGACGTTCAGTACCTTTAGGCAAGCCTATGAAAGGCGATGTTAAAAAGTCTAAAGTTTATGTACGCAAACCCAACGGTAAAGTTGTTAAAGTAAACTTTGGCGATAAGAAAATGAAGATTAAGAAGAATATTCCAACTCGCCGTAAGAGTTTCCGTGCTAGACACAACTGCGACAATCCAGGTCCACGTTGGAAAGCACGTTATTGGTCATGTAGGGCATGGTAAAATGTTAATACAAGAAATGTTAGATTATAAACTTGATGATTCTAGTAAGAAAGAACTAGGATACGATCTCTGCGATGATATGATGTGCTATATGAATAATGAGCCTTCGTTTTATCGCAAAGAGTATTTTCCCGTTATTCACAAATTTAAAAAATATGTTAAGGATGGAAAAGACGTACACCCTAGAGCATTCGAAGGGCTAGTTAAAAAAGCCTTTGAATCATATAAGAACAGGTACCAAGTTGAAGGCTTAGATGAAGCACTAGATAAAGAAATGGTAGAAAAAATTTGCAATGAAATACACCGTTCAGAAAAGCAAAATATTAAAGACGGTCATTACGACGGGAAGTAAAAATGTTACTAAGAGAACTATTTGAGGGACCAGATGCCGATGCCGCATTTTGCTTTGGCAGATTCAATCCGGCTCACCAAGGACACATCGAAGTGTGGAAAGCAGTTCAAGGTGCTGGACACAAATGGTTTGTAGGTACAAATCCCAGTACACAAGGTCCTAACGATCCTTTAAGATTTGAAGAAAAGAGTGCTTGGATGCAGGCCATATATCCTCCTATCAAAGGACATATTATGCCTGAGCAAAGTGTAGTTACATTAGCCAGCCGCCTTTATAGTATGTTAGGCGAAGGTAAAACTATTGCTTATGTTACAGACAGTAATGACTGGGCATGGGCTGGCAAAGTTTTAAATGACTATAACGGCAAAGAAGGCGCACACGGATACTACAAGTTTGCTAAAATTATGCACGTTGAAAGTCCTCGTGTAAGTTCAGCAACTGCTTTACGCACTGCTGCCAGAGCAGGAGACGAAGCCGCATTTTATGCCGCATCTGGAACTGATCCTAGTTTAAAAGTTGGTGGCAAGACTTATTATGAAGCTGTTGCTGCCGCTGTCTATGCTAATCCAGAAAAGATTAAGAAAGCTAAAAAAGAAAAAGCCGTTGCTGAACTTTCTAACAACAAGTTAGGACAGTATAAAAAAGCTGCCAGTGCTGATGCTAGTCGAGCTGACAAAGAAGGTGACTTCAAACGTGGCGATAAGAGATTCAGCGGTATCATAAAAGCAACTAAGAAACAATTTGCTAACGACGCAAAAGGTAAACAATAATGGAAGAATTAGTTAAAGCAGCAAGAATAGCATTTGCTAGCGAATATAGCTTTGTTATCAAAGCACAGAACTTTCACTGGAACGTAGAAGGCATGTTCTTTGAGCCACTACATAATTTATTTGGCAAGATCTACGAAGAAGTTTATGACAGCATTGATACATTTGCTGAACAGATTCGTGCTATGGGTGCTTATACACCAGCCAGTTTTCAAAATTTCAGTATGCTAAGTCAAGTAGATGACGAGAATGAGATACTTGACAGCAAACAAATGGTCATGGAATTGTTAGATGACAATGAAAAGATGGTTAAAATGCTTCAAGTGCTATTTGAAATTAGCGAAGCAAACAAGCAATTCGGATTTAGTGATTTTGTAGCAAGTCGTTTAGACGCACATAAAAAACACGGATGGATGCTAAGAGCAACTCTAAAATAATATGGATGAATTAAGCCAGTTAAAGCGCCTAGCAGGTGTAAACGAATTCAAAGGTTACATGAAATATGAGCCTGTGAATCCACTCGGCGGCAGTAACATTAGCTTAACTGGTAACGAAAAAGCCAAGTTAATGCGTGAACATAATATTAAACCTGGAACTCCAGAATGGTTTAAGTTATGGTTTAGTCTTCCTTACATGACAGGAGAAAAACCTGTATGAAAGTTAGAGAAATTATATCAGGTATTAACGAATCTAAAAAAAGCAAGAAAAAGAAAGCTGCATTATATGGTCCCGGACCTTATGGGTTATATGGTGTAGATGTTGGGTATAGCGGGGATGGCGGAGCAGTAGGCGAAAATTTTGCCGACGGTCGTAACCCTCAAGATAAAGGCGATGCCAAACGTCATGGTGTTCCTACTAAAGCAAGTGTAAGTACATTACGCAAGGTAGCAAAGCAAGGTGGCCGCAAAGGGCAGTTAGCACACTGGATGGCTAACATGAAAGCAGGTAAGGCGAAAAAGAAATGAAAATATTTGAAATTGTAACAGAATCAAAAAAGCAACCAGAAGCTCCTAAGCCTAGAAACTTTGTTGCTAAAAATGCCAAGATGGGCGGTGCTGGTCAACACAAAGACAAGAAGAAAGCTCAAAAGCAAGGCGACTTTAAGCATAAGAAAAAAGACCTTGAAGTAGCTGAAAGTGCTTCGGCTGGAGCAACAAGCACAGCTAACATCGGAACTGTGGTCAATCCACATATTAGCCCAGGAAAAGCACGTGGTAAAAAGAGTTATTTAGGTAGTCCTAGCACAGGCAGCGGCACAAAGGCGCCACCACAACCCAAAGTAGTACAGCCAAAAAATCCAGACGGAACAGCTAAAGGCGCACACGAAATCAAAGGTGCTAGTTTATTTGGCGGCCCAACTATTAAAAGACGCTAAATATTAAAAAGATCGGAGATTTACAATGGACATGAATATGAGACCAGATACACAAGAAGCAGCGATGGCTCGTGCTGACTTGTATAAGATGGCAAATTATAGCTTTAAGCTTTTTAAGATGATTCGAGATGGTGATCAGCTCGAAGGATGGGTACAGGCTAAAATTACTAAAGCTGCCGACTACGTCGCCAGTGTTTATCATTACTTGGAGTATGAAATGAAATTCAGCGAATACGGAGCGGCTATTGAGAACAGTGATATGTACTCAGAAAGTGTAAAAAAAGAATTCAAAGCTAAACTAATGGAAGCTAAGAAGAAATTAGACAAGCTTAAGAATGTTGAAGAAGGCTGGGACGACATGATGAAGTCCGTTAAAGAGCCTAAGGGTACAGGTAAATTCGATAAGAAAGAAATCAAGCCAGGTGTAACACAGTACACACGCAAGTCTAGCACATTCACTGACGGTGGTGATGACAGCGATACAAAGAAGGCTAAAAAGAAAGCCAAAGCTAACGAAGGCATTGCTGACATGGCTAAAAAGGCAGGCAGTGCTATCAAGAAGGCAGGTTCTAAAGCATTAGACAAACTAGGACACGGTAGTGACGAAGATCTAATCAAGGATCTACAAAAGAAAACTGGCATGCCACAAACTGGCAAGAAGCCAATGGCTGTTAAGAATGAAGCCTTAAAAGGTGGCCAAAAGAAACTAGATGTTGACAAAGACGGCAAACTAGAAAAGAGCGACTTTGCTAAACTTCGTTCTAGCAAGGGCGTTAAAGAAGCAGCCAAGCCAGATTTCTTAGACATGGATAAAGACGGCAACAAAAAAGAGCCAATGAAGAAAGCAGTTGCTGACAAAAAGGCGGCACCTTTTAAGAAAATTAAAGAAGCTGCCAAATGTAATCACACAGCAGAAGGCAAAAGTTGCCCTGTACACGGCATGAAAGAATGTGGCGGTATGTACGAAGCTAGTCATCAAGCTAAGACTACAATGAAGCATGTTAAGAATCCCACAGCTGGCGAAAAGAAAGCAGCCAAGGACATTAAGCCAGGCGTTAAAGGTTATTCAGATCGCGTAGCAATGTTAAAATCAGCAGAGAAAGATGGTCGTTTAAAAGAAGGTTCTAAGAATCTTAAACAACAAGCTGCCATTGCTATTGCTAAGAAGAAAGCACAGTAATTATGGACATGAAGAAATTTCTACAGGCTGTCGACGGTGTTTCATTAAAGAAGCCTGTAGAAGGCTCTAACCACATGGCCAAATTTTTACGAGTTGTTAAAGAAGCTGATTTAAACCAACCACCAGCTGCTCCTGCTGCGCCTGGGGCAGCACCTCAAGCAAAACCGGCTGCTCCAAAGTTTTATATCACACAAACAAACTACGACTCACTTGACGAGCCGCCTGATTTCTCAGTTACTGATCTTCAAAGAGGCATTGTTGTAAAATCATTTGAGACAGAAAAAGAAGCTCGTGCGTTTGTAGCACAACAAGACCCTGCCGGTGCCGCTCAAACAGAACTACTTCAATTTCAAAGCAAAGCAACTCCTCCAGAAGCTAATCCAGACGCGGCACCTCAACAACCAGTTGCCGAGTCTTTAGAGATTGCAAAACTTGTTAAACTAGTAGAAGGAAAAGGTCCTCTTAATCGTTTAACCACTGCTGAAGCTATAGCAGTACAAACATATACAGCACCAGAACCAAGAAAAACAATTACCAGTCCTGTGCTTAACGTAGAAGTTGGCGCTAAACCAGGAATGATTGGCAAGTATTTCAAAGCAGTAGAAGAAGAAATTGCTGAATCACAAGAACGTAGCAAAGATCGTGCTCGTCAATTGGCTGAAATTGTGGCTAGTAAAATGAACGAGGGTGTTCCTCGTTTAAGTAAGCATATTGCCCAAAGTAAAATTCCGCCGGACGCAGTTAATCGCAGAGCTAAAAACTTTGCTCAAAAACGACTAAAATACTCGGAAGAAACCGAAGGCGTTGACTCAGTAACTTTAGATATTCCATTGTTAATACGTTTAATGGAATTTGCCAGAGAAGACGCAGCCGATGACATGGTATTACACAAAATTGCTGAAAGGCTAATTGGTATGGGTGAAGAAGGGCAAAGCCTTTCTATGAGTGATTACGATAATATCGTTGGAGATTATAACCAGGACACACCTTAGGACCGTTACTCAGTTATCTGAGCCTAAGGCGTCCGGCGGC
>JACCDW010750177.1_pt1 | contig 19311 bp, 19 predicted proteins | sample 7449781 | NCBI WGS metagenome assembly JACCDW01 (sample SAMN15323449, study PRJNA562643) | freshwater metagenome | isolation source: river surface water | place: USA:Blue River Watershed | collected 2017-08-18
CACCTTGAATCAGTACTTTTCTTCTGTATTTTGGACACCAGACAATATGATACTTACAAAAATATACTATATTTTTGTTGGTTTTAAATTTCATGAAAATAAACATACATCTAACACACACATAATTCAAAGGAAAATTTTAAAAAAATTTTAAAAATGAACAATCAAGTAGGAGGGAGTTTTAAGGCTCCCGTCCTCCTTACTGCCTCATCAACCATCGCGCTCTTTGGAAGTTGTGTGAAGCTCTCCTTCAGGTCTTCCATTTTAGCTTTAGATTTCTCTTCTTTTTTTGCGATTATCTGTTGTTGTAGAAGTTTGGGTCTCTCCTTTGTTTTCATGTTCGGACCTTCGATGTAAAATTCACATCTACTATGTCGTCTGCTGACTGCTGTATCTTTCATGTCGTCTCTCCGAAACACCACTAGCTCTACTGTTCCCCTCTTTTGTCGGGTAATAATTAGGCGTGAGTACAGCTCTCACCGGGTAATTCATTAAACTTTCCTGCGTACCTGTCGCATCTACAAGAACCCTTCCGAGTAAGTTTTGGACTTTAGATTGCGGTGCATCCTCATCCTAGGGTTATTGCCTCATATGCGCTTCCTGTTCGTCAGGTCAGCATTTTGTGTACGGCTTTCTTCAGATTCCACCTCGCGATGGACACCCTTGCCTTCTCTAACAGTTCCCCTTACTAGGGCCTATAAAGGACTTTCACCTTCTAGTTTAACGACATACCGGTCGCACACCTCTTTCTGATTAAGAAAGAGGTTGTTTGCCTTATATCCCCATAGCTGAAGCAAGGGGCATTACGGCAGTTTTAGGTAAATTCAGAAGAGACCTTGTTATAGTCTCCTAAGACAATAGCTTCAGCCAACTGCTTACCTATTAAACTATGATAAAGTAGCCCTCTAGACCCTAATGCTGTTATCGCATAACTTTTAGCGTTGTATTTTTTAACAATAGGCAGATAAGTCCTTGGATTTGTTACTCTAATTGCAGCTTCACATCCTATAACCTCTAACTGATCCATCCATTCCTTTTTAACATAACTGGCAAGCTGCTGTTTTAAAATCTTTGAAGCTGCCTCAACACTTGGTTTATCATCAACAAAATGATGTTCATAAGTACTTCCTATGTGATAAACACAAGGATCCTCTGTAACTGCTATATACCCTTTTGCAAGCAGGCTTTTTTTAGTTAAACAACTTAAGCTTTTAGCTATTAAAAGCTGCCCTTTTACATATTGAAGTTTCCAAGAAGGATGCAACTTTTGAATAGATGCTCCTACACACATCACAACCACATCATAATCGGGCAACTCTTCCACGCTAAAGATCTGTTGTTTTATAAATTTAGCACCTTTGGTCACACAAGCTTTCCATAGAGCTTCTAAATAACCCTTACAAAAAACTGTAATCCCCTGCTCTAGAAAAAGACCTGGATACCCTTTGATGCATTCGGCCTCGACAACAACTTTCTCCTTACTCCACCACTGTATCCTATCATACTTATTAACAAGTGAGCTATACTCTCTTTTTTGCGAGTCTTCTAAAGCAAGCTTTATAATACCCGAATAATCTGCTATTTTTTTATCTGCATATTTTTCAGCTTCCTTTAATAAAACAATGCTATGGTGCAAAGCCTCATAACCTTTGAAACTAAGCTTCGTTGCAGAAGCCGGAAAAGGATGCAAAAGTCCAGAAGCTACTCCAGAAGCGCCTCCACCAAGTCCCTTCCCATCAAAAATATTCACTTCTACTTCGCGAGAAAGAAGATGCCAAGCTAGCCCAAGCCCTGCAAGACCTGACCCTATAATAGCTACCTTCATGGAGACTCTTCTAGAGAAGCTTCTTTACGTTTCTCTAAAAGAAAACATTCTGTAGCAAAGTTAAAAAAGAAAATAACGCTCGGTGACAAAAGCGCAGCAAAAGGAATCATCACAAAAAACCATTGAAAAATCGTAGATAAAGAACCTGATCCAGAAAAGAAACTCGCTCCTGTAACCTTAGCAGCCAAAATAAGAATACTTAAACAAATACCAAGAGGTAAACTACCCATAAAAAGAAAAATACAGTTAGTAAAAATCCCCTGTTTTAATCTTGAATACACAACTTCAATAAGTTTAAGTCTAACCCCCGTCTTAAGTGCCACAACAGGTGTAACAAAAAAAAGCATGATTACATTAAAAAGGCCGAGTAAAAGAGCACCTAAAATGAGAAGAAAAGGGGCAAACGCCAAAATAACACTGATAAAATCTCCCAAAGCAGGAAGTTCTCGCAATAAATAAAACACTCCCATAACTGTCCAAAGGAGTAAATAGACAAGCAATAATGGCAACGACAAATAAGAGATATTCAAAAGCACTTGCCACGATCTTTCTACAATACTTTTAAAACCAACATCTATATTTTTTAGATCTTGAGAATATACTCGTATTAAAACAACACCTGCAGCTAATAATAATCCAGAAGACAAAAAGACCGGTAAAAATGTTAAACTAAGAAGGATCCATTCTCCAGCAGCAATAGCTAAAGCTCTACATAAAACAATAAGCAATCCACAAAGTACCAAAACAGGTATAATAAATAGGTTTTTTTTTCTACATAAACTATAACTTAAAGCTCTATCGAAAATTTTCTCCAACTGTCCCCATGACATCATAATAACCTCTACTTTGCACATTTCTGCAAGTATAGCTTATATAAAGCAAAACGCAATTATTTTCTAAAAACCCCCTTTAAACACCGCACAAAAAAATAACAATTGTTTTTTTAGATGAAAAAAATCTCTAAATAAGCAAAATAAAAAACTATGGAAAAAAAATACAAAAAAACTCTTTTTATCTTTCGAAGAGATCTTAGGTTAGAAGATAACTCCGGACTAATTTACGCCTTAAAACATAGTTACGAGGTTATTCCCTGCTTTATTTTCAACCCACTGCAACTTGAAACCAACACCTACCGTAGTGATCATTGTATTCAATTTATGTTAGAATCACTGCATGATTTAGATGAACAACTGAAAAAAAAGGGAAGTCATCTCTATTTGTTTTATGGCAAGCAGCATGAAATTGCAGAGAAATGTATTAAAAAATTAGATGTAGATTGCGTCGTAATCAACAGAGATTACACTCCTTTTAGCATGGAAAGAGATGCTCTGCTTAAAAAGGTTACATCAGATATCTCCCTCGTTGTTCTTGAAGATGCTTTATTACATGCACCCGAAGAAACCCTAAAAAGCAACGGTGAGCCTTATAGCGTATTTTCTCCTTACCATAGAAACGCTGCTTCTATTAAAGTGGAAAAACCACAAATCAACTCAAACACCCACTATTTTCACAAGTCTATCTCATTTGCTCAACCTTTGTCTATTTACCAAAAAATTTTACCCATCAAATCAGATCAGATAAAAATTAAAGGTGGCCGAAAAGAAGCATTAAAAATCCTAAATAACCTTGGAAATTTCAAGCACTACAATGATAAGAGAGACTTTCCAGAACTTGATGCCACAACCCACCTATCTGCCCACCTAAAATTTACAACAGTTTCACCAAGAGAAGTCTATCATGCCTTGGTAGATCATTTTAATAAAAGTCACCCACTTATTCGATCTTTATATTGGCGAGATTTCTTTCACTCTGTAGCATTATTTTCTCCTCATGTTTTCCATGGAGCTTTTCATAAGAAATTTGATGCGTTACCTTGGAGCCGTAGTAAAACAAACTTTCTTAAATGGTGTGAAGGAAAAACCGGCTTTCCTATCGTAGATGCAGGGATGAGAGAACTTAATACAACAGGATTTATGCACAATCGTGTACGAATGATTGTAGCCTCTTTTTTGACAAAAGATCTGCATATATCTTGGCAATGGGGAGAAAAATATTTTGCACAAAAACTTATCGACTATGACCCCTGTGTAAACAATGGAAATTGGCAATGGGCTGCCAGCACAGGCTGCGACGCTCAACCCTATTTCAGAATTTTCAACCCTTGGAACCAACAAAAAAGATTCGACCCTAACTGCACTTATATCAAAAAGTGGATTCCTGAACTCATAGATTTACCATCTAAAATATTACACGAATGGCACCTCGCAAAACATCATAACACCACAAAAACATATCCCTCACCTATTCTTGAACATGATATTGAAATAAAAAAAACGCTTTTAATGTATCGTAACATAAACGCTCTCTAGAACTTCTAAATCCAAACTCAATATTTAAAAAAGTTTTCCATTTGATTAAACATGTGTTTTATCTATAATGTTTTCTTTTTTTTAAAACTTTATAATTTGAGGTTGTTTTATGACTACAATATTACGTGGAATCCAATCTGCTGCACAAACAGCTTATATTAAAATAGAGCCAACACTTTCATCTATCCAAAAAAAAGTAGGTGAAGTATGGAACCAATTTAAAGCTAAATCTAGCGAAAGCTTCACATCACTAAAAACTTGTTCAAGCACAGTATTTATAAAATTATCTGATGCAGGGTTATCTATGTTACATAAAGTACAAAACGGACTCAACCACATCTTCCGTCATCCTGTTACTACCGTATAATCACATCTAAATCGCACAGCTCCCTTATTATACATAAGGGAGCTCTAGCAAAATCTCAAACCTTAAATAGTTGGTTTATAAATATATTTAGGCCTAACAATTGGAGTCCCTTTTCCACCTCTTGCCAAACATCTTTCATACACAATCTGAGTAGCTATTCCTATAGCACGAGATAGGCCAAAAAGCACTGTAAAATATTCTGGATAAGCAAATCCTGCTGCACATAAAACAGATCCTGAAACAGCATCTACATTAGGATAAGGGTTGGACACCTTGGGATTTTCAGCAAGAACTACAGGACCTACTTTTCTTAATAAAAGAGCTATTTTAATCAAAGGGTTATCAGCAAAGTGTTTTTCACTATATTCATAAAGAATACTTGCTCTAGCATCTTCAGCTCTTAACACTGCATGACCAAATCCATAAACCAACTCTTTTCTTTCTAATCTTAACCGAAGCGCTTTTTCTACCTCTTCTTCTGTCGCATCTTCACCTAACTGATCTAAAATATCCTGAACAAACTCTAAACAATCCTGATTAGCTCTTCCATGCCTAGGACCTGCTAATGCACACATTGCCGAAGCAATAGAACCATACATATCCTCCATACCTGACGCTACAGCTTTACCGACAAATGCAGATAAATTCCCTCCATCGTGGTCATAATGCAAAATATTAAACAACCGAAATACATCTTGCAGTTCTTTTCTATGCTGCATACCTGGCATTTTTAACATCGCCACAAAATTCTCCATATAACCCAAATGTGGATTAGGTGCTGGAGTTTCTCCCCATCCTGCATGGTAGTTAATCACCGTCGCAACTAAATGAGGGATTTTTGCAATTAAGTTAAAACAATCTTCTTGATAGTCTTCTTGAGATTCTAACATTCCCAAGATAAGAAGAGCCTCACAAAAAAGCTTCATAGGGTGACCTTGTCTAGGTAGTGATTGAATATGACGAATCACAGCCTGAGAACAATGCCCTCTATCATAAAGCATCTGAGAAAAGTCTTTTAACTCACGAGCAGTCCCTTCTTTACCATAATAAAGAAGGTGCATCACCTGCTCTGGGGTGTGCATAGCAAGCTCCGAAACCGCTTTTCCTCGATAAAAAAGCCCTTTAACAGGATCTACAAAAGAGGTTGTACAATATCCTACCGGGAACCCTCTCAATCCTGTTTCTAAATGATCTTCTGTAATTTCAAAAAGCACTTTACTCATAAAGACCTCTACTACAATAAATGATTGATGAGTGTTTTTTCTTCTAACAATTCTTGCTGTGTAATTTTCATCTTTTCTTTTAAAAAGAGATCTAACTCCAAGTCTTTCACCGGAACTATTTTTCCATTAGGTAGTGTCTGACAAGGAAATGAAAAAACAAGTCCTTCCGAAATCCCATAAGAATTCCCATCTGATGATAATGCAACGCTGTACCAGCTACCTTTAGGTGTTGGCTCATAAAGAGATTTTACAGTATCAATAATAGCAGATGCTGCAGATGCTGCAGATGACTTGCCTCTAGCTGCAATGACTTCTGCCCCTCTCTTCTGCACAATAGAAATAAAATCTTTTTCCAGCCAATTTTTATCCTGAATAACCTCTTTAACAGCCCGACTATGAATAGTTGCATGAAAAGCATCTGGAACCTGTGTAGACGAATGATTACCCCAAATGCATACGTTATGTACATCTTGAATTAAGACTTTCGCTTTTTTTGCAAGCTGAGATCTAGCTCTATTTTCATCTAAGCGGGTCATTGCAAAAAACTGCTCTTTATGAAGTTTATCCGCATGATGCATCGCAATTAAACAATTAGTGTTACACGGATTGCCTACCACAAGAATTTTGGCATCTTTCGCCACACCATTTAAAGCTTTACCTTGTTCAATAAAAATCTTTCCGTTTTCCACAAGAAGATCTTTTCTTTCCATGCCAGGGCCTCTTGGCTTTGCCCCAACAAGAAGCGCTAAGTCCACCCCTTGAAATATTTGGTAAGGATCTGATCCAATATGGATTTCTTGTAACAAAGGAAAGCTGCAATCATCTAATTCCATGACAACACCTTCTAACCACTTAAGTGCATCTGGAACTTCTAATAAATGAAGAGCAATGGGTTGATCTTTGCCAAAAAGCTCTCCACTAGCCAACCGAAATAAAAGACTATAAGCAATTTGACCAGCTCCCCCTGTCACAGCAATACGCTTTAATTTTTTAACCATGTAGTCCCCTTATATTGAAATACAACTTTAGGTAAGGATATCTATTCTTGAGATTCCTACAACTATTTTTTTCACAAAGCCGCCGTATCCAAGATCGCAACTTAGAAAAAACCTAACTTAAAATTTATAACCAATGCCTTTTAAAGGGATTTAATGATTTTAAAATTAAACCTTAAAAAACTCCTTACCTCTTTAATTTTAGTCTACACTCCCCTATAATGGCACATCAAATTTAATCCCTGTTTTTCGTCAACTACCCATCCCTAAAGGGATAAGTTGACCAGCCTAAGTCCTTAACTGGACTACGTTAGGAGCTCAAGCTCTAAGATAGATAGTTAAACACGCAGAAGGGTAAGCGCGTGCTGTCTATACTTAAATGAGGGGAACATTACCCGGGCAACCGGAGATTGCAGGTAACTGCTAGGGGGAGCAATCCCCAGCTTTTTAACAATTTAAAAAAGGAGCAGCGTTGCCTCCCCGTCCTAAAGGACGAGGTATCCACGCTGTCATATTGATGAATGAATCTATTTTTTTAGTCCACGCGATTTTTATATCTGCTGCTGTTTTAGGCGCCTACAAATTAGGCAAGCAAGCCTTGACTGCTTTATTTTGTTTGCTTGCATTTATTGCGAATTTACTTCTATTTAAACAAATCGATTTTTTAGGGCTTGTTATCACCTGCACAGACGCTTATGCAATGGGTTGTTTTTTTTCACTAGGATTGATTCAATACTACTACGGGGATAACGCAGCAAGCAGTGCTATCTCTCTTTGCTTTTGTCTTTTAATTTTTCTAACAATTACCTCTCAAATTCATTTGCTTTATAAGCCAAGCTCCCATGACACTTATCAACCCCTTTATGAAAAGCTTTTCTCTACAACTCCAAGAGTCCTCCTTTCTTCACTCTTTGTCGGTTTTACTTCTCAAAAAATATGCATATTTTTACAACAGGCCTTATCAAAAAAATACCCACAAGCTTCTCAATTTTTTTTGATTTTAATCCCCATAGCTTTAGCTCAAGCCTATGACACAATTTTTTTTAGTGTTTTAGCTCTTTACGGTCTGATGCACTCTTTAACTCACCTGATTATAATGAGCTACCTTGTTAAACTAGCGACGCTCATATGTATGAGCCCCTTTATAGCTTTATCCAAAAAATTAAAAAAAGTACCTTCCTATGAGTAAATTCCGCTTTGAACTTCTACACACCTCCAATAAATCTGCCGCGCGCGTTGGTCGCATCCATACTCCCCATGGGATCATCGACACTCCCAATTTTGTCGCAGTAGGAACAAACGGCACGTTAAAAGCTCTAGATAATCACACTGTCTCTTCACTTGGCTTACAGCTTATGTTTTGTAATACCTACCATCTACTTCTTCAACCTGGAACAGAAGTCGTCAAACAAGCTGGCGGCTTACATAAATTCATTAACCGCTCACTTCCTATCATCACAGATTCAGGTGGATTTCAGGTTTTTAGCTTAGCTTATGGGTCAATCGCCAGCGAGCTTAAAAGCCAAGGAACTAAAAAAACAGGCTCGAGCGTTCTTAAAATTACAGAAGATGGGGTTTTATTTAGGTCTTATATAAACGGAGAAAAATTCCTACTCACCCCAGAAACCTCCATCCAAGCACAAAAAAACTTAGGAGCCGATATTATCATCCCTTTCGATGAACTTCCTCCGTACCATATTGACTTAAAAGCTCTAGAGCGTTCTTTAGATAGAACTCATACTTGGGAAAAAAGATCCCTTGATGAACACTTGAAAAACCCCAATGATCAAGCCATGTATGCTGTTATTCATGGAGGCGTCAGCCAATCTCTTCGAAATAAAAGTATCGACTACCTAACAAAACTCCCTTTTGACGGATTTTCTATTGGTGGCAGCCTTGGAAAAACTAAAAATCAAATGATCGAAGTTTTGATAAATGCTATGCCGCGTCTTCCTAAAGACAAACCCAACCATTTACTTGGAATCGGGGACTTAGAATCTTTATCCAGATGTGTTCCTTTAGGAATTGACACCTTCGATAGCTCTTATCCAACAAAAGCTGCTCGTCATGGAGTAGCCTTTACAAAGCAAGGGCCATTAAAAATCTCTAAAGGAGAACATAAATCTAATTTTAATCCCATTGAAAAAGACTGCAAATGTCCTACTTGTCAACAATTTCATTTAGGCTATCTACATCATCTTTTTAAGGCTAAAGAGCTGACAGCTCTTACTTTAACCTCTATCCATAACCTCCATTTTATGGTAGAACTCATGGCCGATTATCGCAGCAAAATACTGAATAATGAAATTTAAACTATTATTTAATTTTCTTTATTTTTTAAAAATCTTTATATTTTAAGATCTTTGTTGACCAATCACAAAGATTTTGATACAATGTTCTAGATTAAATTACAAAACCTAATGAAATTATGCATATATTTTTAGTGATTTTATTATACGCTACCTGGTCTAGCTGCTTTTCATTAGGGAAATTAGCCCTTCAATACAGCCCGCCTGTTTTTCTAACAGGGATCAGGATGTTTCTAGCTGGCATCTTGCTTTTAGCTTTTCTTCTATTGAAAAACAAAAACGCTTTTAAACTTTCCTTTAGACAATATGGCTCCCTATGCCTACTTGGTTTTTTTAGCGTCTATCTAACTAATATATTTGAATATTTTGGTTTGCAATATCTAAGCGCAGCAAAGACTTGTTTTATTTATAGTTTATCCCCTTTCTTTACGATGCTATTCTCCTATTTTCATTTTAAAGAAAAGCTTAATCTAAAAAAATGTCTAGGTCTTTTCGTTGGATTTTTAGGCTTTATTCCTGTTTTAAAAATGCAATCAGGCGCAGACACCTTAGTTACTTCATTTCTATCCATTTCTTTAGCTGATTTAGCAATCGTTGGAGCTGCTGTTTTTTCTGTATATGGATGGGTTCTTTTACGTGTACTACTTAAAAATGACATTTCACCTGTTATGGCAAATGGGATCAGCATGACTTTCGGAGGGATTTTAGCGTTAATACACTCCCTATTTATCGATAATTGGAATCCATGGCCTGTTACAGAAGGGAAAGGCGCAATCTTCCTGCAAGGGCTTGCTATTATGATCCTTATATATAGTGTATTCTGCTATAACCTCTATGGGTATTTACTTAAAAAATTCACTGCAACCTTTCTATCATTTGCAGGACTCTTAAGTCCTATTTTTGCTTCCTTAAACGCTTGGATGATTTTAGGAGAACCCCCTTCCCCTATTATCTTTCTTTCTACAAGTATTGTCTCTCTAGGCCTTTGGTTTGTTTATCAAGCAGAACTAAGACAAGGCTACATTAAATCAGAAAAGACATCTAATACGCTGATTAATTAAATAATAATTTTTACAACAAGTTTCTTTTAAGTAAAAATCACTCGATTTATTTCAAACGCAAAACGACATTGTATTTATTTATTTAAATTGATACACAAAAAAAATAAAACAACCAGTCAATTATTGACAAAACTTGTTTGTTTTAATTAAAGTAATAAACATCAATAATTTTATCAGAGAAACACCATGGTGTTAACGACTCTTTCTGATTATATCGGATTTTCTATCTTATGGGCTTTACCATTGATACAAACCTTTAAGCTCATTCATTTTCTTCGCTCCCCCATGCATACCGCATCTGGACGTTCTTTTCCAAAGCCTTACGACTCTAAGCTGGAAGAAGAGCTAAGAAAAGAACTTCATGTTTTCCATGAAAAATCTAATTCTAGCACCCCTAAAATCATCGAAATATGGAATCCTAACTATATAGATTCAATTGATACTCTTTCTTCTAAACACAATCCAACTATTCTTATCTTACCTCACATGCACACAATCGACAAGCGAGCTTTTTTATGGCTTTACAAACATGAAATCGCCCATTTAATAAATCACCATACTCTAAAGCTCTACATCCTTAAAATATTAACAACTGCTTCAGGAGCGTTTCTACTTAACTTTTACTATGGCTTTTCCTTTGCAATTTCTATTCTCTCTATGACTTTACTAACCCCTCTACTCCATCTTCTTAGTTTGTGTGTTATGGATATACAAGCTGATAATTTTACATTTAAAAATGCCTCTATAGAAGAATTACAAGGCGGATTGCGGTTTTTAAAAGCAGCTTATTCGAATGCTGTAAAAAAACCTTTTTTCGAGGGATATCTATCTTCTTTTCTCTATCTAATACGATTAAAAAAAATCAAAAAACATTTACTTCGCTACGCCCCACTTAATACAACTTATCCAGATCTTGAAAGCCAAATTGAAACACTTTTACAAAAAAACACCCAAGAAGAAACTCTGTTTATAGAATCTCAAAAAGAAAAAATCTTAAGGTGGATCGATGCTGATAATGATGATTAAGATCTCTTCACAACCTTTTAATTAACTGTTGATTCCTTTTCTATTCTCGTGACAATTTATCCATAAATTTGATATGTTTATTTCAATTATTTATAATAGTGCATCTATGTATCTTTGGATTTGTATTGGGGTCATCTTACTAATTTTAGAAATCTTAACCTCTACTTTTTTTGTTCTCTTCTTTGGTTTAGCAGCGTTAAGCACCGCGCTTCTCTTGTGTTTCATCATCATTCCTCTACATGTTCAAGTCTTAATATTTGCTTGCATTTCATTACTCTATGTAGCTTTTCTACGCAAAGCTCTTAACCATAAAAAACGACAACCTTCTTTACCTCAAAATGACGAAGAATTTCTTGGAAAATTAGCACTTGTCTATGAATCTATTTCACGAAATTCCCCTGGAAAAGTCCTTATTGGAGACACTTTATGGAAGGCTACATCTAGCCAAGAAATTCCTAAAGGAGGCAAAGTAAAAATTATTTCCCAAAACAACCTTACCGTAGAGGTGAAAATTTTATGATTACCCCTCTTATTATTAGCGCCATTGTTTTATTTTTTGTTTTAACTTCCATATCAAGAGCAAGTTATATCGTTCCTCAAAGAAGTATTTATATCGTAGAAAGACTGGGTAAATATCACCATGCTCTCCAAGCTGGCTTTCATGTAATTATCCCTTTTATTGACAAGATAGCTTATAAACATTCCTTAAAAGAAATGGTCGTAGATGTTCCTATGCAAATTTGTATTACACGAGACAACATTTCTGTAGAAGTTGACGGTGTTTTGTATTTTAGAGTCATGGACCCTCAAAAGGCCTCTTATGGCATTAATAACTACATGTTTGCAACAGTTCAACTGGCACAAACGACTATGCGAAGTGTTATAGGAAAGCTAGATCTGGATCAAACATTCGAAGAAAGAGAAAACATCAATGCTCAGATCGTAGAAGCTGCTGACAAAGCTTGCGATCCTTGGGGTATTAAAATAACACGCTACGAAATTAAAGACATCAAACCTCCACAAAGCATCAAAGATGCTATGGAAAAACAAATGCGAGCTGAAAGGGAAAAACGAGCTGTAATCGCCCAGTCAGAAGGAGAAAAACAAGCTCAAATCAACCGTGCAGAAGGCGAAAAACAAGAGTTAATCGCTTTATCAGAAGGTCAAAGACAAAAGTGTATTAATGAAGCTACAGGCCATGCTGTAGAAATTGAAAAAATAGCAGAATCTACCGCTGAAAGCATCTTAATGATTGCTAAAGCTCTACAAACAACTGGTGGGCATGAAGCTATTCAATTAAAAGTCGCAGAAAAATATTTAGAACAGCTAGGTAAATTTGCTCAAAACACTAACACTTTAATCCTTCCCTCAAATTTATCTGATTTATCAAGCATGTTAGCTTCTGTGACGACTATCTGTCAAAAGACAGCCTTCAAAAAGCCAGAAGACTTTATCGTATCAAAATCTTCTTAAAATCTATGCTATCTGAAAGCTCTCAGGGGGTTTTTCTGCATGTAAAAGTGCAGCCTAAAGCCTCCGTAAATCAAATCTGTGGTTTAGAAAATAACGCCTTAAAAATCAAGGTGACAAGTCCTCCTGATAAATCCTTAGCTAATAAAGCTGTTATAGATCTACTCAGCAAAACGCTCCACATACCTAAATCAACTATCCTTTTAATTAAAGGAACACAATCGAGCCATAAAACCTTCTGTTTTCTAAATGAAACACTCGAAAGTTTAAGTGAAAAGCTTAAAAAATACGTGGAAATCGGTTAGGTTTTTTTCTGAACTTAAGGTACTAAAGCACCTCGTAAAGAGTCAAAAACCCCTATTAAAACCCCTTTAAAAGAATCTAGAGATTCCTGATCAATATCCTCTTTTAAATCTTTAAGCTGACTAGAGAGTTTTTCTATTTCCGGTTGACACTCATTTTCTACAAGTTGACGATACGCCTGTAACTGCCCTCTAGCTTCTAAAAAATCTCTCTGCATAGACATCTCTATGCAATTATCAAAATCTTTTTGACAGTTTTTTTCGATATCGCTTTTTTCCATCTCATACCTACGGACATATTCGCGATAAAGATCTTCATCTGCTTTACTTTCATAAGTTAGTTCTCCTTGAGGATTGAGAACCTTTCTTGAATTAATTGCTGAGCAGTTAATTGAATGGTTTTTATTTAAATCATCTAATTTTTTTCCGCGATCTTTTTGAACATCTTCTATATGCTTTAAAAACTGCTGCTGTTCATGAGACACAACTTCATGTAACCCATGCAATTGATATTTTTTATCTCGTTCCAATTCTAATTTCTCAATCTTTTTCTCTAGCGTGCTAATTCGATTATCTAATGAATGACACTTTGCTTTATTATACGCCGCCATGCCTTGAGTATATTGCTTTTGACACGCATTAATAACCGCACACTTATCTGCCGGAATAATCGCATTGTCTTTCATTAATAAAGAAACAGTAGAAAAGAAATCTTTGAGGATTAATGCATTCTTCTTCATAGCGTCGTAACTAGCCACATTCTCAACATTAAACAACGTTTGATTCTCTCTTATGTAATCCTGCAACATTTGCGACCATACAGCTGGGGTATGCATAACACGAGCATAATCAGGATTACGTGCTACTGCAGCCTTAACTTTGGAATAAACTGCCACTTGCTGAGCTGGTTTTAAATGCTTTATCTCCAAATCAAACGCCTTCTTAAAATCCTCTGGTGATAAAATCCGATATTTAATAATTGCAGATAAACCATGGTGCCTTTCTATTAAATGAGTCAAAGGCCTTAAAAACTTTTGTTTTGCTGAACCAAAAAGACCCTCTGTAGCCTCTAAATAGGTATAAACTTTAAAAAGCTGCAGCGCTTGTTTCTGATGTTGTTGCAAAGATTTCTTGTTATAATATTTCTTGAAATGCGATCTAACAAAATAACAAATCAATCCAACACCCACAAGACTGCCAACACCCGTCACAGGAATCGCGCTAACTCCTGCTGCCACCGCTGAACCTACAACCACCACTAACGCTAAAACCAACGCACTCTTCTGAATGACTTTTAAAGCTACCTCCACCACTTTATTATCCAATAAACGCACAGCGGTATAAATAGAATCGCTATAGTGAAATCCAACATCATGCAAGTCAAATAGATTGGTTTTTAAAGCAGAAGAATTATTAGCCACAGCCATAACAAAACACCAAAATTTATGTAATTTATGTATATTGTAACACAAACCAAATTAATTATGTTTATTAAAAACTACTTTAAATTAAAATAAATCATTTAAATAAACTACTTGAACACCCTCTTTTTTAAGCATTAAAAAATAAGAGTCTCTTTCCTGCTCTGTTTCTGCTAAACTCGCCACCCCCCCCTCAATCAAAACCACTTCATACCCCAATTTTTGAGCATCTAAAGCCGTGCTCATAACGCAAAATTCAAGAGCTAATCCTACAATAAAGATCTTTTTAATAAGCAGCTTTTGCAAATATTCATGAAGACCTGTAGAGTTTTTTTTTGAATTATCAAAAAAACAACTATAACTATCTGTATCTTGCAAACACCCTTTATTAATGATTTTTTGAATCCTTGTTAAATCTAGACTTTCAACCAAATCAGACCCTGATTCTCCTTGGATGCAATGGTCCGGCCACAAGTGTTGCTCTAAACCTTGATAAATAAGAATATCCCCTACTTGTTTGTTATGAGTAGAAGCAAAACTTACATGGCCTCTTGGATGCCAATCTCTTGAAGCAACTACACAATCAAAAGCTCCTTTTACAAGCTCATTAACCACTGGAATAATTTTTTCAGCTCCTTTGACTGCTAATCTTCCATCCGACATAAAATCATTTTGAAGATCAACAATAATTAAACCACTCATGAAAATACTCCTTTTAAGCAAAAAGACATTGACCTAACTTATAAACTCCATTTATCATCACCTTTTTACTTTTAAAAAGCGATCATAGACATGCGTTTGAAACCTCAATTTTATCTAAAAATATTAACTAGCCTCTTTTTATCTACTGCACTCTTCTTCGGTTTAGAACGTCTATGTCATAAAGCAACAGATGGATTTGCCCTTACAAGAATGACAAACCCGCTTCCCTCTGATATAGAATTTCAAGCCCCACAACTATCTGATGAAGAATCGAAGCAATTGCGCATGATTTTATCTCAGCCTTTTCACTATTTAAGTTGTGGTGGTCAATCTTATGTATTTATTTCAGAAGATAGTCAATATATCCTTAAATTTAATAAATTTCACCATCTACGCATCCCTTCTTTGATAAAGCATCTACCACTCCCTACCTTTCTAGATCAATATCGAACAAAAAAAATACAAAAAAAGGATTTCATCTTAAGAAGAACTCTTCGTAGTTATGTTGTTGCTTACCGCTTTCTCAAACAAGAAACAGGCATGCTTTACTACCATCTTCAGAAAACTTCTGATTTCAATCAAACACTAACGTTTTTTGATAAGCTAGGCTACAAATATATAATTAATCTAGATGATTACGCCTTTGTCATTCAAAAAAAAGGGATGGCAACACGCCATATGATTAATGCTTTAATGCAAGAAGGCAAAGCAAAAGAAGCTCAAGAAAAACTAGATCAACTCCTTAGACTTGCCGTAGTACGCTGCCAAAAAGGGTTAGGGGATAGAGATTTTAAATTCAAATCAAACCTCGGCTTTATAGATGGTGTTGCAGCGCAAATTGATCTAGGAAGCTTATCTTTAGATGAACATGCAAAAGAACCTACATTTTATAAAGCAGAAATAAAAAGAGCCGGAGGTGTTCTACGCGCTTGGCTCATGGAAGAACATCCAACCCTAGTCAAAGAATTTGATATCTCTTTAGAAAAAATCTGTGCTTCCTAAAGTTGATTATTTAATTTTAATATCTTGGATCAACATAAGCTTATGATGGTAAAGCTGTTCTTCAAGCCCCACAAAATAATAATGTGGATGTAAAAATCGCAGAGTACTTAACGGAAATTTTTTGAGTTCTTGATCCGTTTTCTCTCGTATTTTTTGTAAAGAAGGTAAAGTATATATTAAACTCCCTTCTCTTAAAATAGGGATCAGCAAATCTTTATACTTCATTTGATGGTCAATCATTTGAGTTCTTGAAGGATCTAAAGGATCTATAGCTTTTTCTAAAGGTTTGTTTTGCAAAAGTTCGTCAAATACAATATCATATTGATACCCTTCTTCGTTTTCAAAACGTCTTACTTGTAAAATACCAGGATTTGTGATCTTAACCATGCTTTCTGAAATTTTTAATACGTGCTGCCACTTACCTTCTTGATTTTGAAGAGCTGCGAGCTTATAAACACCATCTAAAGCAGGTTGATCCTTACCTGTCACAAGATTTGTACCAACTCCCCACATATCGATTTTGGCTCCTTGCTGCTTAAGATCCCGAATAATCAGTTCATCTAATTCATTTGTAGCCATAATTTTAACATTTTCTAATCCAGCTTGATCTAATAGCTTTCTAATACGAATACTTAAATCTGCTAAATCCCCAGAATCTAATCGAATGGCAAGAAGCTTAATCCCTTGTTCTTGTATTTTCTTAGCTACTTCAATCGCTTTCTTGGCTCCACGAATTGAATTGTATGTATCAATTAAAAAAACACAATTACCCGGCATCACTTTAGCAAAATTTTCAAAAGCCAACTCCTCGGTATCATGAGCCATCACCCAACTATGAGCTTGAGTCCCACTTACAGGAATCCCGAATAATTTACCCCCAAGTAAATTAGACGTATAATGACATCCTCCTACATAAGCCGATCTAGTTGCCGATAAAGCTCCATCAATCCCTTGAGCCCTTCTGACACCAAACTCTATGACCTCATTAGGAAATGCAGCCCTACATATACGTGCAGCTTTTGTAGCAACAAGAGTTTGAAAATTAAAAAGATTTAAAATAGGACTTTCAAGTAACTGAGCTTGCAAAAGTGGTCCCTTAACACGCAACAGAGGCTCATAAGGAAAAACAATAGATCCTTCCTCTACAGCATCGACATCACATGTAATCTTAAGCGTAGCCAAATACTCCAAGAACTCTTTTTTAAATAAAGGAGACCCATCTGATGCTAATAGCCCTCTTAAATAAGCTAAATCAGACTCTTCATAACGAAACTGCTCTATGAAATGAATAATAGACTCTAACCCTGCAGCAACTGCAAAATTACCTTGAAAAGGTTTTCTTCTAAAAAAAAGATAAAAACAACTCTGCTGATTCATCATTCCAAGTTGCCAATAGCCTTGAGCCATCGTCAACTGATATAAATCTGTCAAAAGTGTTAATGGTTTTTTATAAAAGCTTTGGAAATACGATGGCATACCCTCTTTGATGAAGTCGCTCCTTAATTTGGCCGTGCGCTACTCGACTCTTGCAATAATTTCTGTTTGTGCTTTTCTAAAATATCAATCTCTTCCTGAATACGAGTAGCTATTTCTCTATGAATTTGAGCCTGTTGCCACGCCCGTCTCGCATCAATAAGATTATTGTTCTCAAATTGTAACCGATCGCCTTGATTTTGTAACCTAGTAGCTTTTGCTAAATAAAGATTTCTCTGATTTGTCAGTTTATCAATCTCTTGATTAATTTCTGAAAGCTCATCCCTACTATCTTGACTTGCTACAAGCGTAACCTCAAGAATCTCTTCTGCTTGAAAAGTAGACCCTATGATACACCCTAATATTAATAAGCATGTTCTTAAGCTGTTCACTCTATCCACCTCTATTGATATCCCCTTATCTCTTAGATATAACGTAAAAGTTAAATGGAGTCGACTTTTCTTTTTTCTGTTATTGCATCCACTTAAGATCTAATGTTATACTGCAATCATGTATAAAAAATGGATCCTTTCTAGTCTTATAGTCTTGCATCAATTAGTGTTAGGAACAACGCTTCAGGAACGATTTCAACCTATCCCCCCTAAAAACAGCACATTAGGTAATTTCATCGTTACCCAACACCAAAAAAACTTAAGCTTTCTTAGAGTTCACTCTTTCTCTCCCTCTTCTGTATTCTTAGAAGAAATCAATCTACCCATTAATTTAGCTCCTAAAAACCCTATTTTTTGGGATGATTGGGTTCTAAAAAAAGCCCCTGGCCACACCTCTTGGCTTCTATATCAGATTAGCCTTAATGATTGTAAAGTGGTGGATTGCTACTCTTTTTCCAGACAATCTTATATAGCCTTATCTGACAACCAATCTTTTTTATCTCAGTTAATGACCTTACCTCTTACTAAAGTTTCCCTGTCTGAAAGAAAACGTATTGGACCTCAACCGGTTAATGATATGCCCGATACAAGAAAACTATGGAATCCCCCTAAAATCTATCATGGAAAAAAAATTAAAGACCCTCATTTTGAAATGTTACAAGCCACTTGGCCTAAAGATGATTCTGAACTTTCAGGCAAACTGATTAACCTCTATTTTGATGAAGACCAGCCAGATTTTGCCTTTCCTTATTGGACTGAGATAGGCGATGGTTATAACTCATTCCACATGCACGCCATCGACTCTGGCAACTGTTTAGTTTTCCCCTACAAAGCTCCACCCACGAAATCCCCTTATTTTCATCAAATTACTCTTAACTCTCAAAAAGACCTAATAATTTCCTTAAAAAATGCTAACCACTTTGAAAACTTCCAGCTTATTGCAAGCTCCGCTTCTGACTCTATAGTTTTGCCCTACTCACTATCTACCCAAGACAACTTAGTGACTTTAACAACGTCTCACCTCGAATTAATAAAGCATGTACAAAAACAAAATCGCTACACACTCCATCTGATCCCTGTAGATGATCCTTCATTAGCTATTGAAAGCTCCCATCAGTTCCTTTTATTTCCTTGAAAAAAATCTTGCTTCTGTTTAGAAATCTGTTTTTAACCGTATTTCTAAGGACTTATTTGTCAACTACCCCCTCCTAAAGGAGGAAGCTTGAAAAGGAAACTTTTAAAGCTTGGTTGACCAGGCTTTTAGGTTTTGTAGGCAACTACAAAACTACGTTAGGGAAGAATATATAGTCACCTTGGGATGCTGCTCCAGTCCGAGGCTCTGAGGTTAGTGGTTAAACAGGTGGATGGGTAAAG
>JACCDW010718851.1_pt1 | contig 19308 bp, 18 predicted proteins | sample 7449781 | NCBI WGS metagenome assembly JACCDW01 (sample SAMN15323449, study PRJNA562643) | freshwater metagenome | isolation source: river surface water | place: USA:Blue River Watershed | collected 2017-08-18
CAGAAACAAGTTGGTGTAAGCTGAGGCGTGCGATTTCTCGACGCACAGGGTCAAAGCAAGATAAAATAATGGCTTCTGGTGTGTCGTCGACGATGATCTCTACGCCAGTTGCTGCCTCTAATGCACGGATGTTGCGCCCTTCGCGGCCGATGATGCGACCTTTGACTTCGTCGGACTCGATGTTAAAGACCGAAACAGCGTTTTCGATGGCTTGCTCTGTCGCTACACGTTGGATACTTTGAATGACAATCTTGCGAGCTTCTTTGTTGGCATTGAGTTTCGCTTCTTCGGTAATTTCTTTGATGGTGGCCATGGCAGCAGTGCGGGCTTCGTCTGTGAGCGCTTGCATGAGGTGCTGCTTGGCATCTTCGGGTGCGAGCTGAGCAATTTTGGAAAGCTCGGCAATTTGCTTTTGGTGGATTTTATCCAGTTCTTGGTTGCGCAACTCTAGGTGTGCTGCTTTGGTTTGGTAATCGGCTTGTGTTTTTTCGAGGTCTTTCTCTTTGCGGCCGATTTCTTCTAATTTTTGATTGAGCGTTTTTTCTTTGGTTCTGAAGCGATCTTCACCGGATTGCATGCGGCGCTCGCGCTCTTTAATGGCTTCTTCGTGTTCTTCTTTTTGCTTTAAAAAGCGTTCTTTTGCTTGAAGTGCACGTTCTTTTTGAATCGTTTCTGCCTTAGATTCTGCTTCTTTGATAATGCGTTCTGCATCTTTTTTAAGGATGCTTTTTTGAAGGATAAAACCGGCAACACCGCCGCCGAGTAATCCTATTAGTAACCATACGATATCCATTCTTCTGACTTTAGTAGTCGGGAGAGGGGCACTGTGGAAAGTTATTGGGCGTTGCTCAAGTCTTGTCTGAGGGCCTCAAGTGCCGCTTCGATGTCGGCGTAGTTGGGCTCAATAACAGTTGGTTTGGCTTCAGCTTTTGCTTTGGTAAGCAATTGTAGGGCTGACATCGCCATTAAATCTTGAGTATCGTTTACTGCATAGTTTTTGCGAAGCAATTCAATCGCTTTGTTGATGTCAGCTGCTGCTGCCATTACGGCTTCTGCCTCGGCTTCTGGTACATTTAGCGGATAAGTGCGACCAGCAATATTGATTTTAAGAGCTACTTTACTCATTTAGGCTTGCTTGAGCTTTTCTATACAGAATTCAATTTCTTTCACAAGTGCGTCGATTTCCTCGGCGTTGCGACTAGTTGTGGCAACAGGAACCTCTACGACTTTGTTTTGGGCCTCCGCCAATGATACATTGAGTTCTTCAATGGTTGCCTCTAGTTGCTTTACTTTGTCGTTTTCGACTTGGTAAAGCTCTTGGATACGGCGCAATTCACCTTGAAGTACCTCGTGCTGAGCACGTTCGGTTTTCAGGTCAGTAGCAATTTGCAAACTGCGAGAGCGGATATCTTCTATGAGCGTATTGAGGTTCTCAGTCATATTAAGCGGTGACTTTGTACAAAGTTAACAAGCATTCGTTTACATCCTGCAAAAATCGGGAAGGATTTTCTATTTTTTCTTCCGTAGTTTTGAAGATGCACAAGTACATCCTATATCTTGCTTTGTTTTCATTCCATTTTTGCACTGCGCAATTCTTGACTTGCAGTGCAAATTGGGCCCTTCCTATGAACTCTCCAGTAGAATTGAGTGCGGGATTCGGCGATTTACGGCCCAACCATTTCCACATGGGAATTGACATCCGCACGGCGGGAAAAGAGAACTTGCCAATTTATGCCGTTGCAGATGGTTTTGTCTCTCGCTTAAAGGTTTCTTCAGTGGGTTATGGTTGGGTGCTTTACATCGATCATCCAGATGGCTACACGACTGTTTACGCACATTGCAATCAATTTGCCGAGCGCATTCAAAAACTGTATTTAGATACCTCTTATTCACTTCGGCAAAATGAAGTCGACATCCTCCTCCCCAAGAACAAATTGCTCGTTCAAAAAGGAGAGCAAATCGCCTTTTCTGGCAATACGGGTGGCTCGAGTGGGCCACATTTGCATTTCGAATTGCGCGATACCAAAACCGAACATGCGCTCAATCCTTTTTTACATGGTTTTTCTGTGAGTGATTCCGGAACGCCCGTTCTCAGTGGCATTCGTCTTTATGCGCTCGATGAAAATGGCTATGAAGTGCCATCCAAATCGATGGTGGTAACCTTGCAACAAAAAAACCATAAAGCTACGCTACCCGAAGGTTTCTTAAGAGTGGGGGATCGAATTGGAGTGGCGATTCAGGTAGATGATTATTTTACAAATGGGGGCAGGAGCCTAGGTCTTTTTAGTGCTGAAATTTGGACGGCCAACGCAGGCCATTTTGGGTTTGAGCTCGACGAAATTGCTTTTGATGCGGCGCGCTACATTAATGTGCATCACGATTTTACCTACGCTCAAACCACTAAAAAGAAATTTCAAAAGCTCTTCAGGTCCAAAACAAACCCCCTCACAATTTACCCTTACGAGGGAACGGGTTCGTTTGCGCTAGGGGCAAAAGACAGCTTGCAATTTTCCTTGATGCTGCGCGACATCAATGGCAACGAAAGTTTACACCAACTTTGGGTACACAACCCTTATCCAATCACGCCCGCTAAAGTGACCTACACCAGTCAAACGCACTGGCTGCCCAATTTGGCTTACAGTTACACGGCCGGATCTTGGCATGTTCAGATCGATTCGCTTACTTTTTTTGAACCCGTGCGCAAGAGCATTGACCTCAATGCCAAAAGCATCGGGACGAGTCGCATGCAAATCGCTCGACCAATTCATATCAGTTATGATTTCAAGGACAGTATTGCTGCGGCAAATTATATCCTTACAATGAATGGCGTCGCACTTCCAACAAAGCGTGTGGGGTCAAGTTTATTTGCTGAATCAAAGTCCCTGGGCGTGCTGGGAATGCGCAAAGATGAAATGGCACCTACAATACAAGAGCAAGCAAATAACAAATTAGACAGCCTCAATAACGGCAAATGGACCTGGCTACTCAAGGATGATTTTTCGGGTGTAAGTAGTTATAGCTGTTGGCAAAATGGCCAGTGGATTCCTGCTTACTACGACGCTAAAAATCAGCAATTAAAGGCCAATTTTCAAGTTCCTTTCTCAATTGACACCAAGATTGAGCTGAGACTCAAGGATGCTGTAGGCAACGAACGGGTGTATCAAAGGAGCACGCCATTGGCACCTTTCAAATAAATGGGGCTGCAGTAGGCGAGGTCTTCAAAAGCTTTTTGTTCAAAAGCCTTGAAGGCCAGAGTAGCTTGATATTTTGCGCAAATAGGTTGGTCAAACCATTGAATGGATGGGTCTGTCCAAAAAGTTTTTGCTTTCTCATTGGCGTCGCCAACGACGATCGCAGGTAAATAGGTGTCTATGTTTATTTGTTCTAAAAGCGCACAATGCAGCTCATTTTTACTCCCGCCTTGGCAATCAAATACTTGCATATAGACTTCTGTTCTTCTGGCATCAAGCAAGGCAATCACTTTATTTGCGTTTTTGAAGTCATTAGCGCGGGCTAGCTCAAGTAATATCTGATGCGTAGGCAGTGCAATTAATGGAATTGAAAGTGCAAAACAGAGTCCTTTTGCGGTAGAGAGCCCAATGCGTAAACCGGTGTAAGATCCTGGCCCGGAACTATAACTAATTGCCGAAATATTTTGAAGGTTGAGATTTGTTTGACGAAGTAAAGCTTGTATCATCAAAGTGAGCTCCTCTCCATGGATGTAAGCTTCTCCGGTTTGGTCTTGGTATGCGAGCAAGACACCGTTTTGTGAAATAGCAACACTGCAGATTTTGGTGCTCGTTTCGAGGTGAAGGATGTAGGCGCTCATTCTTGGCATTCGAACTTAAAGCCCACTCCGTGAACATTATTGATTTGAATACTGCTGTCTTCCTTTAAGTATTTGCGCAACTTCGTGATAAAGACATCTAGGCTGCGCCCGACAAAATAATCGTCTTGACCCCATACGGAGTTGAGGATGACATCGCGCGGGATCAGTTGATTTTTAAATTTGAATAGCGTCCTTAAGATCATGGCCTCTTTTTTAGTGAGCGTGATCAGTTGCGTTGGCGATTGTAGGGTAAAGTTTTCGGTGTCAAAAGTGTAGAGGCCAATTTTGACCACCTTTTGCTCTGGGGTGTCTGGCTGTAATTTGACGCGCTTGAGTAGTGCTTTGACCCTTAATTGTAATTCTTCGGCACTAAATGGTTTGGTGAGGTAGTCGTCGGCACCTGCGTTGAAGCCTTCTATTTTGTCTTCGGTGCGAGAACGCGCCGATAAAAATAAAATGGGAATCTCGCTGTTTTGCTTTCGGATGTCTCGGGCAAGTGTGAAGCCGTCTTTAACTGGAAGCATGACGTCGAAAATACAGAGGTGGTAGGGCTCCTCTTGAAAGCGCCGCAGGGCTTCGGCCCCGTTTTCACAAAGCGTAACAGCATAGCCGTCGGCTCTTAGCTGATCTGAAACGACGATACCAAGGCTGATATCGTCCTCTACCATAAGGATTTTGATTTTCATGAGCGTCTATAAAAGCCAAGAGCCTTGGTAAACCAAAGCTCCTGACTATTAACCTAAACCTACTACTAGTCCTGCAAAGTTAAGCGCTTTTTTTATATACGGTTACGCACAATTGTTAATTTTTTCATAAAAATATTTTGCGCTGACTTTTTGCCAAATTTAGAATAACTAACTTTACTCAATGAATCCAATTCACATTCTCGTTGTAGACGACGAAGAAGACATCCGTATGTTGCTTCAGTACAATCTGCAAAAAGAAGGTTATCAAGTCGATACCGTTGCAGATGGTATGGCCTGTATGGAATTTATCCAAAAACAAAAACCGACACTCATTTTGCTGGATGTCATGATGCCAGTGCTCGACGGCATCGAAGTCTGTGAGCGCATCAAAGCCGACGAACAATTTCAAGATATCCTCATTTGTTTTTTGACTGCTCGCAACGAAGACTACAGTCAGATAGCTGGCCTAGACGCTGGCGCCGACGACTACATTGCCAAGCCCATCAAAACAAAAGTACTCTTGTCTCGCATTCAAGCGATGTTGCGACGCAGTAAGCTCAATAAACCAATTGTTGCGCCAACCCAGCATAATTTTCACATCAATCGCGAAAAATACCTCATTGAAAAAGACGGCGTAGAGCTCCAATTACCCCGCAAAGAATTTGAGCTACTTGCGCTGCTCGCTTCTCGCCCTAATTTTGTCTTTAAGCGCGAACAAATCCTCGAGAAGGTTTGGGGCACCGACATCATCGTCGGCGACCGCACTATCGATGTCCATATCCGCAAAATCCGCGAAAAAATCGGTGACAACTATATTTCCACCATTAAAGGCATCGGCTACAAATTCAACGCTTAATTTTGGCCCGAATCTTGCATACTGCCAAACATAAATCAACAGCTATGAAAAAATCACTACTTATAATGGTAGGCTTTTGTCTACTTGTCAATCAATATTTTGCCCAGGCTCCTAGTGCGGCGTTTGCTCCCATTAAAGATCGTTTAGAACGCTGGGATGACATCCGTGGCGCTTGGCTTGCTGCGGCTATTCAAGCACTTGCTATGAACCGAAACGTTCCAGACCGCACTTTCCCGGAAGATTTCACTCCGTATGAAATGCTTTCCATGATTCCCGTTAGTGAACGACAAGACCTGCGTCAAATGGTTATAGAAAACCAAAGAGTGGCTACATCTAATGGCGCGCCACTTACCGATTTCGGTTTATTCTCGGCCATGCTTGAACACAGTTTTTGCAACCGCACCTTCGGCCGTACTTATGGTGATCCACACCTCAAATCTTATGACCGCGCCACCTATTCCTTCCAAACAGTTGGTGAATTTGTATTGTCTAAAAATACCAATGGTTTGTTTGAAGTACAAACGCGTCAACGCGCCCAAGATGACAATTTCTCTCTCAATGCGGCTGTTGCCATGAACATCGCTGGCGATCGCTTGTGTTTTTATGCTGCAGATAAGCCAGACGACATCCAGCAAACGCCATTGCGCCTCAATGGTCAGCCGATTCAACTTCAAGGCCGCTCTTTTTACCTTCCACATGGTGGGGTCATTCGCTTAGATGGCCGCAATTATACCATAGCTTGGCCTACTGGTGAAACTACCGTTATCGATGTGCGTTCTTCTGGGTCAAGAGGATTTGTCAACGTCACTGTTGGCGTCTTTGATTGCGATCGCAATTTATACGAAGGGCTTCTTGGTAACAACAACGGTTTTGCCGATGACGACTTCAACTCTCGGACCAACATGCCGCGCCCGAATAACATCGCTGCCTTATCTATTGCATCTGCCTACGCTTTTGATTCCCGAGACGCCTCGCAGATGAACAACTTAGCAGAGCAAGAATTTCAAGCCTATTTAGCCAAGAACTTCGCCGAAGATTGGCGCGTAACAGACCTCAATACCCTTTTTGATTACCGTCCAGGTTCGAGCACCGCATCTTACACCGACAGAAGCTTTCCGCGTGTTCATATGAATATCTCACAAATGAACGCACAGAGCCGAGAGCAGGCGCGCCAGCGTTGTTTGCAAATGGGTGTTCCGGCAGATGAGCTCGGTGGCTGCATCTTTGACCAAGGTTATTTGAATATCCCGCCTAACGTGCCTCCAACTCCGAACGTGCCCAATCCAACAGGTACAGTCCTCAACAAAGTGGAGCGCCCAGCGCTCAATAACAATGCCCATACCTTTTCAGAAGGAAAACATCCGTCTAATCGCCCACAAACCATAGATAAGCCAGGTGCTAATAGTGAGAAACCCAACTCTCAAGACAAGGATAATTCAATTACCAAGCCTGTAGAGCCTAGAGAAACAGTTTCGCCAAGACCATCTGCACCAGTGGCTCCAAAGCCAACAGTTCCATCTTCAAAGCCAACAGTTCCATCATCACCAAAGCCAAGTAATCCGGTAACTCCAAAACCCTCAGCGCCTGCAACAAAACCAAGTATTCCAGCTGTTAAGTCAGGCAAAGGTTAACTTATCTTAACAACGACATTTGAGCATAAAAAAAGGGCCCGCACAGCGGGCCCTTTTCATTGGAGAGCGTTTCTAGTTTCTGAACGCTTATTGATGCATTTTAATAAACGGAAGCATTTGCCCGTTGAGTTGTAAGAAATAGCTACCGTTTGCTAAATTGCTTACATTGATTTGGGCATTGAAATTTCCGGCCTGAAGAACTTGCCCTGCCTGATTATAGATTGCGTATGCTCCGCTGTTCATCCCTTGAATAGTCAGAACGTCCTTTACAGGATTTGGAGACATCACAAGGGACATCGGCTTGTTGGAAGAAATACCTGCCGTTAAGACGTCAAACTGAGCAATAATGTTGTAATAGATTGGCGTCGATTTGATAGGACAATAAACTTGAAGTATTAAGTTATAAGTACCTACAGCAAATGGCGCATAAAATGCGCAGTTGATGTAAGTAAAGGCACCCGTTGTATCTGCCAAGTACCAAACGGTATATAAGCTATCTTGATTAGCTGGGTTATTTCCAAAAGTTGCTGAAACCATATATGCGGTATCGAGCATGGACATATCGATATCACAATTGTAGATCCAATTCGACGGGAGGGTGCCGGTGATGTTGGCACCAGTTGCCAGGTTTCCAATCACGTTAATGCTATCGATGTTGCCATTACTGTTGTAGCCTACAAATTCTGTGATGGTAACTGAGCAATTATTGGTGTCTTGAATGGTTGCGGCATAATATCCTTCACAAAGGTTAGTGATTCCATAGGTGGTTGAACCTTGACTCCATGATACAAAGAAAGGTGCGCAAGTAGTACAAGAAACAACAGCGGCTCCATCACAAGCACCAGGTGCACTGCAATCGGTAACTGTAATCATTGGTGAGAAACCTGCGCAAGGATTGGTTGTGGTGGTGTCGTAAATAACCGTTTCAGCTTGGGTAACCGTACAACCGTTTGCATCTGTAACGACGATATTGTAGGTGCCAATGCAAAGATTATTGAAGACAGGCCCACCAGTTAGTGGTGTGTTAGGCATTTGGTAGGTATATGGAGCTGTTCCTCCGTAGGCATTTACAGTAATGCTTCCGTCGCAAGCATTTTGACTAGAAGCAATTGTTGTGGTGAAGTACATACCAAGTGAAGCGCAAGGGTTTGGCGTACTTGTTCCGATTGTAAAAGGGGAAGTAAGTACCATTCCGCCACCCATCGCATTGACTGAGTAGTTACCTGGACACAAATTATTGATGGAAGTACCGCCATTTTGAATAATGGTGCCATTCATGTACCAAGTAATCGATGAAAAGTTAAGTGTGTTGGTAGAATCGATTGAGGCAGAACCATCGCAAATGGCAGGGCCGCTGCAATCGACTACATTTACGGTAAAAACAAATTGGGAATGTGCATTGTTGAGGCTAAAAAAGCTCAGTGTTAGCAAAATAAGGGGTAAAAAATGTTTCATAAAGAGGTTTAAGTTTCCGTTAAGACGTAAAAATGTTTAAAAAGTTGCTTTGCTCTGCCAAAACGGAATGCGTATTTTTGAACTATGAAAAATAGAATTATTTGCACGCTTGCTTCAATATGTTTTACAGGAAGTTTTTTTTCTCAAAAAATGGAGCCGCAACCCAAAATCATGGTCGGAATTGTCATCGATCAAATGTGCTATGATTACCTCTATCGCTTTCAACATTTATATACCACAGGTGGTTTCAATCGCCTATTGACCAAAGGCACCAATTGCCGCAATGCGCAATATAATTACGTCCCTACCTATACCGCTCCGGGTCATGCGTCTATTTATACTGGCACCACCCCATCTAATCATGGCATTGTAGGCAACGATTGGTATGTACGCGATACAAAAAAAATGGTCACAAGCGTTTCAGATGAGCGTTACCAAACAGTCGGCAGTGCCACCGGAGGGCAAGCCTCGCCAATGAACTTACTCACTTACACCATTACCGACCAACTCAAATTGGCCTCGCCTCAATCGAAAGTGATTTCGATTTCTATCAAAGACCGAGGAGCCATTTTGCCTGGCGGGCATTTGTCGAACGGATCCTATTGGTATGATTACACTACCGGAGATTTCGTCACCAGTACTTTTTACAAAGAAAAATTACCAGATTGGGTAAGTCGAATGAACGCCAAATTTGATCCTGCCAAAGACCTCCGTTCATGGAAGCTCTTTTTGCCCGAAAGCACCTATCAAATGAAAGACGAAAGCCCTTTTGAGGTGGTACTCACAGGCAAAACAACGGCAACCTTCCCCTATGATTTCCCAGCCATGATTGCAGCTGGCGCCTCGGCGAATTCTCTTTTCACCATTTCGCCTCAAGCCAATGAATTACTGACCGACTTAGCCATCTCGGCCCTTGAGCAAGAAAATCTAGGCCAAGATCAATTCACCGATTTTATGTGTATTTCTTATTCCACTCCTGATATTGCGGGCCACGCGTTTGGGCCTTATTCAAGAGAACTCGAAGATATGTATGCACGCCTAGACCGCGATCTACAACGCTTATTCGCCAGCCTCGAAACGCGTTACGGCAAAGATGGTTTTGTCGTATTCTTGACCGCAGACCACGCCGTTGTGCCCGTACCCGAGATGTTGGTCAAGATGAACCTCCCGGGTGGTTACTTTTTTATGCAAGATCGCTTGCAGGTATTGCGCGATGATTTCATCATGAAATACAACGCAGATTTACTCGAATACGAAGCGAATCAGAATATTTACCTGAACCTCAAAAAAATAGATTCCCTGCGCCTTGATATCGATGAGGTTGCGCGCTTTGCAGCAGAGGAGTTGCGCAAATGGCCTGAAGTAAAAACCGTCCTGACGCGCGAGCAATTGCATTCGGGTTCTGGGAGCACCGATTATTGGGGAGAGCTTTTGCGAAATGGCTACGACCCGAGCAGAAGCGGTGAGGTCATTTTTCTATTGCAGCCAGGTTACTTAGCCAAAGACCTCGACGAGCCCAAAGCACATCAAGGAACCTCGCATGGTTCAGCTTTTAATTACGACACCCACGTGCCCTTGTTGTGGTACGGCAAAGGAATACCTCAGGGGCTCTCGCTATATGAGCCCATTCAGATTACCGATATTTCTGCTACATTGGTACACATGCTCAATCTTCAACGTTCTGGCTCCATGACAGGCACCCCTATACTTCCGCTGTTGCAACCTAAAAAATGACCCACGAAAGCCACTTTTTTTTAGATCATTTGGGGCAAACCAGCCCGTTTCCTTTTTTGATTGAAGTAGACCGTGCTGAAGGCGCTTATATTTTCGACAAGCAAGGTAAAGCATACCTCGATATGATTGCCGGAGTTGCAGTCAATAATATCGGTCATCGCCACCCGAAAGTCATTGCTGCTTTAAAAACCCAACTGGATAAGCACTTGCATGTGATGGTATATGGCGAGTTTATCCAAGATGCACAACAGCAGTTAGTGCGCGAATTACTCACGGTATTACCCGTAAATTTGAATGGGGTTTATGTCGTGAATTCGGGTACGGAAGCCATTGAAGGAGCACTCAAGTTGGCCAAACGCGTAACGGGTAGAACAGAACTCGTGGCATTCAAAGGTAGTTACCATGGCAGCACCCACGGCGCAATGAGTGTTTCTGCAAATGAAGTCAAGAAAATCGCATTTCGCCCGCTTTTACCCGATGTGCGGTTTCTTCCGCACAACGAAATTGCCGCGCTAGAGCAAATCACCACCCGAACAGCCGGCGTGATCATCGAGACCATTCAGGGCGATGCCGGGGTTCGGCGGCCTTCGGCCGCCTTTATGCATGCGCTTCGAGCGCGTTGCACCGCAGTGGGCGCTTTGCTCATTTTTGATGAAATCCAGTGTGGAATGGGCCGCGCAGGCACCATGTTTGCTTTTGAACAATTCGATGTCGTGCCCGACATACTCGCCCTAGGCAAAGCGCTCGGAGGCGGCATGCCAATTGGTGCGCTTGTGTCTGCGCAGCAACACCTCAAGACCTTTACCCACGCGCCAATGCTCGGGCACATCACTACTTTTGGGGGGCATCCAATGGTATGTGCTGCAGCTGCAGCCACTGTTCAGGTGCTGCGCACCGAAATTGATTGGTCGCTGCTTGAGCAGCGTGCTGCAGCATTTGCAGCGCAAATTACGGCGCATCCGGCCGTGCAAAATCACCGCCGTGTTGGAGCCATGTTCGCATTTGATTTGAGTTCAGCTGAGGCGGTTGAAAAAGTGGTGCAATATTGTCTTGAGCAGGGCCTGATTACTTTCTGGTTTTTGTCTCACCCTTACAGTTTTAGATTGTCGCCACCTCTCAATTTAGCTCAAAAAGATTGGGATTTAGCAGCAAAAGTTATTATTTCGGCTTTGGATCGTCTATAAAACGTATAATCATCAGCAATCACTTATCTTTGTACGCTAATTGAAATTATGAAGGTTACCGATCACTTGGCTGCAGCCCAAGACACCCTGTTTTCTTTTGAAATTTTGCCACCTCTAAAGGGCAAGAGCATCGCTTCTATTTACGCAGGTATTGATCCGCTCATGGAGTTCAAACCCAAATTCATCAACGTCACCTACCACCGAGAAGAATACGTTTATATCGAGCGCGAACACGGCCTACTCGAGAAAAAAGCAGTGCGCAAGCGCCCAGGTACAGTCGGTATCTGTGCGGCTATTATGCACAAATACGATGTCGATGCCATACCTCACCTCATTTGTGGTGGGTTCAGCAAAGAGGAAACCGAAAATGCGCTTATAGATCTTCATTTCTTAGGGATTGACAACGTTTTAGCCTTGCGCGGCGATGCCGTCAAGTCCGAAGCAAATTTCAGACCCCATCCAGAAGGACACGCTTTTGCAGTTGAACTCATTGAGCAAGTCCAAGGCATGAACAACGGTGCTTACTTTACTGAAGGACAAGGTCAGGATCCGACCAATTTTTGTATTGGTGCAGCTGCATACCCCGAAAAGCACTTCGAAGCCATGAACCTCGAGACCGATTTGCAATACCTCAAAGCAAAGGTTGATGCCGGGGCCAGTTACCTCGTGACACAAATGTTTTTTGATAATCAAAAGTACTTTGACTTCGTTGCAGCTTGTCGAGCAGCTGGTATTACTATTCCAATTATTCCTGGTCTGAAGCCTATTAAATCATTGGCACACATCAGTTTTCTACCCAAGTTTTTTCACATTGATTACCCCACTGAGCTGTCTAAAGAATTGCTGAAATGTAAAAGCAATGCCCAAGTAGAAGCCTTGGGAATAGAGTGGGGTATCGCCCAATCTAAAGAACTTAAGGCAGCAGGTGTGCCTTGTATTCATTACTACACCATGTCCAATTCTACTTCTGTGAAGCAAATTGCAACAGAAGTTTTTTAACTTAGCGCATGAAGTATCTCTTGTTTTTTGGATTTTTCCTTCTCTTTCAACAACTGCAAGCACAGCAAGTTAAACTGACCAATGCAGTCGTCATTTCACAATTTGACAAAGAAGAAGATCGCTACGCCATGCAAGCCCTCATGGCCGACTTACTCAAAAGTTACCAGATCAAGGCACTTCCCGTTATGAATGTCTTGAAGCAGGGAGAAGACCTCCAGCACTTGCTCCAAGATTCTATCCAAAAAATGTTGGTTCAGAAAGGTTTTGATACCTATTTGGTCGTAAATGTTCGCGGTTATGACCGCACTTTTAAACCAAGTGATGATTCCCAAACCCTTGCAGAATTACTGGAAACCACAAGTATTTATCAAATTTATCGCGACGAAGCGACCTCCGTTTCTTTTGAATTTTCCATTTACAGAGACGGAAAACTTATTTCTAGGGAGGTGTTGCGTTGCGGAAATGTTTCGGACAGAGATTCAGTCTTGAAAAGACTGCGCAAAAGGTTGCCAAAAAAGGTCATCCCAATTTGGTTAGCCTAGCGCTGAACTAGTTCTCCATTCGGTATTGTTTCTCCATTTCTCGGTCTTCTGGCGTGCTGTATACCCCGCATTTGGGTGGCGCTTCGAATAACTTGATGACCTTAAATTGCGCCTGGATGGGCCAATAATTAGAGCTGAACCAATGGATATTTGCGTTGAAACCTTGCCAAGGTGCGAGGGTTACAATTGGAACCGAAACTCCGGGAATCAAAATCCAGGCTTTGTTCAAGCGAATTCCAATGCCAATTTGGTAATTGAATTGAAACATTCCGGCAGCTAAATCAGGTTGAAATAATTGAGGTGCTTGATAAGCCGTAAATTGATTTTGGTAACCAAGTGTATCTTGTCGAATCTGAAAGTCGTAATTGAGGCCTAAACTTTGGTCTAAAAAGTGCTTGCGCACTTTAACCACTACTTTTTTTCCAAAATAAATAAGGGAGTGGGCGCGGATACTACCATACAGATAACCGGTACGCAATTGACCTTCTCCTGTACTGCTGCTGTAAATTTCACCAAGCGCATTTTGGTTTTCTAAAAGTGTTGTCTCGAGGCCGTTGATCTGACGGTAACCGATTCCCCAGTCGAAATAGTCCATGATGCGGCTTTTGCCAAGTGCTTTGATGGGCGTGCCCTTCCATTTTGGAAAATGAGCCAAGCCAAATTCGGCATAAAACCCGAGTTTGGCTTCGGGAGTAATCGTGAAGTCTCCGCGGTCTACTTGGTTTTCGAAAATATCGCCTCTCAGTGGTTGATTGACAAAAGAGTAGGTAGGGCCCAAAGAGAATTGGTAGCCATGATTTCTGACTTGAAGGTAGTCGTTGCCTTTTTTCTTTGATTTTTCAAAGCCACCCTGAGACCACGCCCAAGTAGAAAAACAAAGGAAGAATATCAGTATTCTCATGTTTGAAAGTTAAATGTACTGCATTCGTTTAGAATGGCTTGCATGATTTCAGGGCTATCCCAATTGGTTTCGATATCGGGTTGAGCCATGATGACATCCATGATGTTGCGTTGTTTTTTACCTTGTTCATAAGCCACAGAATAGGGGATATTGCTAAAGGTGACTTGGCTGTACAACGGCAACCATTTGTTTGGATACAGTTGGTTGAATTTGGCTTCTATTTTCTTGCGCAATAAGAAAGAAGGATCGGCAACGAGGTCGCGCATTTCGATGTAATTATCTAAAGAAAGGTCTTGAAGTGCGTCGCCGTTGGGTTTGCGCAAGGGGCTGTATTCGGCCCAAATGGCATCCCAGTCGTGGTTGTGCTTGAGCATGAGTTCGTTGAGCACCCGACAGTCTTCAAAGCCAGCGTTCATACCTTGTCCGTAGAAAGGAACAGTGGCGTGCGCTGCATCGCCCATAAGACCTACCTTTCCTGCGGCCCATGGGTAGCAACGTATAATGGCTAAATTAGAGAGTGGGTGATCTTCCCATTTATCGGCGATGTCTGGCATCATGTCGTGAAAATCTGGGAAGATGGTTCGAAAAAAGCGATCGACATCTGCTTTGGAATTGAGTTTGTCGAAGGCGAATTCGTGATTTTCGTGAGGCATGAAGAGCGTACAGGTAAATGAGCCGTCTTCGTTGGCGAGTGCAATCATCATGAAGCGGCCGCGCGGCCAGATATGCAAAGCATTTTTATCCATGGGGTAGCTCCCATCGGGCAATGCAGGCAAAAGGATCTCGCGGTAGCCATCGGCAATGTAGTTCTGGCTGTATTGAAAGCGGTTGAGTTTCTGCATGGAGTTGTAACGCACTGCAGAAAAAGCACCGTCGGCCGCAAAAATGACATCTGCTTTGGCCTCAAAAGTTTGCCCCGTTTCTGTATTTCTCAAATAAGCAATGGCGTTTTGCAGATCGACGCGCAGGCATTCGGTATTGTAATGAATAGTTGCTTTTCCGTGTGTCTCTGCGATGTCCATCATGGTGGCATTAACCTTTCCTCTTGAGACGGAGTAAATGGCCTGGCCTTCTTTGCCGTATTGCTGATAGGTAAGTTTACCACTGAGGTCGTGCATCATGCGGCCGTGCATCGGGATGGCAATCTTGCGTACTTCGTCGCCGACGCCGACGGCATCGAGGGCGGTCCAGCCGCGAACCGAAAGGGCAAGGTTGATGGATTTTCCGGCGCTGATTTCAGCTTTTCGGATATCTGGTCGACGTTCAAAGATGGTAACTTTGTAGCCTGCTTTTGCCAAATAAACGGCCCAAAGCGACCCAACTAATCCTGCTCCGATAATGATGGCCTCTCTATTTTGTGTCATGTTGTATTGCGCTTAAATGCAGTTTTGCTATATAACAAAGGTAAGCACTAAGGGTTTTCAAAAAACGCCTAGTTGTGCTTTTTTAAGAACTGAATGTTTCTTTGTATCCCTTCAAATTTGGTTCGTTTGATCGCACTTTTGCCGAAAAGTTTTTGAAAGCTCTCTTTGCTCAGTGCTTCCCATTCGTCAGCGCCTAAATTTAAGAATTCTGGATGTGCTTCGAATGCGGCTTCTTGCTGCAACTTTGAGAATCGATTCCATGGACAGACATCCTGACAAATATCGCAACCGAAGGCCCAGTTTTCCATTTTTCCTTTGAATTCACTTGGTAAATCGGCATCTTTTAGCTCGATGGTTAGGTAAGAGATGCATTTGGTCGCATCAATGACATATGGCGTCGCAAGTGCATCTGTAGGGCAAGCGTCTATGCAGCGTGTGCAGGTGCCACAATAATCTTTGATAGGACCATCTGGGCTGATTTCAAGATCGACAAAAAGTTCGGCAATAAAGAAGAAACTGCCGTTTTTGGGATGGATCAGATTGGTGTTTTTGCCCATCCAGCCGAGTCCTGCTTTTTTGGCCCAAACTTTATCCATAACGGGTGCCGAATCCACAAAAGCACGTCCTTGGATATCGCCGATTTGTTCGCGAAGTGCAAAAAGCAAATCTTTTAATTTGTCTTTGATCACGTAGTGATAATCTTGACCATAAGCATATTTGGCAATTTTCGGGGCTTCTGGATCTTTTTGTGTCTGTTCGGGATAATAATTCAGCAAAAACGAGATGATTGTTTTGGTGCCAGGTTCGAGAAGTCTGGGGTCTAGCCGCTTGTCGAAGTGGTTGGACATGTAGGCCATTTTGCCATGGTAATTTTGCTTGAGCCAAGCATCTAGTCGTGGCGCCTCTTCTTCGAGGAAAACAGCGCTCGAAAAACCAACATGGAAGAATCCGAGCTCTTGGGCTTTTTGGATGATGAACGCTTTATAAGAGTCGTGTTTCATTTCAGAATAAACCGCCCTGTCCCCAACCAAGGTCCTTGCCGAGGTGTTTGTAGCTTTTTTCGGTGGCTTTTCTGCCGCGCGGAGTGCGCATTAAAAAGCCCTCTTGGATCAGGAATGGTTCGTATACTTCTTCAAGCGTTCCGGCGTTTTCTCCGATAGCTGTAGCAATTGTACTGAGCCCAACCGGGCCGCCATTGAATTTATCAATCAGTACCTTAAGGATCCGGATATCCATTTCGTCGAGCCCGTTGGCGTCTACATTGAGCGCTTTGAGCGCCACTTCTGTGATGTCGTCATCTATTCGGCCCGAACCTTTAATTTGCGCAAAATCGCGGACCCTACGCAGCAATGCATTGGCAATTCGGGGAGTGCCGCGGCTGCGACTCGCAATCTTGAAGGCGGCTGTTTCTTCGATGCCGATGTGCAAGAGCAAAGCAGAACGTTCTACAATAGCGGTCAGGGTTTTGGAATCGTAGTATTCAAGGCGCGCATTGATGCCAAAACGGGCGCGCAGCGGAGAAGTGAGCAAGCCAGAGCGGGTAGTGGCCCCAATGAGCGTAAACGGATTGAGGTTGATTTGAATGCTGCGCGCATTGGCCCCAGAATCGAGCATGATATCGATAACGTAGTCTTCCATGGCCGAATACAAGTACTCTTCAATGACCGGGCTGAGGCGGTGAATTTCGTCGATGAACAAAACATCTCCTTCGCCAAGGTTGGTGAGCAAACCTGCGAGGTCTCCGGCTTTGTCGAGTACTGGGCCTGAAGTCACCTTGAAACCCACGCCAAGTTCATTTGCAATAATATTGGCTAATGTAGTTTTACCCAGGCCAGGAGGGCCGTGAAGCAGAACGTGATCTAGGGGTTCTTTGCGGAGTTGCGCAGCCCGAACAAAGACTTCGAGGTTTTCTACCACAGCTGGCTGTCCTGCAAAATCTTGCAGTGATTTGGGGCGCAAAACTTTGTCGAGTTCTTGCTCGTTTTGGCCTGATGTTTCAGCTCTGTAGTCGAATGAATCCTCCATTGCTTACAAAAATAACAAATTGTGGTTGGGTCTTAGCGCCAAGTTGCAAGTAATTGCTCAAGGTCGGGATATTCGAAATCGGCAACAGCTAGTCTTGGGTTGGGAAAATGTGTTTTTTCAGGTATGCAGCAGACTTTCATTTTGGCAGCCAAGCCAGCCACTACACCATTAAAGGAGTCTTCGATGACCAGACATTTTTGAACAGGCACTTTTAATTCTTCTGCTACTTTGAGGTAAACGCCTGGGTGTGGCTTGCCGTAGGGTTCAAATTCTGCAGAATAAGTAAAATCAAAGTAAGAGCGAATCCCGAGGTTTTTTAAAACCGTATCGATGAGTTTTTGGGAAGAGGAAGTGGCTAAACCAATTTTTTTGTGTTGTGCTTGCAGAAAATCGAGCGTGTCGAGCACGCCAAGCAGCGGTTGAGGATGTTGTTCAATCAGCGAAATGAGTTGGTTGATGATTTGATCTTCTACCATTTGTAGGTTTTGGAGCCCCCAACTTTCGTGTGCGTTCCAAAAAGCGATGACTTCATCGATGCGCAATCCTACGGTTTTTTGGAAGTCTTGATGGGTGAGTGTAGAGCCGTATTGTCCAAAAACGGTTTCCATGGCGATTTTCCAAAGAGGCTCTGAATCGATGAGCACGCCGTCCATGTCAAAGATAATGGCTTCGAAATCTTGGAGTAGAGGAGCAGGTTTAGTTGTCGACATGATAAAAGCGGATGGTTTCGATTTTTCGCTCACTCATTTTTTCAACGACCAGCTTAAAATGCTCGATTTGTACTTCGTCACCTTCTGAGGGAAGTCTCTCTAATTGACTGAGGATCAGGCCGGCAAGGGTATCATAAGACTCTGATTCTGGCAAATTGAACCCGTAATTTTCATTGAGGTAATCGATGTCGATGCGCGCCGAGAATAGGAACTCTGATGCTGAGACCTGTTGTTCGGTAAGGGCTTCTTTGTCGTGTTCGTCTTGGATTTCGCCAAAGATTTCTTCAATGACGTCTTCTAGGGTTATGATACCTGCCGTACCGCCGTATTCGTCGGTGACCACCGCAAAGTTGCCCACTTGATTGGTGAATTTTTCGAGGAGTTCTTTGCCGCTCATGACCGTCGGGACAAACGAGATGGGCTTGAGAATTTGTTTGATCGAGTCCGGTTTCTTGAAAAGATCAAAAGAGTGAATATACCCAATGATGTTGTCGATGTCATTGCGGTAAATAATGAGTTTGGAGAGCCCTTTTGCTATCATGAGCGCTCTTGCTTCTTCGATGGGATCTTGGATGTCAACGGCTATAATTTCGGGTCTTGGGATCATGCAATCGCGCGCCTTGACATTAGAAAAATCAAGGGCATTGCGCAAGAGCAGCATATCGTTGCCGAGCTCTTCTTCGTCGCCTAAGTTTGCACTGAGTTCGTCGACGTAATTTTCGAGGTCAATTTTTGAGAAAACGCGTTGCTGTTGCTCCTTTTCTGCGCCGATTAGCTTCAGAAAGCCAGTGCTGATCAAGACGATGAGTTGGGTGGGCAGATACAGCAAAATATACAAAATGAGCAACGGATAGAGGCCGAGGTCTAAAGCGCGGTTTGGATTGAGTTGCACAAGTGCTTTGGGTAAGAACTCTGCGGTGATCAGGACCAGCAACGTGGAGAGTAAAGTTTGCAAGATGAGTAAAATACCTTGGTCGTGAATACCGAATTGCTCTAGCATGGGGCTAAGTTTGGCGCCTGCTGCAATACCGTAAACAACCAAAGCTACATTGTTGCCGAGCAACAAAAGAGCGATCATGTTGCTTTCTTTGCGATAGAAAAGTCCTAAGATTTTAGCTTGTAAAGTGTTGTTTTTCTTGACGACTTCTATGCGTAGGCGATTGGCCGAGATGTAGGCCAACTCCATTGCTGAAAAGTAGGCTGAGCAAATTAACGAAGCGATGATCAGCACTAAATTGGAATCCATTTGGCTTATTTTTCGATGACGTCTTTTCCGATATCAGTTCGGAAGTAAGCGTCTTCAAAGGTGATTTTAGCGATTGATTCGTAGCTGCGTTCGAGCGCGCTTTCGAGATTTTTACCGTAGGAGGTGACGGCTAAAACGCGCCCGCC
>JACCDW011872176.1_pt1 | contig 19303 bp, 20 predicted proteins | sample 7449781 | NCBI WGS metagenome assembly JACCDW01 (sample SAMN15323449, study PRJNA562643) | freshwater metagenome | isolation source: river surface water | place: USA:Blue River Watershed | collected 2017-08-18
AAAAGACGAAAGAGAAAAGACGAAAGAGAAAAGACGAAAGAGAAAAGACGAAAGAGAAAAGACGAAAGAGAAAAGACGAAAGAGAAGAGACGAAAGAGAAGAGACGAAAGAGAAGAGACGAAAGAGAAGAGACGAAAGAGAAGAGACGAAAGGGAAAAGACGAGATCTGAGTCCAAGTCACCTGGGAAAATCTGCGACACTTTGTTTTCTGAAATTTAGACAAATTTTTCCTAAATTTTCTATGTTAAGATGGATAAGATTGAAATAATAAAGCACAACAACTTTATTGATCTCGAAAAATTTGATAATTTAAATATTTGTACCATTTTAGATTTAACACATTTACCAGACGATGAAATTTTAGATTTAGTTCAATTTAAAACAAAGAATGTTGAATTTATCGATAAATTTGCTATTATTAATTCGGATACTATTTCCGGCAAGCATTTTACATTTAGAAATTTAACTATTGTAATTAATGAAGATGCTCCTTCTCAATTGAAAATAAAAAGTAACTCTAATAATGATGATACTGATGATAATAGTGGATATACTTTGGAGTTTGACCCGTTAAATCTTTTTCTTCTAAAAGAATCTACTAATCATATATCTTTTGGTATTTTAAAGATATATAATTTACAATTTGAACATGATTTAAATACAATATTATATTTTGAGATTGAAAAAACTTTTACAAATTTATCAATAGTTAAATCTCTTTTAAAAAGGAAAATGAATAAATTTTTTATTATGAAAATGCATAAATCAATTTTAGATTGGTCAAATATGATCAACTATTATAAAGTAGCCGCATTTGATAATTTCTACATTATTCATAATCTAAATGATGATGTGAATGTAGAAATCACTTTTAATAATTTATATGATGCTTCAAAGACGGTAATACATTATAATATTAACGATGAAGGATTAAAATCAAATCTTTTAATTGAATTGATTCAGGGTGATATATTTCATAATTTAGATATTAAACTGAAGCATTTTAAAATTTTTAACCCATATAAATTAGAACAAGGGTCCAATTTATCCGAAAGTTTTTTAATATTTGCAAACGATTTAATTTCAGGAATTCATTTTATGGATTATGCATCTCGTAAGAATTATACACCAATATTAATTTCAAGAGTAAGTAATAATATTTTTGTTGAGAATTTAATATATTTAGGATATAAATCTTTAAAAATTAATAATTATAACATTCATTATAAAGAATCGCAATTTTTAAGTGTTGAAATGGATCAAACGGATAACAACTTGCTTGTCATTAATAACTCTAAAATTTTGTTTTCAAATGAGTTAACAACTCAATCAACTGATGAAAATTTAGATTTAGAACTTTACAATTACACCAACACGGATTCTAATGATGATTTAGGATTTAAACTATCATTCTTTGGATATAATTTATCGATAAAAAGACCTGAAAAATTCTCAATGTTACAGTTTGAAAATTTCCAAGCTTTTTTAATAAAGAATGAATTAAACTTGAATTTTCAAGAAAATGTTAAATTTAAGGATACCTTTATATACACAACCACAAATATAATAGAATTAATTGTGAAGGCCATTGAAATTGTCGTTTCAAAAGTAAATTTTACATTTATTACTTCGTGTTCATTAGAACAAATTGAATTTTATAAAAATATGTATCCATCAAATGTTGGTGTTTTAGGTGGATGCATTGTTATTTCTTCAAATTTAAGTACTTTAAAAAATGATACTTTTTATCTTGAAGATTTAAGTACGCTCATTGATAAAAATGATAAAAATGATAAAAATGATAAAAATGGCAATTCAAATGTTTATACACTAAATAAAAATATGCATTTAAATTCTCTCGAAAGCTTTGAAAAGATAAAACTATCCTTTAATACATTGTTTAATGTAATTGGGTTTCAAATGACAAAAATAAATGAACCTGATACAAATGATGCAGTCACACAACTAGAATTAAAATCATTTGAAAATAATGGTATTTTTTATGGTAACTACAAAAATGTAATTAAAAACCTTAAAAAATATCCTAATAATGGCTTTATTTATAGAAATGAGCCAATAAATATTACAGTTGGAGGATTTAATTCATTTAAAAATTTTTCATATTTCAATGTCGATTTGACTTCTAGTGAAAAAATTTCACTTACTGAAATTTCACCAAATTATTTTGATATAAAATTTTCAAATTATACAAGATGTAAGGAAGTTTTTGATTTGAAATATTACCAAAATATTGAATTTGATGGTTTAAAAGATGAAAGAATAAAGGTTATTCCAACTGTTGATATGGATATAGAAATGATTAATTATTTAATTGGATATCCAGGAGTTTTAATTTTAAACTTTAAGAAAAACATAAAAAATGGAAATAGATATTTGAAAATTGGTAACTATTATGTAAAATTACATTCTTTAATTAGAGCATCGATAGTAAATGATGGAGATCAGACGATAACTATAAATTATAAATCATGTAAATTATTTTTGAAAATATCATTTGATAAAAATATTGACAATTATTCAAAAGATTGTCAAAATTTCATATATTTAACGGAATCAAATAATAAACTAAATTTTGAATTAGACTCTCGATATCATTATGAATTTATATTAAATAATTCAAAGGAAATAATGATGATACCAAAACAATTAATGTTTAATCCATTTGAATCAATAATTATGGCCAAAGAGGAAGATTTAAATGCAATTGAATTTATTTTAAGCAATTTTGATGGATCATTTGTAGCATATCTCCATACATCTCGAAGTAATTTACTTACAATTTTAAATACACGTCTCGAAATTTTAGATGGACGTCTAATTCAATTTAAAACAAATGGTGTTGAAGGTTACCTACAACAAATTGCAGAAAATCTATTTATTTTGTCATCGAAATTTTGTAAAAACATTCCACCTTTAAAAAATGTTCAAGGGGAAATTACTGCTTGGTATTTCAGGGGTGGATTTGAAACTTGTTCCATTGTTGAACCAGACTCTAGAGGAATTCACATTTATTGGGATCTCAATAAAAACCATCTTGTAAAATTGGAAATGAGTCCATATGAATGGCATTTCACTGAACCAGATGCAAATACAATTTTTTATACAAATAAAAAAGAGTTTACAAATGAGTTGATAAATTTTGTTTATTACAATTTTATAAAAATTTAAATAAAGTTTTTACAATTTTACAATATTTCAATTTTATTTAAAATTTAATTTTTGTCATTTTATTTAAAACCTCGATACTATGAGGACCATAATCATTACATTTTTCCCATTTGAAACCTAAAAATATTGGCTGTTCCTGAAAACTTTCAAACGAAGCAAGTCTTTCGTGTAAATTTACTTTTAACAAATCTTCAATCAATATTTTTAAAAAGATATCAAGTTTAGACAACTTTTTTTTATGTCTATCATTTAATCTATGATTTGAAATAACTTCTTTATCATAATCACAAATTGTAAATGGAGGATTATTTAAAGATATCATATATCCAACAACGCCTAGGGCCCACCAATCTGATGCAAAGGTATAGTTGTTTAACGCTGCAGTTTCAGGTGCAGCATAGAGTGGCGTTCCAAAGAAATAATCTCTCCGTCCTTGTTTCACACAAAATCCAAAATCACAAATCCTAATTACTCCTCTAGAAGATATTAAAACATTTTCCAATTTTAAGTCTCCATAAACGACTCCACCAGAATGAAGGTAACTTAGTGCTAAACCAATAGAGGCCATGTAAAATTTACATTCGTGATATGAAAATTTATCAATAGAACTCAAAACGGTTAATAAATCTCCACAAGCCATGTAATCCATTTCCAAACATGTTGTTATTTTTAAAGTCCTTGGGTCTTGTCCTTGGATCATTTTCAACTCAACAATTAATTTATCCGAATTGTAATTTGGTGTACATTTTTCGCGTATATAATTATAATTTTTATATTCAATCTCAAGATCACTTTTAAATTTGTCTTCCTTTGGAAATTTATTAACTTTATTAGTGGTTACATTTAAAACAACATAACCAAAAGCACCGGTTTGTAAAAATTTAAATTCCATTTTAATCCTTTCACCTGGGTGGATCTTTTACAACTGAATTAACTGAACGTTTAGGAGTAGCATTAGCGTACAAGGGGTTGAAGTAACCTTATCTTTATTGCAATGTAAGCATTTGAGGGTAAATAAAGTCTAAATATTTACATTGGGAAACTTGAAAATTTCATCACAAGAGTAAACAAGGGAGAATAAATTGTTTATTAAAATAAATGTTTATTTACAATGTTTATTTACGTATATCAGTTTACATTGCATTTACTATTCTATTTACTATTCTAGAAGCGTTATTTCCCCATAAAATAGAGGCCAGGTACACGAGAACCTTAGACACCTCTCCGGAAAATTTTCCGTTGACCCAAACAACTTTCCATGATAGTGCTTGTATGGTCTGATTTAAATTGATAATAATTGACAATAAATTGATAATAATTGACAATAAATTTTCTTATCGCTAATTTAGGCTCTTTTTGTTCCACCATTCAATTCATCCAAGTAATAGAGACGTTTGCTAATTAGGAATTGAAAAAATAGATTAAAACTTGATTTTCACAAAGATGTTAAGTCTGGAAAAAAGTTGTGATTAATGAAGTGGTTTGATTTTTCATTGATTTTTCATTGATTTTTAATTAAAATTTTGATAGAGGCCAGGTACACGAGAACCTTAGACACCCCTCCGGAAAATTTTTAAAGGGCCAGGTACACGAGAACCTTAGACACCCTCAATTTCCGTTGACCCAAACAACTTTCTATGATAGTGCCTGTATGGTCGCTAAATTTTTAAAAAATTGGATTAAAAATTTTGTTCAATTTTGTTTATTTTTGTAATTTTTTTAGAGATGTTAATAATTAATTATGGTGGGTTCCATAAATCATACCTAAAATCTTCCGAAATTAAGTTCCATTGTCTTGGATAGTAGATTTGATCAATAGGTGAAACGTGATGAGTCCTTGGAGTCGTTGCACCCAAACAAACATTTAAAGCGGCATCCTTGTAGAGCTTGTAGACATCACAATCATTCTTTGAAGAGTAACCAGGAGGTGAACGGACCATAACACCCATATCAACCATAGCAACTGAATCTCCCATAGCAATTGTTGCCGTTGAATCAACTGAAGCAATTGACTTTGTAATCTCCAGTGGTTTATTGGCATCGGTCTCAGCGTGTTTAATAATTGGATTATCTTGTATAATGAGGCCATTTGATAAGGTAGAATCAACCTCATTATTTTTAATGGTTGTCGCCTCAGTATCACCAATTATTTCCTTTATTTCGTTGATTTCGTTTTGATACTTTTTTCCGCTGCGGAGCAACATCTTTCTCTTTTAAAGTTGGAGAAGAAACTGAAACTAGAGGCTTTAAAAATTTGACTAAAAGAGTCCGAAAGAGATTTTTGGTTGAAAAGAAAGAGAAAAAAGTTTGACTTGATTAATTTGTATGTGTGCGTCATATGTTAATTTGTAACGATATTTCTTTGCTTCTTTTTCCTTCTTTATTTTCTTTATTATTGATGAACTTCTTCTACGATGAGACAATTTCAATAAAATTTCGCACCAATACATTAAAATTATTTTAAATATATAAAAAATTTTATTCTCATTTCTTATCAAAGTGTGTAAAAGTTTCATTTTAGCATCATTTTTCAGTTGAATCAGTCTAGTGAAAGTTTCGAGAAAGAAAATGAATTTCTTTGAGAATTATAAAATTAGACAATTAATAGCTACAAAACTGCATGAGGAAGGAATGAGAGTTCTATTGTTTAATTATTCCACTAAACCATCTCAGAAATTATCATTTTTAGTTTGTTATAAAAATGAAGAATGGTTTATTGAAGCAAGATTTTTTCAAAAATCATTTAACAACTTTGAACGTGAAATCCCATTAAAATTATTGGATCATATGTGTAAAAATGAGGAATTACGCATGGCGATGCATAAAGGAATGGGAAATCGAGGATGGATCAATTTTTACCCATTAAGAATAGTGATTCAGAACGGTCGAGGCAATTGTATTACAAAGGAAGCCGAATTTGTTTATGAAAAATTATCCCAAAATGAAATGAAGGATTTATTATGAAACTGTTACTAAAATGATAATAAAATGATAATAAAAATTAAAAAATTTTTATGGCACTTTAATGAATCGTTTTTGGTAGCATGTATGTGTGAGGAATTTATTCCCTGCTCTGAGAGTTTCGCAGAGTTCTCTCTATTCTCTCAGAGTTCTCTCTATTCTCTCGCATTTTCATTGTGGGCGTTACCTTCTTTCCTTAGCAACAAATTATGAAATTATTTAAAATAAATACGGCGAAAATTTTTTAAAAAAAAGATAAAACTTTTTAAAAACTAAAACCAAGAACTAATAATGAAGTATATCTTAGTTACTGGCGGCGTCATTAGTGGAGTTGGAAAGGGAATTATAGCTAGTTCCTTGGCTACACTTTTAGACTGCAATGGAATTGCCGTTACCATTATAAAAATTGACCCATACATTAATATTGACGCTGGTACTTTCTCTCCATATGAACATGGTGAAGTTTATGTTCTAAATGATGGAGCGGAAGTTGATCTTGATTTGGGAAATTACGAGAGATTTCTAAACGCAACTCTACATCGAGAAAATAATATAACTACAGGAAAAATTTATAAAAAAGTAATCGATGATGAGAGGCTTGGCTTGTATTTAGGAAAAACGGTTCAATCAATACCTCACATTTCTAATGCTATTAAAGAGTGGGTTGTTAACGTTTCTCAAAAACCCATTAAAGGAGATGTTAAACCAGAAGTTTGTATTATTGAGCTGGGAGGTACAGTTGGAGATATAGAAGGATATATTTTTTTTGAGGCATTTCGACAGTTTCAATGTGATGTAAAGAAGGAAAATTTTTGTATAATTCACGTTTCACTCGCACCAGTTGTAGGTAAAGAAGTAAAATCAAAACCAACTCAAGATTCTGTTAGAAAGTTAAGAACCTTGGGATTATCTCCTGATTTAATTGTGATTCGATCCGAAGGAGATTTAACCCAGGAATTTAAAGAAAAAATTGTCAATTTTTGTCATGTGGAAGCTAATAATGTTATCCATGTTAAGAATCTGCCTTCCGTTTATCATGTGCCAATTCTACTGGAAGATAATGACATCATGTCATTTCTCACAAAACGTTTAAATTTGGAATTTAACGAAATAGGAACGGAAGTCTCCCCATTATTTTCATGGAGACAATTGGCAAGAAAAATTGACAATTTGTCAAATGAGGTAAAAATTTCACTTGTAGGAAAATATACAAAATTTGAAGATGCATATGCCTCAATATCAAAATCCCTACAACATGCTTCAATATCCCTTGATTATAAATTAAAATTGGAGTATATTAATGCCTCGCACTTAGAAGAAGGTACAAATGGAGAAAAATCAATTGATTATTATCAAGCGTGGGCTACTCTATGTTCAAGTGATGGTATTGTTGTACCTGGAGGATTTGGAACTAGAGGAATTGAAGGAAAAATTAAAGCATGTCAATGGGCCCGTGAAAATAATAAACCGTTTCTAGGAATATGTCTAGGATTTCAATTGGCCGTTATTGAATATGCTAGAAATGTTTTGAAATTGGATGGCGCAAACTCGATGGAGGTTGATCCAAATACCAAACATCCAATAATAATTGATATGCCTGAGCATATGGGTGATAAAGGTGCAACCATGAGATTAGGAGCAAAAATGACACATTTTAAGGGTGTTAGTAAAATTCAGAAACTATATGGTTCAGTTAAATGTATTAACGAGAGACATAGACATCGATATGAAGTAAATTTAAAATATGTTGCTAAACTTGAAGAAAAAGGTTTAAAATTTGTTGGTACCGATATGGAGAATAAAAGGATGGAGATACTTGAACTTGACGATCATCCATATTATGTTGCAACACAATATCACCCCGAATATTTATCTCGTCCATTCAAAGCATCAGCACCATTTGTTGGTTTAATATTGGCTTCTATTGGAAATAAAGATTAAAAATAAATATCAATAATTTGTAAAAATGATTTGTGTAAAAATTAAAAATAATTTGAAATAAAATTGTAATATATATAATAAGTAGTGTACGATGTCTATAAATTCAAAAAAACATTCATTTCAAACCACAGAAACTGATGCAATTGATGTTCTGATTAAGAAGACTGAACCTAATCCTTCTGCCGCATTGAAAAAGTATGTTTATGGGTGGTTAGCGGAACAAAAAATTACCAATAGCGGTACTGCATTCGCTGATAACGTTCCGAAAGCTATGGAAGCATACAAAAAGAGTAATTTAATGTGGATTGGTGTAGGTGTTCTTTTGGGTACAGCTGTAGTTGGTGGTGGTGGATATGCATATTATAAAATGAGAAACAAAGAAAGTAATTAAGATGGATTTAGAGAGTTTTTTTGCAAAGCCCAACAAGGAAAATGTAAATAGTAGAGTTAGATATATGCTGGTAGGTCTATTATCATTACTTACCCTATTAATTATCCAATTAACATTTAAATTCATGTCTAGTGCAGTTATGAATACAATCTTGGTTACGCTAGCAATTTTGTACCTAATTTATGCCACATACATGTTTGTAAATTTACCTGAACTTCAAATGAAAGAATAAGATGGGCATCCAATTAACGCTAGTATCATGGTTAACTGGGGCGGCAACTGTAAATTTAATCAACTCATCAGTAGACATTTTTTTTAAACCTTTAATAAAAGTTTTTTCAAATAAAAGTGGAAATCTGGAATCTTGGGAAGTTGGAGATTATAAAATTGGTCTATTTATTCTTGAAATAATAAAATTTTTATTGTTATCTCTCACAGTCGGAATAATTTTATTACTATTTCCATTACCATAAAAATAAAAAAGTAAAAATTATATATATAACTTAAAACCTTTAGTTTTAAAATTTAATTGAAACTTGGGCGACCAAGATTCAAACAACTAATGGGAATTTCATTTGATTCATTAATTGATTCATTAATTGATTCATTAATTTCATCTTGATATGTAACCTTTTTGTGGTTTTTAACTTTCTTGGTCCCATCCTGGCAATCCTTTTTCAATATAGGTTTAACATCCTTAACACCTTTTTTCAATCTCTTTTGAGCGGATGCCTGCTCTTTTTCTTGCAATTTCCGTTTATAGCTATGCGATAATGTAGGCTCAATTCTTGGTAGAGATGGATCGCTATTGTGTTCGATTAGGTCAATTAATTCAATTTCAGAAATCTTTCTAATTCCATCAGAATCAGCAACCTCGATTTTTTTAGCTCCACAGTCCGATGAACCATATAATAAAGTTGTAACTTTTCTATATTTTGTTGATTTCGAGAGAGTTCCCAAAACTTTCCCTCCACAATCTTCAATAAGTTTCTTCCAAACAGGTCGTGTTCCATAATCTGTTGTACCAGTTATAACAAAAATATAATCAGATAAACAAGATGATTTGAAATTGGTTGGAAGAGTTTTTGTTGACATGATGATTTATTTCACTTTGTCAGTGCTATCGAAGTGAGACTGATAATGATTTGAAATATTCTCCTAGCTTTTATTTTAATTAGTGATACTTGAAAATTCCTCTTGAAAATAATTCCACTTTGTAGGTAAGATATGTCTTGCCTTTCATCATCGTTAATATCACTATTTACCCTAATATTATTGATTTCAATGTTTATTTTTTTGTTTTCAAAGGGAGGAGTTAATACTGAGGGAGGTAAAGAGGAAATGTGGAATTCCGATGAAAAATATAATTTCACTGTGTTAGTAGATAACACATCATGCGATGCAGACGTCATCATTTCAAAAACTTCCTCTAATTTAACATGTGGCGACGGTGTAATTATGGATAAATGGAAAATTTTTACAAACAATGTTAGTTTAATTAAATCAGATGATGATTTTATATTTTTACTTAAAAATGATAGATTATTAGTAATTATCAAAAATTTAAACACACTCATGGAAGTTTGTGAAGAATTATTAAAATGTAAATATAATTCAAATACATTCATCATTCTTGATAACAGAATAGTCCCTGGAGCTACAATTTTTAAAGATCTTCAAATATATGGTTCATTTAAAATAAATTTAGGAAAATTGGAAATTATTGATGGTAGAAAATACTTTATTTCAGACCTTGCATTTAGACCATTTAAATTAAATGATGTTAAAAAGGGGAAAAGTTATTACAAATTAAATGATTTGGATGAGTTAGATGAAGCAGAGCAGGAAATTCAGCAGGAAAAGGTTCAACCGCTTCAAGATGTTCAAAAGGATGAGTATGAATGGGATGATGAATGGAATTATAACGAAATACATTCTCCATCTGCGCCAATGGAAAAAAATGAACAAGAGCTCCACTTGACAACAGAACAGGGTCAATATAATTTATCCAATGGAGCCAATGCTTCTGGGTTAATAACTACCTACAATACAAAAATTGGAAATAACAACTTGTTTGGTATACGTCATGAAGAATCAAATTATTCTCTACTTCGAAATAAACCAAAGCGAATTACTAGAATAAAGGAATTAATAAAAAGCTTTGCATAATTTATAATTTTAAATCTTTATATTAATTTTTATTAATTTTCATTCTTTAAAATAATAATTAATCATATCATTTACATTTGATAAAGAACACAATTCGCCACCCAAGACACCTTTTAAACATTTCATATTATGTGTAAAGTATCCAGGGAATGTTTTAAATATAATTTTTGAATTATTAAACATAGATTTCAGATACGTCATTTTAATTTTTCCTTTAAAAATAATTATAATGGAAGATATAGATGCATTATTTAAATCATTAACTAATTCATCAAAAATATTTGGTGGAGGTTTATTCTCTGTACAATTACTCGGTAAATGAACCTGTTTCATATTATAAATTTCAAGTTTCGAATAATTTTCATCGGCATCAATCGATCCATTTCCATGGTTTAATTTTTTTGTATTACATGAGTAGATAGTTTGTTCGATACAAAAGGGTCCAATAAATTGGGCATCAAATAGGTAGACTGCTTGATCTCGGTAAGTGGGGAAATTTTTATAAATAAAATGCATCTCCAACCTTATTTACTAAATTTAAAATTCATTTTTTAATGGTGTCATTTAAAATCTTCTTTAACAAAAAAATTTTTTCATCCAACAATTTACTGTGTTTACGAAGTGTATTAAAATGTTCATTTAATTGATGATAACGAGTACCCACACGCTCCTTTACAGCGTTATTTAATCTTCTCGTTCTACGTGATGCCATTTTATTTCGAACCAGACTTGATGTTTTATCTACGTACTCATTTAGAGATTTAGAAGGTCTTCCCCGAGTATTTTTAACATCTATAATTTCACTAAGATTAACCCTTTCTTTATAGTTATTTTTTAATACATGACCAAAAATTTCAACCTTGTCTTTATTTGTAATTGAAGATGATTCATTTAAATTTAAATCATTTAAATCATCATTTTCTGAGGATGTAGTGAAATCATCATTTTCTGATGATGATGCGGATACATCACCATCTTTATAATTAAAGTTGAGTTTTAAATCTCCATCTTGACCTTGTACATTAATTATTACTCCTACCATTTCCTTGTCACCATTGAGAATTTTAATTGGTGTCCCACTATCAATATATTTTTGATATGTTTCATCAACTATTTCAACATTATCAATACTTTTGATGTCGAGTGTATCAAAATTAAAAGTTGGAACTTCTTTAGTTAAATTTTGACTATTTAAAGTGCCATTTAATTCATTTAAACAATCATCGAAATCTACATCAAGCACTTCGCAATCGCCAAACTCTATGTCATTTAAAAGTTTTTCAATATCTATATTATTTTGAGATTTAGATGGCCGAGTTACAGAAATATTGGGAGTTTGAAAGTTTGAAAATTCTTTATGCAAGTTATTTTGATATGCCACTATATCAACCTGATTAAAGTTCAAAAGGGAGCCATTTAATGGTGGTAAATGCAATTCTCGTGTTGTTTCATTTTCAAAGATAGTAGTATGCGTTTGTTGTGTTGTCGAGTTTTCAACTATAGTCTGAGTTTGCAAAGTTTGCCCTTGAGTTGTCGAGTTTTCAACTATAGTCTGTGTTTGCAAAGTTTGACCTTGAGTTGTCGAGTTGTCCACTCGAGTTTGCAAAGTTTGCAATTGAGTTTGTAGTTGAGAGGTGTTTTCAACTGTAGTTTGACCTTGTAGTTGTGTAGATATATTTTCAACTGTAGTTTGCGTTTGAAATTGAGTTGCATTTTCAACTCTTTGATTTGTGATCCCACCTTGAAATGGATGATTTAAATTTATATTATGTAGCGCACCACCAAATCCAATGGGTCCTCCAATGGGTCCTCCAATGGGTCTTATAGCTTGTTGAATAGCAAACTGTTGTTGCGCTTGTTGAATAGCAAACTGTTGCTGTAGATGGTGCGCAGCAAACTGTTGCTGTAGATGGTGCGCTTGTTGAATGTTAATAAAATTGTAAGGTTGAAAGTTATGTCCACTATTTTGATATTGGACTTGTGGATATGGTACACCAGCAACTGTTTTAAAATACATTGTGCTTTATTTTTTCACTTTTAACTGTTGATAGTTGAACTGTTCCCTTCGACGTCTCGTTTACGACTGATTTTTTTTCATCATTATTTACATTTCATCACGTGTAAGAAGAGTGTCTCTCTATGTGTATTGTATAAGATAGTATGTGTAAATGCCTGTGAACACATTTCTGAATTTCATCATAAGTTTAACCTTGAATGAGTTAACCACGCCCATAATAAAATCACAAAGAACAAACAAAAGTATACACAATTGTTTGAAGTGAAACTCGTCTCATTATTCAATCGAAAGAGTAATTATAAAGACATTGTCGCGTTGAAAAAAAAAAATGGGCTTTATATCAACAAATGGTTATATTATTTTTGTACCAGTTAAAATTGGTTCGAAAAAACATAATTGGTTGAAGGAAACATTTGAGGGGATTAGATTTTACACCTTTAATGAACTTATTCATCAAGATGTATTGTACGGTGTGTTTGAAGATGGTGACCCAAATTTTGTTAATTCTACGAAAAAACTACCTAAAAATGAGAAACCATTATTGGATTTTATTACCCAATCAAATAATAATAATTTAATTTATGATACGGAAAAAACTCTATTCTACATATTTGGTATATCTGCTCTCAATTATGGAGGACATCGGTATATGTACTTCAAATTAGAAGATAAACAAATTAAACCAAAGGATGTTTATTGTCTAAACATCAGCTTTAATGAAATTTTGACAAAAAGAAGGGAATTATTTTTACATTACCTGAAAACACCAGGATGCTTGATTAATAAGGAAAAAACTAGTTGCTCTTGCATCTATGTCAAACCTCCACTTACAAAAATGAACGACGATGATACAAGTGAAGATGATATGGACGATGATACAAGTGAAGATGATATGGACGATGATATGGATGATATGGACGATGATACAAGTGAAGATGAGACTTTAGCAGAATATAAATATGATGGTAAAGAATCAAAAGAGAAATAAAAGGAAATAAAAATGATAAAGAAAATGACGTTATTCTTCGAAAAATTTGAGTATATTCAATTTCAATTGATTTAGCCTTAGAAAATCTCAAAAACATTCAAAATTTTTCAACTTTTTATTTTTCTGAATTACATCATAAGTTTAACCTTGAATGAGTAACTAACCACGCCCATAATAAAAATCACTTTTCTGAGGTCATTTTCCTCAAAAATTTATTATTTCAGTTTTCAATCGTCCAAAGTTGGAAGTGTTCACATTTTTCAAAATTTGCATGTTGTTCCCAAGGATCATCTTCATAATTCCAATCTTTTAGAACACCACAGCTAAAACATTGAACTTGAACGCCCTTTCCAGTGTAATAAAAGCCCGCTTCAATTAATTGTTCTACTTTATCCTCGAAAATTTTTGGACAATTTGCAAAAGTTGCCCTTCTCGCTTTAATTGTCATGTATGTACCTCTGTAAAATTTTTCGTCTTTAATGAAACATTCCAATTTTTGAACGTTCGAAGGCGATTTTCTTCTAGATGCAAGTCCATTTTAGCTTGGATGTGTGCAAGACGAGTGGAGGGATGTTTTTACTTAAGTTTTCCAATAAAATTTCAATTTTCACAATCTATTGTTGTTTAAATACTTGAAAATTTTTTTTTAATAAATAAAATACTTGAAAACACTTGAGGCAAAGATGTCAGAAAACAAAGTGTCGCAGATTTTCCCAGGTGACTTAGACTCATTCTCTCTTTCGTCTTCACTCTTTTCTCTTTCGTCTTCACTCTTTTCTCTTTCGTCTTCACTCTTTTCTCTTTCGTCTTCACTCTTTTCTCTTTCGTCTTCACTCTTTTCTCCTCTCGATGTTATCTCTTCGAAGGTCCACCGTCCCCACCCAACCTCCTAATTTATGTATTTAATTTATAGGATTTTCATTTCGTCATAAAATTCAAAAGATTTTGTATTTTAAATGATGAAATTAAATGATGACGTCACCGAAAATTGAATAAAAATAAATGTTATGACGTCACAAAATACTTTTAAATTAATTTAAATACTTTATTTTTCGAATATAATAAAATGAATGTATAAAAATTATATACATCCTGCTTTGTTTGACCATTTTCAACAAATTCTTTTAAAATGTTAAGTGTAGTAAATGGATCATCAAAATTAAATAAGTTTAAATTAGTTGCCTTTGTAGGATAGTTTACCATTTTCTCAGTAACCTCTTTAATCAAACCATCAAATTTACTCTTGGATGGATTTGTGGTCAACATATAAGTTGATAATTGTTTCAAATTTTCATAAACCTCTTGAATATCTGGTAATACATTAGTAAAATTCCTCATAAGTGATGATGGTACAGATGATTTGGCTACCTTTCGTACAACTGGTTCCCCTTCATCCTCAGAATCACCTTCGTATTCACCAATATCACTAAAATCTGAATTAGCCATAGAATTTCTCCTTGAACGTTTAGATTTTTTACTTAATCTACTAAGATTTGATCCTCTACTCATTTCAGAAAAATTGGATCTGATGGAATTATTTCTAGATATTTTTGAATTAAATCCTTTCTTTGATCTATTTGAAACATTTGATCTATTTGAAACATTTGAAACATTTGAAACCATTGAATCCATTCGTTGATTACCAAATTTTTTAACCGGCATAATTGGGTTAATAAACTGCATTTCATTTTCTACAATATCCTTTACCATAACTACATCAACATAAATTTTAAATTTAATAAATTCTTGTAAATAAATTGTGGAATAATCCCTCTTTTTCGCTACTAAAATAGGTTCATTAAACTCTTCACCAATTAAAAAACTAATGTTGAACCAATCTAGTAGTTTTATCTTAAACATTGAAAAAAATTTAGGATCAAATTTCGACCAAATTTCTCTATATAAACTCATTTTATCCATGTCTTTAGTAAAGATATTTGGATCTAGGTTTAAATTAATACGAAGCTGATTATCTAAACTATAAAAATTTCCACTAATGTGAAATAATTTTTTAGTAATGAAATCTAATTCACTGAAAAAAACATTTGGCATGTTTACCTTAGTAATTTTAAATTTATGATGACAGTCAATGTGTATTAGTATGTGTATTAGGTTATGGATGGATAGTTTTGTAAAAAAAATATGATGAAATGTTTTGATATATAAACTTCAAGTGAATTGTTTCTTTATTATTTGAACAAGTAATTTCAAGCAAATTTACAGTTAACAAAAAATTAAAATGGAACAAGAATCCCAAATTTCAACTGAAAATCAACAAGAAAATGTTGTTTCTAAACAAGAGTCTGCTGAAGTTAATGAAATTGAACCATCAACTCTAAAGGTGAGCATTATTGATAAGAGTGATACAGATGGACAATTTTGAAAACTTGGATAGAATCCTTAGACCATCCTCTTGGGGTGAAGAAAATTCAAATATTATAAATTCTAGACTACCATCTATAGGCTTACCCCAATTTCTGGAATATTTTAATCTTTTTAATGAATATTTTAAAGAGGAAGAGAGGTTAGAACTCTTGGATTTATTTTCTAAATATCAAGTTTATGATGGTGAATTATCTGAAAGGGATTTTGGAATTGAAAATTTTTATTTGAAATCTATTTTTTATAATATTCCACCAAAAATTGTTGTTGAACCCAAAAATATTATTAAAGTTAAAAGCTTTTATAAATATAAAAATGGATTTAGTGACTTTTTAGAAATTTATAAAGCATTATTACTATCACGTAGATTATCTACGACACTTGATTATCTCAATCCTAAGTATTTGCGTGGTAGACCTTTAGAAATTTTTAATGAAATTGAAGGATTTTTCCAAAGATTTGATAAATCTATATCCAAATTTTCAATAGAGAGTAAAATTATAGAAGACGACTCAGGAAATAAAAATCCAATATTTGGTAAATCACTGGATTCAAAAATTGTAGTAGATTTAAATAAATTTAATGTTGTAGAATTTTAATTTACATTTACCCAAATTATTTTTAGCGCCAAAGATCTATTAAAATTGAAGATGCATTGGATAGAAAGATGGTAAAAGTTTCCGAAGGAGGACTTTTACAGCGGATGGACGTGGCAAGGGAACTTATTGAACGCGCAAAGGAACAAGAAAAAAAAGTGGAAAAAATTGGAGCTACCCAATTAATCTTTATTAAAATGGAGGCATATGCTGAAATGACCAAACATTATTTTTCACTAAAGAAGGCATTTGAAACGCTTTGTGTTTTTTTAAAAAAGAACCCAACTCTTGATCATACCTTTTTTCAAGATATATTTTATTTTGGAATTAATGGATTTTCGTCTGTAAACTTTACATCAACTCTTCAAGATCTTCAATTAATTCCAATTCAAGGGGGACCCAATGATTCTTATTTCTTTGGGTCTGAAGAGGTTAAAAGGGCAAAATGTTATATGTTTATAGGATCAGTTAAAAAGGCAGAAGTCAGAGTAGGGGACAAAATATTTACTATTGCTAAATTGGAACCACTCAATTTTAATGTGTCTAGTAATAGTGGATTATCATCCATGTTCACAATATCTACACTGAAAAATTTTAATCATTGCTATACTTTAAGTGTATTAAATGACCAATATTATTATAATAGAATCCCATTTGCACCAACAATTGAGTTTAAAGATTGTGTGTTGGTTATTGGCGAAATGGGCTCATTTGCTAGAAAAGACAGCTATCTATATGGGAAGATTTATCCAAAGTTTATACTTGAATTACCTCTTGTCTTACCTAATGAAGAAAGTGTAATTCCCCCAGAAGTTGATTTGGAACATTTCTTTAAATATCCCTTTTCAAATGGTATAAAATGAAAGGAATAAATAAAAGAATGAATAAAGTATGAAGAAATTCTAATTAAATAAATTACTATTTATTATTTATTATTTTATTTACAGCTCTTCATCGATAACTTTATTAGAATTACTTATGCACAACATTTCTTTAAGAATTGGACCAAATACTGCCAATGTCAAAACTATTGAAAATGGATCATCGTCATTTAATTTATTAATTATTTTCAATGTATTTTTTGTGGGTGGAATACATAAAAGGCCACCTCGACCATAATAGGATATCAAATTATTTAGACCTTTCGTTAGCTTCATCTTTGAAGCTGCATCAATATCTTCCTTTTTAAATCTATCGACAATATAATTAATGTCATTTCTATAGTCACCTTTCATAAAGTTTTCAGGGGCGAACGAAGGATCTGTATCCAAGCTTTCCTTTAATAGATTAAAAATTGTTTGATACCTCTTAGGGTTATGTTTGAAATAATCTATTCGTTGAATGTCATCTATATGTGGATTTGTTAAAAAAAGATTTGAATTTGACAGAATAAGAGACCTCTTTTTATTTATATTAGTTCGTTTTTTTTCTAAATTTCTAAATTCTTTTTCAATATCAATATCAGTCCTTTTTTGAATTTGTTTAACCATTCTTTGTAATGACACTACTAAATATTTTAATTTTATTACCTTTTTCTCAACTCTATTGTGTAAATTTATCCGATCCATTTCTATATATGAGGATATAAACAATCTTGGATAAATTTCTTCATAAAATCGGTAAATTATATGGTTTGTTCTCCAATACATATTATAATCATCCTTCTCTTCAATAATGCTTTTAATTCTAAATTTCAATCTTTCAATTTCATACATGATTAATGGATGAACCTTATTTCTTAAAATGTAGTCTTAAATTTTGTAACTATAACATTGAGACCTCTCGATTTTAAATTACAATTAATATAAATACCTCTTAATGGTAATTGAACCCGCTCATTAATATAAACCTTATATAGACTTAAATCTATATGAGCAATCATTATTAATGTTTTAATTTTTTCTATCTGAAATTCTGAACATTTAATAAACACGTATTTTCGGCTATCTAAAGATGTTTTTATGTATTTAATAAATTCTAAAGATTTAGCATTTTTATTAAATTTTACAATTTGAACAAGTTTTTGAATAATGGATGTAATTCCACTCAACTTTGATTTCAACTTTGATTTCAACTTTGATTTCAACTTAACCTTCGATTTTGGAGCCATTTATCATTTCCCTCTTATAGAATTCTTTCAATACATTTAATCCCCAACTATAAAATTTCGTCTGTTTTTCATACTCGTTATGTAATATACATCGTGAAATATTTTCATGGATATAATCAACTAATAAAAATTTGAATAGGTTACATTTTATTCTTTTTTGTAAGCAAATGAAACAATTATCAAATTTACAACCATCATTACAGAAAATAAAATTTATATGTAGTTTATGTTTATAAATTTCTCTATTATATTTTACTCCTATATTTTTTTGGATAAATTTTGAAAATTCAATAGTTTCAAAAGAGTCATCATTTTCAACTCTAATAAATTCTAATAAATCATCCTTTTCCACCTCATTTTCAGTTTCATCATCACCCTCCATCTCATTGTCTGACTCCTCTCTTTCATCAATTTCTGATTCTTCTGTATCTCTTTCATGGGAGTCAATGCATCCATCTTTTACCAATTTATCGTCATTTTCTGACTCATTTTCTGACTCATTTTCTGACTCATTTTCTGACTCATTTTCTGACTCATTTTCTGACTCATTTTCTGACTC
>JACCDW010270548.1_pt1 | contig 19300 bp, 16 predicted proteins | sample 7449781 | NCBI WGS metagenome assembly JACCDW01 (sample SAMN15323449, study PRJNA562643) | freshwater metagenome | isolation source: river surface water | place: USA:Blue River Watershed | collected 2017-08-18
CCCGCTACTTCGGGGTGGAGACAAAGAAGACTCCGCTTGATCCGCGCATCTGGGACAAGGCAGACCATGGGGATAAGGAAGCCTACGACAAGATCATTGAGCACAACATCGCTGATGTGTACGTGACTCGTGATGTCTATGGCAAGTTGAAGCGCCTCGTGCGCAACATTCACCGAGGAGGGTGACATGCAGGAAATCATTAACGTTCTCGCTCCAGTACTCGCGACCGCCGTCGTTGGGCTTGGCGCAGTTGTCCTCCGCTCGGTGGACAAATGGCTCAAGTCTAACATCAGCGCCCGCGAATATGGTATCCTTGTGGCTATTGCTGCAACCGCAACTCAGGCTGTGGAGCAGCAGTACCTAAAGGAAGATAGCGAAATCAAGAAGTCACTAGCGCATCAGTACGTTGACAAGATGCTACGAACCAAGGGTATCAACCTTGATTTTGACGCAGTTGACGCAGCGATTGAGGCGGCAGTGCTTCAGCAGTTCGGTAAGCGATAGGTAGATGGCAGGCTGTGGTTTCCTCCCCACAGCCTGTCCTACTTTTGAAGGAGCGCCTGAATCAGCGCAGCCAATCCAGAGGCAATGCCAGTAGCGATTCCCGCCTTCCACTTGTTGGATAGTTCCACAGTACGGATGTCGGACTTGGCTTGCGACACTTCCACTTGGCGTAGCCGCTCATCAATACGATCAAGGCGCGAGAGTAGTTCGGAGCGCACGTCATTCACATCAGACCTCGTTTCTGAAATAGCGTCTAGCAACGCTTTGTAGTTTGCCGAGGTCATGGGTTCGGCTCCACTGTCGGAGGAGTTTCCTCCTCTGGCTTATCCCATGAATAAGTCTCCTCTATTGTAGCAGGTGGCGCATCTGGAGTGAGCGGAGTTGGCTCTGCTTCCTTGCTCAACTCAAATGATTTCTTCACCTTCTGCGCAAATCCAAATGCAAGATACTCTGCGCCGTTAGAGTTACCAATGAACTGTTGCGCGACAAGCGTAAGATCTTGTCGGATATCTACTTCATCATCAACAATGTACACGGTGATGTCATCGCCAACAGCGTATCCATCAAACGGAGAGATCGTTCCTGGAATGATGTCCGTCTCAATGGTGAACAAGCGATTGGGGTTGAGGTTGTAAAGCAAGTTGCCTGCGAAGTCCAACTCGTTCTTCTCGTCCTCTACATTTTCAATGGCATCAATCAGGCTATACTCTGCATAGAGCGTGCTATCCCCGTTGCCGCTAGTCGCGGTGGTGTATTTGTTTGGGTTGATGGTTTCATCGTTCACAATGATTGCGCGGGTAGCCAGCCTGTCTAGGTTGTCCTCAACCCTGTATCGCTTGACGTTTACCCCATAGCGCAACCACCATGCAGGCTTCGTCACCTGCTCAAGGGTCAGATGTCGGTGTCGCAGCCCAACGCTCATGGTGTCAATCTTGGCGGCAGCCAGCCCGATGTTTGGATTCTCAATGATCACCCGATTTGTAGAGCCAGCCATCAGCACATCCGCCATTGCGCCTAGCGCAGCGATGGCATAGAACCCAGCAACCTTGACGCTCTTCGTAGTGGTCGCCGTAGTATTGCTACCGTTGACGACCGTGTAGTCTCGGAACCTGCTGGCTGGGCTGGCAGACCATCCTAGATCAGCCACAGTGTTAGCAAGAGCAGCCGTACCTGTGGTGAACGTACCAGATGTAGTGGTTGATCGCACCGTAAAGTCATTGGCTGCTACAGCGGTAACCGTTGCAAGCGGCATATCCCACCCTGTCGTGCCAGTAATAACGAGCGCATCCCCGATTCTGAAAGGATGCCCAGTTGCGGTGTACTTGACTTCGCCTGTGGCTGGCGAGGTTGCCGCCGTCACGCTGGCGCTACGGGAGCCACGACGTAGTACATCGTCGTGAAGTTGATCAAGGTCAACGCTGACGTGCGAGAAGTCAGCGCCAATGTCCTTGGTAGACACAATGCTTCGGTTGATCATGCCCATCTTGTCCACACCGTAGAACACCACTTCGTGTGGGTAGGTAGTGGACTTGACGAGCAAGCCCTCGCTCATGATGCGGAAGTATCCGACGCGCTCGTCCCATCGGGATGCACGCCAGAACGTCTTCTGCGGGATGATCTTGGAGATCTGTGGGTGGTCGCTATCAATGGTGAAGAAGAACTCCCCTCCACCGTTCACCTGCTGGGCAACGCCGATCTTCTTGGCATCAAAGATGATCGCCGACGGCGTAGGCTCAAAGTGCGTAGCCCCAGTAGCCAGCGGGTAGAACTCCAGTCGGTACTTGTTGCGGGACGGTGTAGTCGTTACCGCAAAGTTCGGGTTACCTTCCTGTGGCGGCTGCTCGCCGACATTTGTTGGCGCAGTGAAGTACGCAGTGGTCAGGTCGCTCCATACGCTGTTCGTCCCAGCAGCATCGCGAGCACGGACACGCCAGTAGTAGTTGATGCCCGACGTGAAGTTTGTCATGGAGACAGATGCCGTGAGTGGGGACGTTGTGGTCGTGTATGTCTGCGAGAAGAACGGCGACGACCAGTCAGAGTTGGTGCTGATCTCTAGGTCAAACCCGCTTGGCACATCCCCTACGTCTGGGTCGCTAAACGTTGCGCTGAAGTTTACGGCAGTCCCTGTCTGCAGGTCTCCGTTGAGCGGGGTCGTTGGTACTGGCTCATTCGGGGCTTGGTTCTGGGTGTAAGTGAGGACAATGGTTGGAACAGTAGTTGCTGGGGAACGGTTCGGAGCGCCGTCCTTGGAGTAGTACTCAACGGCTTGGCTGGCATTGGTGCTGCTCATCTTCAGCAGGATGCCGTTGTTGGTCAGTCCCTCCCCCGCTGTTCCCGTCGTAGACCCCACTAGGAGCGACGCTGGGGCGATCTTTTGGATAAATGGTAGGATATCCCACTCATGCAAAGTATTGTCCGCTACGGCGGTTGTAAGGGTCTTGCTGGCGATAACCGTAGAGTCGTAATGCGTGCCAGCCGTCTTGAGTTTGGTGTTCCAGTTCTGGGTGCTGGACGACTGCCAGCCAGACGGGTCATCAATACCAGGTGACTCAGTGAAAGAAACGAGTAGGCGGTGGAGGTTGACGGTACGAGTACCCGTATTACGCACCTGATCGTAGGTTGCGCCAGTATCAAAGTACCGCATCTGCAGCGTAGCCCCAGTGATCTGCACGGCGTTAGTGAGGGTAGAGAAATCAATAGGCACTTTAACGACAGATCGGAACGAGAGTCCTCCGCCCTCGCTTACGCCAACAGGATTGGATCGGTACTTACCATTCCAGTACGCTGCGCCAGTGCTGGCTTCTACTCCACCAGATAGAGTGGTGTAACCACTCGCGTCCGTGACGCTAGTGTTGAATGTTGCCGTTGCCATTTAGTACCACGCTTCGCGCCACGAGAGTGTGGCTGTGTACCCCGTGGTAATGTCTGTCAGTGTGCCAGCATTCTGGATGCGCACCTTGATAGTGTTCGCCCCGCCAAGATCGGCGTTTGGCTCAATGGTTGCGAACAGCGCACCAGAGTTAATGTTCACGAGGTTCTGTGCGATGGATGACGTAGTGACAAGCGTAGTCGTATTTTGCTCGCGCTTGTATACGATCTGATCCTTGTAGTCCACCAAGACTGACCGAGCAACGCCGCCGTCTACGCCGATGGTGTCCGTGATGTCTAGAACCAGTGGCACGTCATTTAGCGTAATGGTTACCTTGATGTCAGTTGCTTGCGTTGAGTTTGTTGGGTTAGCCTGTAGGAGCAACTGCGCATCTGCGTGTGCGCCACCATGGTTGTCAAACTCAAACTCGGTATTGTCAATCGGCACGGACTCCTCGTTCAGGAACTGGTGGTACTTGAACGGATACTTCAGAAGGAAACGAAGAATCATCTTGGTTGAGTAGCCCAGTGCATCGCTGCCTGCGAACTGCCCTGTGCTTGACTCAGCCTGTGGGATCTGCATTGGTCGGGCATAGAAGTACACAGGGATGTCTGTATCTGAGGGGAAGTTGGCATCGGTCGTAAGCATGCGAGCCTTGAGCCGCCTAAAGCCATCGGTCAGTTCGTACCGCTTGGGCATAAAGCGCATGAGGTTCGTCACATCCTGCATCTTCTTGAACATGTCAGATCGGCTAGAGCCGTACACATCTACTGCCAGCGTTAGGATCCTGCGACCAGCGTACGCCTCTGCCGTGTCAATGCCGTCAGCCGTTGCCTTTGGATCTTCGTAGCCAATAGGCATAGCAGCGCCAACACCAACGCCACCGATAGAGAAGCCCGACAGCGGCACGCCGCCACCAGTCAGCACCTGAGCGCCGATGATGGTGTTCAGGTTAAAGTCGTTTCCCGCACCATCCTCAAATGAGATCGCAGAGTTAAGGTCAATCATCCGAGCCTGCGCATCTTGCGCAGACGACCACGCTCACCAAACCATCGCTGGCGTGCAGCATTAGCCAGTACTGCGAGTTCACTAATCGTAATGTCATTGGAGCCAGAGGCAATCTGCCACTGTTGGAAGTTGGCACGGTCGGTCATCAGGCGGGAGAGGGCTTCGGCTACCGCGTAGACGCGGACTGCCTGCTGCTCCTGCTCTGTTAGGGTGGTCGCGGTAACGTCATTCGTAAGGAACGGATGGCGACCATAGCCGTAGATGCGCACCTTGATCTGCTCCGTGGGATTGCCTGCAACCAGCACCGTGGTTGATGGATACCAGTAGTTCTCTGGCAGTAGCACCTTGCCGTTGAACCATTCCCAGCCAGTAGACGATCCCTCACTCACGCTGGCAGGCAGCGTTTCCTTCAGTGCACTGTTGTTGTCAAGGATCTCTACCCTAAAAATATTAAAGAATGAGTTAACAGGGGTTACTTCTTTGATCTTCCCGAACGCTCCTTGGGCAATCGTATATGGGAATGTGTAGGTAATGTCCTCGCGGATCTCACGCGGGGAAAGATCGGATACGGCATTAATCCCTGAGTTAATCAGGTCGTTTAGTTCGTCGTCACTCCACGAGTTCCCGTTTGGGTCTCGGAGTTCTCGCTGAATCTGTGTCCTTATATCTGCACGAGTTGCCATATCTTCTCCTTACGGTTGCAGGGGGCTGCCCGCCAGCAGCCCCCTACTCCCTAGTTACTCTCAGCCGAGAGTTGCACCAGTCTCAAGTCGCAGGTACTTCGCGCCAGCGAGGTCAAGCAACTTAGCACCGAAGCGCATCTTCCAACCAGCAACTGCGTACTGAGCGAGCGGGTCGCTGTGGTCACCACCTGGGGCAGTGAAGTACGCCTGAAGCGTCTGGGAGTCACCAACGGTGTACGAGTCTGGACCCATGAAGTGAGCCGAGTACACTTCCACAGTGCCGCCAGCACCAGCGTTCGCAAACACCTTGGCGTTTGACGAAACGATGAAGCGGACACCTGCGAACTTACCGATCTCACCCGTCAGAAGAGGGGTGTTGTCGGCGTACTTGTTCGCCTCAAGCCAGCCATTAGCAGTCGTATCTGAAATCAGATCGTACTCCTGATATGGGTGGATGATGCAGCGGTACGTGCCATCAGCGAAGGCAGGAACATTGGCGCTCTTGAGTCGGGCAACAGCCTTCTTCACGAGTTCACCAGTGATCTTGTCGCTCTGGGCAATCGTGTTGCGGGCGGTGTTCGCGCCAGCATAAATCACGTTCGTACCAGCGGCGAGGACATCGCGAACCACAACGTCCATGGTCTCAGCAGCCTGACGCGCAAGGCGGTCAGAGGCAACTGCGATCAGGTCATGTGGCGAGTCCAACTGAGCAAGGTCCGTGATTGCAAGCGTCTGACCGTACTGCGTTGCAGTGAAGGCGTCGCTTGAAATCGTGAGCGCCTGCGCTACAGGAGGCGTACCCTCACCGAGTGCAGTTGCGTTCGCGCCGAGGTCGGCGTAACGCGCGAAACGAATCTGGTTAGTTCCCTTAACGAAACGCCCAGGAACGAACTGGTCAGGGAGAACGTGCACAAGTCGTGAACGAAGTTCCTGCTCAGCCTTAGCCTGAACGAGATCCTGAACCAACGAACTAAAGTTCGTGGTTGACGTGCTCGTAATAGCCATAATATTACTCCTTAGAAATTACATCCCGTAGAACGGGTTACCTAGTTTCTTCAACTCTTCAACGATGTCTTCAACAGACCGCTTTCCAGTGGTCGCTGCATCCTTGCGAGTATTGGCACTAGGCGTTACAACAGCATCCGATGGGATACCCCGCTCTTCGGTCTGTGCCTTCTTGATAGACGCGAGGTATCCCTCAAAGGCGACTGCACGAGCCTCCTCTGAAAGTCCTGCGGTATCAGCGAGGAACTGAGCATAGTTCGGGGCTGACGAACGAATGCGCTCCTGACGAGCGTACTCCTTTGTCTGGTTCAACTCGGATTCCAGCGCCGCCAGCCTAGCCTGAGCCTTCTCAAACTCGGACATGTTTGCGTGCTCCTGCTCTGCTTTCCACCGCTTGAGGTTCTCGGCTTCGCTCTTCAGCGACTCCAGTTCCTTCTTTGCTGCGGTGAGCGCCTGATCCTTACCCGCAAGCCGCTTCTTCCAAGTGGCAACATCTTCTACCTCGTTAGTGGCAGACTCAACTGGCTCCTGTGCAGGGGCAGTCTTCTGCGACTCCTCAGTAGTTGCTACGACTTCTTCAGCCATTGGTTACTTCTCCTTTTACTTCGGTCGGATGATATCCCCTAGGGACTCAACCGCATCTCCAATTGCGTTCCCAGCCAATTGGATGGGTCCGCCTGACTCCGCGCTCTTCGTAGCGAGGAAATCAGCAATCTTAAATCCTTCTTTAATAGCACGTGAAACGCCAACAATGTTTGACGTTTGCTCAGCAATATTATACCCTAACGTTCCGATGTCAGGAACCTTCCCCTCCATAACGTCGCTGACCACGCCACGGACTGGCTTGCTGGCAGAGACAGAGATTTCTGTTGGCAAACCAGGGATCAGGGTATTGGCAAAGAAGTAGACCAGTGGGTTCTTGGAAAGATCCTGATCTGTCCCCATGCTATCCACCATTGCCTCGCGGATATTCATTGCCGCGTTAAACCCAACAAGGGGTGCGTACTTACCCCAGTTCTCTGGGCTAAACCTTTGTCCGCCCATGGCTCGCAGAATTCCCATCCAAGGGGCAAGGATCAACCCAGATACGCCGCGGGTTGGGCTGAGGTAGAGCATACGGGAATACTCTGGCAAAACCTTTCCGAACATATAGGATGATGGGTACAGAGCGAAGACAGGATGGTTGAGCGAACGCTCAAGGAAACTACGACCTGGGTTGAAGAAGTGTGTCCTGTCGGCGTTAGCGGCAGCAGAATCAATGCTGTGGATGATGGCGTTCCAAAGTGTTTCCTCTGGGGCGCGAGCGCCACGGATCTGGATAAGTTGATCCTTGAGTTTGTCAAGAATCTCTGGGCTTACCTCCTCACCCTTGAGCGCCTTGTTAATAGCAATGGATACCTGCGGAATCATTTCAGCGCGCTTCTCCGCAACAACAAACAGCGCAGCCATCTCTGTTGCGAGTGGCTTAGCAATGCCGTCAGCCATGAGTGTATCTCGCACAATCTGCTTGCGCTTTACGGCAACCTCAAATTCAGCACGAAGACTTGTGCGAGCGGCATCCACGGACTCAAGCGCGGCATTGACGGACTCGGTTGCCTTCTTTGTAAGTTTGTTCTTGACAGTAAGCCGCCCACCAGTTCGCGCGGCATCAACAGCCTCCTTTGCCTTGACCACGAGATTGAGCGAATCAATGCTGTACCCAATGGTTGCAGCCTCTGCATGGATGACGGAGAGTCGCTTGTCAAGATCGTCTAGCGCCTTGTTGCGCACGTTAGGATCTGACGAGCGAGCCTGCTTAGTAAGTTCGCGAACGGTTGCGTCTAGGTTCTTAACTGGGGCATCGTCGTACTGCCGACCAAAGCCCATGCCCATTGGCTTGCTCGCCTCAAGATATGCACGAGCAGATTGGCGACCACGGATTAGTGCTTGGCGTTCTCGGATCATAAGCAAGGCTGCACCACGTCGGTCACCACCAGCCATCTTCAACCATGTCGCCCACTGTACTGGGGCAACTTCCTCAAACCGACGAGCGAGGTCGCCAGAGATATCGTCTAGCGACTCTGCCGTAACAAACTTGTACCAGTCCAGAGCCTTGTACTTACCAGCGTTCTGTGGTCCGTAGAATGCTTCCTTTAGACCCTTGGCAAAACTCTCGTTCTCTGATCCAAAGCGAAGGATTGCGTCGGTTGTATTGCCAGCGTAATACATGTTGATTGCATTCATCTCTTGCGCAAACTTAAGTTCCTGGCGCTCAGAAACGTATAGGTTTCGGATAATGTCTACGGAATCCAGGCGTTCAACCTTGCCGTCAATCTCTACATCATAGAATCGCTTTGTCCCAAGTCGGATGTCATCTGCCGCCTTAGAGTCAATGCCAGCCTTTCTGAGCGCGTTGCCGAGCGACATCTCGCTACCGTAGCCGCGGATAGCGTTCCAGTATTTAGACTCAACAACTTCTTGGATACCAAAGATCGGACTGAGTTGGAACTTTAGGGCTGGGTAGTAAAGGTCTGGGATCTTGCTGACCATCTCTGATCGGGCGGCAGCCTTGATCCGCCCAGTAATGTAACTGGTTAGCCCAACGTTTTGCAGATCGCCAGCGGCGGCAACAAAGATCATGCTTCGCAGTTCTCCGCTCTGCTTCATTTGGCGCAATCGGTTTGCGTCGTCTACATTTACCTGTCGTGCTTCTTCAATAAGTTCATCAATGATCGTATTAGTGTTTGCGCTCAACACTTCGTCAGTTGCTGTTCGGATGGATCCCTTCATCTCGTAGCCCCTATCTGTAAGTTTCGTATGTAGGCGACGGACTTGGTTTCGCGAAAGCGGAACGTTCTTTGCCACAACGTACTCCTGCATTCGGGTCAGGGTATTAGAGATCACGGTAATCGTACGGCGCTCTTTGGCAAGAATGTCAAGAGCCTGACCGAACAGATTGCGGTTTCCGATTGTTACATCAATGGCGTTATCTGTGATCGGAACCCAAAGATCTACACCGAAGCGTGCAACATCCTTAGTCGCAGCATTCTGGTACACGCGATTGGGGATAGAGGCAGCAGTCTTTGGCTCGTACGCAATTCGGTACTCGCCACGTTCTGCAGCGCGAGCCATGTCTGCAATCTCTGGCAGCACGTCGTCAACTCCCTTGAACTCTGTGATAGGAACTTCCTTAAGGAATGCGTCATCACCGTACTGGCGAAGTGTATCCAGCAGCATATCTACTGCCTTCTGTGGGTCAGCCTCTACAAGTTTTGCAAACGCTTTTGCCTCGTACTGGTTTCGGAGAATACTAAACCGCTTAACTGCATAGAGGGCAGCCTTACCCTTTGCTACCGCATCGCCTTCTCCAGAAAGTACGTCAATGGTCTTCTTGTGATCTAGGTTTGTCATTGTGTCGCGAGCAACGATTGTCCAGCGTTCCGAATCCTGTACCATGGCACGAGTAGCCGCTGGCAATCGCCCGAGCAGTTCTGAATTTGCTAGTTTACTTACAAGGCTCTTCTTGGCGGCGCCAAACGCCTTTGCGACAAATCCAAGTCGCATGACCTCGGAGGCATAAATTGCCTCGCCAAGTGCTCGGAGCGTGGATTGCTTTCCAAGATCTATTGTCTTGAGAGTTGCAGTCCAGATCTCCTCGGCAGCGCCCATCCCAATGATCGGTCCAATATTCTGAACGAACTCGGCGCGAGCAAGAGCAATACGACCAGCATCGTCTGATGCGCCAGACAGGAGGAACATTGCCTCGTCTACGGCAACTGCCTTCTGGTCTTCAACGCGACGGGCGATTGCAACTTCGTCAAGCGTGCGTTCTGCTTCAAGAATGGATAGTACTCCAGTCTTACCGACCTGCTCGTTAATCTCTCCAGCAACGTTACGGTCAAAGAGGTTTTGGGTTACGGCTTGTCTGCGGTTTGACCCAGCCTCGTCAGCAACGCGATGGAGCGTCTCCCACTCGGTACGAACAAAGTCAAGGCTATCACCAGCAGATTCTGGACTGCCTACAGAGATTCGGAGGAAGCGATCAAATGCCTCAGTATCGTCAACTCCCTTGGACTCGTCAATGATCTTTGCCTTCTCCATAATGGATGCGCGGCTCTGACCGAATACTCGGTTTGTGACAACATCAGCGGCAGCACCTAGGGTAACGTGATTCGTTCCAACTGCAACGGCATCCAAGATCTCTTGAGACTTTCCATAGTTCTTGGCGATGTCAATTGCGTTTGCAAGGAACTTAACGCCAACAATAGTCGCGGCAATGCCAGCACCGCGCCCAAGCATTGCGGTTGCTACGCCTCGCTTAATACCGCCCAACCCGCGTGCACTCTTGGAGTACATCTTCCCAAGGAGTTCACGACCAGGACCCTTTAGCCACCGAACCTCATCTTCAGTTGCGCCATACCGAACAGCAGAAGAAGCAACAGAATCAACTGTCGTATTGCTAATCTTTTCTTGAATGTCCGCGCTGCGCTTACCAACGTCAAATCCTTTACCAGCACCAGCCGCGATAAGGTTAAACGGATCCATGAAGACTGATAGCATTAGTTCATGGGCGATGTTGTTGGAGATACCAACTCCATCGTTTGCCATCTGGTCGGCGACATCGCTAATGCTCATTCCATCAATCTTGACCATATCAATGTATCGCTGCGAGATTCCCATTTTGTTGCCAGCAAGTTGCGAGGCAAGACGGTTCTGGGCAACCTCACCGCTAACAACCTCAAACGGCGTATTGACAACTTCTCCGAGCAACCCGATTGTGTTCTTGACCGCACCGCCAGCAACACCAGCGCCGCCACCAAGAAGGTCTAGCCCAACAACGCCAACGCGATCTAGTCCTGTGCCGCTGGTATTGTCGGGAGAACTAAGCCCAGGACCAGATACAGGAGGAAGACTATTGTCGCCACTTACAAGGCGAACCATTAGAACGCCTTATTGCGCTGAATTGGGGCAAACCTCGTTCCAGCGACAGCCCTAGTACCAGTTGCTGGAGTAGAACCCTTACCAGTGCCACTTCCTGCTGGTAGGTTTCGGAATGCAGTGGTCAGAATTCGCTGACCCTCATCCATCAACTGCGTCGTAGTCTTGCCAGTCACAACGTTCCTCATTCCTGCGCTCTTTACGCCTTGTGCACGAAGCCGATCATACTCAGCCTGAATACGTGGATCAAGTTTTGGCTTCACCATTGGGACTCCGCCGCCCCCGCCCCCAGTCTTCTTTGGGGCATTGTCCCACATGTATCCAGTTCCGCTAGAGAATGCCTCGTCTAGAGTTAGGTCCTTACCGCTTGCGGTCTTGCTAATGACAGTGCTTCCCTCTTGACCAGCCCACTGCGTTCCAGCCCATCGGTCTTTTCCTGTTGGTCGGTTTTCTGCTCCAGTATCTCCGCTAGTGTCTGCTGCGCCACCGTCTCCCTCACGCTCTCCAGGCTGTGTGTCAACGGTTGGTGCAATCTCAATAATCTTAAGGCGCATTTCCTCAGATACCATGCCTGTGATGTCAAGATCCACAAGCGCCTCACCTTGCGCCCCGCCGATCTTCTTTCCGTTGATGATGTAGATGCGACCGCCACGAACGGCAAGTTTTCCATTCTTAACAGCAAGCCGAATAGATTCATCAACAAGCGATTGATATTCATTAGCCCAGCCATATCCATGGTTTGGATCCGTTAGCATTCCCCAAAGCGTTCCGTCTACAAGTTTTGTTGGAGTAATGGCATCGCCCACAACCTCAGAACCCTTTAGACCATTAACCCTACCGCTTGGTCCCTCATATCCATCAAGCGCCCGACTTCCAAGAGTAATGACCGCATTGCCACCAATGTTCTGGATAAGCGCATTCCAATTGCCGCCATTAAGATGATTCCGAACGAAAGCATTTGCGGCATCACCCTTGAGCAATCGTTCTACCTTAGTAGTCTTATCGTAGGTAGTAACAACGTACTGCCATGCGCCGTTCTTATCCTTAACGCGAGTTACCCAGCCCTCAGTAAAGTTGCCAACATTATCTGGATCAGACTGGAGACCAGCACTGACCAGTCGGATACGCTGTAGATTTTGATCAACGAAAGTATTGAGTTTGGTCCCGCCCTCAAGCGTGACCGTCCCAATCGTCTTGAGGATAACTCCTTGACCCTTTTCCCATGCAGCGGTATCCTGACCTGCAGTACCTGGGGTGTCATTACCGTCAATGTCTGTATTGATTGTGCCATTGCCAGCAGTCCAGTCTGCCTCTTGACTAAAGATTGTAGTGATGGCGCTATAGATAGAGATTTGGCTATCGCCAGACTGCGGAAGAATAACTCCACCAAGGATTTCTTCAAGGTTGTAAATCCCGCTTATGCCATTGCGGACGCTAAGGTTTCCGCTGTAGTCTCCGTAAAGCGTGACGTTTGCGCCAGGTCGCTGACCAGTTGTGTAGACGTTTGCTTCCGCGCGCAGGGCGGCGGCAACCCCAGCAGGCAAACCAGCAGCAGCGGCAAGCGTATTAAGCGTCTTACCGAACGCACGGAGTGCTGCGGCGCGTGCACCAATGTCAGCACCAGCAGCATCCATTGCCTTACTTAGATCGTCTACTGCGTCATCGTACTTGTCCTCAGTTGTGAGGATTGGCGCAGCCTTGCCAAGTGCTGTTGAGTAGGTATCCCATGACTTAATTGTCTCCTTGGCACTCTCGCTAAGGTTAGGGTTATTCTTTGACCACTTATAGAGCGCGGCGGCTCCAGCCCGCGCATCCTTCATAATGTCAGAAATATTCTCAATCGTTAGGCTAATCCTTGAGCCGTCTTCTCGCGTAATGCTGTTACCGTTTCCAGCGATATAAGCATCAAGAATCTGAAGGGCATAGTTCTGATCTCCGCTAAGATACGTGGCAAAGGTAGTCTTGTCGCCGAACATTGCAGCGATTGTTGGGTCCTTCTTCAGTGCGGCATCAATCGCGTCTAGGTCGCCGAAGATATTGTCGTATCCTGAGTTCATCCTATTCGTTGCAGAGGTTCCGCTAATGTTCTTTCGGGCAGTAGCCTGATTCTCCTCAATATTACGGATGCTGGTAAGTACGTTCTGAGCCTCTGTCGTGAGACCATACTTGGAGGTATTGAGCAGCGTATACGCCTCACGCAAATACTTCAACTGCTCGGTATATCCCGCGTTCTTTTCGGAGTCCGTCGTTCGGGTCTTTGCCAGCCATGCGGCATTTGCCTTTGCTACGAGCACAGATGCCTGAGCGGTAACACGCTGCTTGCTCAACTTCTCTGCGGACGCTGGATCCTCTTTAATTGCATCGTCAAACAGCGCCATAAGTTCGGATTCATTTGCGCCATTAGCAAAGTCAATAGTGCGACCGTTGATCTTAATCTTTCCGCCAGACGAGAACTGGTTCTGAGCGTTTGTGAGCAGGTCGTCTACTGCGTCGGTTAGTTCGTCCTTCAGATCCGAAATGTCATCTGGATTTAGCGTAGGGTCAAGAAGCATCTCGCGGATAACTCGCACCTTGTTAGCGTAGTCTCCAGTAGCGCCCTCCTCCTTTAGTTTTCCGTCAATCTCGTTGAGCGTTCGTGTTCGGCTTGCCTTACGCACAGCCCTAAGAGTCTCTTGTACATCAGACTCTGACTTGCCGCCCTTTGACGTTGTTGCCATCAACTTGTTCAGTAGTTCAATAGCAACGGCAGCCGTTACTTCGCGACCCTCAAAGGATTCCTTATTGATAAACGCATCGTAGATTCGGTTAAGGCGTAGGGTAATGTAGTTAGACGCAATGCCGCTAATCGCGGATGCTACAGATCCACTACCAGTAATAACCTTTCCAAACTGCCCAGTTACTGCCATTACATACCGCCTTGCTGCATCATCAGTTGCTCAGGGGTCTGTGCAACCTCAGCGCCATTCTCTGGCATCGCCTCTGCCGCTGCTGGAGGGATCAGACCCTGATCGTTCATTGAGTTGCTACCCTGTGGTGGAGGATTCTGCCCACGCATCTGCTCCATTGCAGCCTGCTGATCAAGTGGCGACCCAGGCTCACCAATACCCTGCGGAGCCTGCAAGCCAAGTTGTCGGAACGATCCAACCACACTTGCCATCGTTGCAACAGCCGCTGGGTTAATTGTAGCATCTGTCTGTTCGTCGCGGATGATGTCCTTCTCGTTCTGAGGATCATCCACACCGACGCGATCCATTGCGCGCTCCGCCGACCAGATGCGGTTCTGCACAAGGCTGATTGCGGTGTTCGCAAGTTCAAGCGTATCGCGAGGGGTCAACTCAGGTGGAACGACTTCAATACGGTACTGCCCGTTAATAACCAAAGCCACAGTATCGTCATTGTATGACCAGATCTGTGCCGCCATCTTCCAGACCTTCTTGATCCAGTTGTAGAACAACTTTCGCTTAGGGGCGATGCGCTGCTCGTAGTTGGCAACTAGCGAGGCGATTGCGCGGCTAGAGCCAAGCACGCTGGATGGGGCGATACCAAGGAGCAGATCGTTGAGACCAGAGACTACCGCGAGTTCGCGGTCAATGCGCTGGTTATACTGCTCAATCTGAATGTTCGGAACAAACGGCTGGATTGGCTCAATGCGGTTTCCAGCGCCAGGAGCAGCAATCTTTCCTGGCTTTGGAATCGCGTTGGATGGAACTTCCTCTGGGGCATCCTGACCGACCAACTGGAACATCTGACCACCAACGATCTGGTGGATGAACTGGGCAGCATTTGTAATGCGCTCGTCCTTCTCGCGGAGCAACTGCTCAACGTCGTAGAGTTCTGGCTTACCGTACGGCGACCCAGGAATGCGTGAGTTGATGAGTGGAATGTACGGGAGTTCTCCAGCGTATTCTGGGTGCTCCTTCTCCTTGACGAGTTGGTTGCCGACGAAGACACAGTTGTAGGTCTTGAGTTCGCCGTTCTCAACCTTCTTGTACCAGTAGTCGTAGACGCTGACCTGCATGCGCTCGTACGCCGTGTCACGGCGATCAACGGTGCGCTCAGCCTGTGATGCAAAGGCGGTGACCAGCGGGTCTGCGTGTGTACCAGTGTAGACAAATGGGAAGTACTCGTTGCCCATCTTCATTGGCACGACATCAACACCAAACTCGTCCATGACGGCTTGTGGGCTGAGACCGTAGTGGTACAGCGCCCAGTCAATACGAGTAAAGTCTGACGTGCCGTATCCCATGTACAGGTTCTCAGGGGCGGAGATAACTTCTACGCGAGGGATGCCGTCCTTCTCATCATAGGTGACCTTTGCGGCAGTGTCACCGTAGAGCGCCTTGTAGAGCGCAGCATCTTCCATGACGATATCCATGTCTGCCTCTTCCCACCAACGGAAGAAGATACGCTCACGAGCGGCAGCCTCTTCGCGATCCTCTCGCTCAGAGCCAGATGGGAGATAGTTAATGACTGGTCGTACAGCCTGCAGCGATGCAGGGATAGAGACGTACGATGGGTGCACGTTGACGGAGACGTGTGCGCGACCGCCAAGGCGAGCCGATGGATCTTCTGCCCAGTGGTCTGCACCGCCGACAGTGATCGTCCTCGCATGGAACAGATTATCAAAGCGGCGGAACAGTTGTCGTCGTCGGGCATTCTCTGAGTCAACGCTTGCCTTGCGCTCAAGGATCTCGGTCAGTTTCTTGGCGGCTTCCTGACCGCCTGTCATCTCCGCGTTCTTGATTACCTTCTTGGCTTCATCCGCAAGAACGGTACTGCCCATGAATCGGTTGCCACGACCAGCAATGGTGCTAACAAGTTTTGCACCCTTCTGCGCCATGTCAATGACCTGTGGGTCATTTGTCTGCAGCGATGGGATTGGAGCGGCGTTACGCTTAGCCATTACGCGACACCAAAGAAGTTGAAGTCAGCATCCTTAACCGTTTCCCCCGCCGAACGTGCTGCGTGTCGGATAGCCACAGCGAGAGCCATAACTGCATCAGTCTCCAGTTTTCGGTCATCTAGTTTGTAGCCCAAGAGTTGCCTCCGCAGTTCTAGCCAGATCCCCTTCTTGGGGAATACCACCATCTCCTTGTCTAGGATAGCCTTGAGGTCTGATAGGATCTCAAGTTTCTTAGCCCTAGTTCCAGAGAAGTCTACTTGACGAAGCGGTTTAATAATACTTAGTTCTTGCATAAACATTTTACCACCAAATCCAGTACTATCTAGAATTGTGGTACACTGTGCCCCTTGATTATACAACAGATGGCTTTCCCTAAGCATATTTACGAGGTTTATAAGAGTTTGGCGACCAGACCGCTTCCTAGCGCGAACCCCTCGGATCTTGTTTTTGTCGGAATAATCAAGGACGATGGACCACGTGGCATCCGACGATATGGCAGGATCGCAGCCCTGCACGTAGCGGTGACCCTTCACAGGCTCCTCTTCGTCCTCAAGGTCAGGGTTGAACGCCTTCTCAATAGACTGGGCATGGAAGTATGCCTCACGAGCCTCAATGAAGTACCCGTCAATGTTCTGGGGTACAAGGTATTCAACCTGCTGGCGGATGATAGAGTCAAAGTTCTCCTGCGACAGCCCGTATCCGATGTTGTCCCTAGTGGACATACGGAAGGACATAAACTGCTCATCTCGCATTGGGTTCTCCGTATTGCCCAGTTCCCAGAGGTCAGCGTAATCGTTGATACCCTCGGTGGGAGTGGAGATAAAGTGGAGTTGCCCGCCAGTGGAGAGGCGGCGGAGGTTAAGGACCTCTTGGTAGATGGTCATAAGATACGGATCAAACGCAGCCTCGTCAAACGAAATGCCATTCATGTCTTTTCCAAGCAACGCTTTCGCTTTATCCTGCGTGGTTCTAAAGTGGATACTGCCACCACCGACAGCCTTGTTGAACTGAAACCACAGATACTCGCCGCGATACTTCTTATCAAAGGTAGCGATCTTCCCCATCTCTACAAAGAGCGGAGCCTTTCGCCCCTTCTGCGCAGGATGAATGCCCTGACAAATCATGGACAACTCACGAAAGACGAGTTCCGCCGTTTCCTGCTGGATCCCAATGTGATACCACTCGTAGGGTTCTTTGAGCCAGCGCATCGCGTCCTCTGGATCTGCTGGGGCTGGAGGTTTAATCCCCAACTTATAGAAAGCCGAGTGGAACACCATTAGTGCCATGGCAAGAGTCTTGCCAGCACGGTTGCCAGCGGACACCACTGTCGTTAGGTACTTAGGCGACCAGCCGTTCTCAGCGCGCTCAACGCAGGCTCGCGCCCACTTCTGCTGACCTGGGTTCATCTCCACGCCTAGGAATCGCGTAGCGAAGAACACTGGGTCTGTCCGCCCAGTCTGGAGATCCTCTAGGAGATTAGGCACGCTTTGACTTTAGACGTGCGCTAATTGCCGCAGCCTTTCGCTTTGCGTCCGCCTTACTACTTGCGCCCCAAGCCTGAAGGCTAAGAAGAAGTCGCGTTGGGCGACCCTTCTCGTCACGCTCTGGACCTGGCATGCCGCCCATACGGGCAAGGAACGAGGCTCGGCGCGGATTATCGCCGCTCTTGACTGGCGGTCGGAGTGTGCCACCCTTATACGATGCACGACCCTTAGCGTTCAGACCACCCTTGGGATTCTTACCTTCTTTGCGTGTCCATGCTGGTGTTGCCATAACTCTCCTATCTGTATCGCGCTGTGCGCTTTGCAATACTCTTTGGCTGCTTGGAGAACTGCTTCCCCTTCTTTGTATCCTCTCGCTTCTTGGCTGAGGTAGCGGCATACTCCTTGGCGCTTAGGGCAGCACGAGCCTTTGCTGGAAGATAACGTTCGCCAGTAGCGGACTCTCCCTGCGTGCTTGGCTTGCCAGACTTTGTTCCCCACTTCTCGCCCGTCCACTTGGAAAGCGACTTCTGGGCTTTCGTCTTACTGCCAGAATAGCCACCGCCTGCCTTCTCGTACTCTGCTGCAAGTAACTGTGCCTTGCGCGCAGACCACTGCCCAGGCTTGCCGCCCTTGCTACCAGCGAGGATACGGTTCTTAATGGACTCCCGAAGGCTAGGCTTGGTGTATGCCATCAGGCGCACTTACCTGCTTTGTGCTTCCAAATGAACCCTGTGTTTGCCTTGGCTCCCACGAAGTTCTTAACAAGCACGCGGTCAGCGTCCTTCATCGTGGCAATAATCGTGCCGCACTCAGCGCACTGCTTAGGAGTCCAGAACGTTGGGTTAGGCTTTGCGCTTGCGAGTTTTGCTGGCTTCTTGCCCGCCATCTTGCACCTCTCTAAAATCGGGGAGCGGTAGCACCTTCGCCAACGGGGTAGACAACGAGTCTGCCCCACGCTCCGTCTCGGTATCCCAGACACTGTTTAGAATGTCAAAGACCATACTTCCGACTGACGATTCAATCGTATTGAGCAAACGCTCAACACCCGCATAGTGTACATGAATAAGTTCATGCGCAATAATACGGCGTTGGCTGTCTGGTTTCTCTTTCCAGAAATCCTCCGAAAGACGGATGGTCGCAGACCAGAGGTTTTCGGAAACCTCAATGTCTGCGTACGCATCGTCAGGCGGCAAAGACTCTGAAACCTTTACGTCCCACTGCTTAAGATTAAGCAACGGGAGGGCTTTGGCGATATACGCCTGAGCCAGTTCCCTCTTTGTCATGTTCCCTCCAGGGAAATTACTTCTTCTTGTTAATCTCCGCTAGAACCAACTGGGCAAGGGCTGCAAGTGCAGCACCGCCAGCAGCACCACGGCGGGTGTTGCGACCAATCTTTCGCTGCCCTCGGAGGAAGGATGCCTCTTCAATTAGAGACTGACCTCCATCGGCGCGGCGCTTGCCATCGGCAATACGCATTCGGGCTTCCGACTTGTTGTAATACTTGTCGGTGTCCTTCTTAGAGATTCCAGCATTGCGTCGGGCACGCCCAATCTCTCCTGGCTCGCCAGTCTTGTTTGCAAGCATGCCGCGATAGTTTGCAAGTTTCTGAGCGTTTGCTCGTGGCATCTTTGTGTACTCTCGGTCTGCAACCGTACCAGCGGCTTCGCGAGAAATCTGCTCTGCGCTTCGCCCGCGAGGACCCATCATTTCCATTTCAATCTCTGCCATACGTGCGGCACGATCTGTAACGTTACGCCTTGCAAGAGCGCCAGTTGCTCTGCGACCAGCAGCCGCACCAGCACCTGCGCCGAGTGCTACGAGCAATGGATTAACGCCACCGTTGTTCTGTTGCTTCTTCTTTGTGCGCATTGGAGTCTTTCGTGGAGCCATGATTACCCTCTCTTCTTCTTGCTATCGTTGCCCTTTA
>JACCDW011556662.1_pt1 | contig 19299 bp, 20 predicted proteins | sample 7449781 | NCBI WGS metagenome assembly JACCDW01 (sample SAMN15323449, study PRJNA562643) | freshwater metagenome | isolation source: river surface water | place: USA:Blue River Watershed | collected 2017-08-18
GCGACCATCACGGACGCGGTACCGTTACCAGCTGTAGTGGCTCAGGCTGTTCACGACCTTGGTCGTGACGCTGTAATCGAGAGGTACATGCGTGGCTTCGGTCCTCGGGTAACTGTTACCCCGGCTCCTCCAGCTCCAGCTCCGGCTGAGGCTGTTGCTGAGACTCAGGCTTAGGCCTGGGTCTCAGCGTGAGTCCTCTATCAAAAGTCCTTGGTAGAGTATAATAGGCTGTTTGTCGGCGCAGGTATTGACCCCTGTAGCTGGAAAGTGTTGCGAAACACTAACCTAAAAGACCAGTCATCTTGTAGATTCACATCTATTTGAACAACGTTAGGTCACTGACAAACATATCATAAAATTATAAAAATAAAATACATAATAATTGTAAATAAAATATATTTAAAAAAATGAAAAAATAAAAAAAAAAAATATAATATTATATTAAATAAATAATTATAAATAAAAATATTTATTTTTTATATGCGAAAATGGAAAATTATACTTTTTCAGAAGAACTTTTAATCAACTATTTAACAAATATTAAGAGTTTAATTATTATGGAAAAAGAAAAAGTATTTCAAAAAATGAAATATAAAAATGTTTCTCAAAAAGAAATAGATAATGATATTGATTATATAAAATATTTACATAAATTATATATTCAAACAAAAAAACGTATAACGTAAAAAATCTAAATAAAAATTTAAAAGTAATTATATATAAAAATCTTTATATATCATTTTATTATAAAAACCATATTTTATTTCTTTTCAATAAAAGATGCGTATTAAGATTGAAAATCAAGTGTTAATTATTCATTTTGAAGGAAATAAGTCCAAAATGAATACTATTCTTGACCCTATTTCAAATGCTTATGAAGGAGTATTAAACAATCGTGAAGGACATAACTTTCCTTCATCTTATATTCCTAAGAGTCATATATTACATAAATATAAAGACCAATGTACATATGTGATTGGAGTATATAATGGAAAATCGATTGCTCATGAACTTTTACATGCGCGATTTTATATGGATATTTCATATAAAAATCGTATTATTCAAGAATGGAATGAACTAAGTGCTACTAAGCGTGACTACTTAGTTTCGTTTTTAAAACGATTGGGATATAGTGATTCTGTACTCATTGATGAGTATCAAGCATATCGTTATAGTGAAGCGCCAAATTTTTTTGGTATAAAGCTTTAAGAAAGTATAAAAAATGAACTTTTTGATATAAAAGAAATATTATAATAATAATTATCGTAAATCAATTGTTTAAAAAAATTGAAGAAATAAAAAATATCTAATTAAAAAGTAGAATAGAAAAGTGTAATTCCTATTCACATTAAAATGGAAAAGATTCTTGTTGAACGTATTGATTATATTCGTAAACGACTTGGTCGTATTGAAGTTGCTCTTACTAAAGAGCGTATGAATTACGATCGCCATATTGAAAATTGTATATACAATCCTCAATATACTATTACTATTTCTGAAATAAAATATAATATTGACATGTTAAACGAACAATATGAACGCTATATGCGAAAGTATAATCGTGCTCAACGTCGTTTGTCGAAAATCTAATCTATAAAAAAATAAAAAATAAAAATTTTTATTTATTATTTGTTTTGTAAATAGTGTGTTTTATAATATATCATAAAATGTTTAATATCTTTTAGGATCAAAATCAATGTTTACAAAAAAGTACGCAATTGATTTCATTATATATTTCATATTTTCATCATAAAGTAGTTTCATATTGATTTCTGTATCGTGTCCTGAATTTGAAGCAACAACTAAAGAAAAAGTAATAAAACCATCTTTTATTACAATTTTTGATGAATGTGTTCTTTTTCCTTCCATTGGAAAGATAATAGTACGCTCTTTTTCAACGTTATTCCATACATCATAAAAATCTTCAGCAACACTGTCGCCTATATGGTTTCTATATTCACATTCGCATTCAGAATCAGAATCACAATCATTTTTTAGATGTTTTTTGGTACAAAAAGTAGCATTTATTTTATATGTAAAATCGCAAAATTCATTTTTGATTTCTGTTACAATATAAAAATAATAATAACTTTTATATACTTCATTTTCTCTATTTAGTTTTGAAACATCTGTATATTTATTGCCTTTTTGGTCAATAACATAAACATGTGGATGAATTGTAAAATCCATTTTTTACTATTTTATATATTTATAATATTTTTATATACATTTTGTAATAATATATAAAAAAATCAATTTTTTTTAAGTATGTTTAATAATATGTAAATCTTTACCGAAAATTAGATACTCTTGATTATCAGAAAGTGTAATTGGATAATTTCCATCACTATCTGGGTCAATAAAATCTTCAATTACATAGGTACTAATATTTTCTTTTGAAATAAAATAAATTTTATTTGATATAAAAGATATTTGTTGAATAGGTATATTAAACATTTGTGAAAGTTTTTGAATTTGGGTTTGATACCATTTAAAAATTTTCATAAAATCTTCATTATTTTGAACTTTTTTAAGTTCAAACTCGTCTTCAGTACGAATGTACGGAATAAAAGAATAAAGTACCATTTTTGTATTTTGTTAAAAATAGTATATTTTATAATCATTATTTTTTATAATACTTTTTATATAATAATTAATCAATTTTTATATAAATTTATTTACGATATATGATTTTAAATAAAAAAGAGGAGGGTCATTGGGATATTTAATCTTAACTTAACCACAAAGTGGTTAAGTTTGATTAATAAGCACGCGAACCTTAGGTTCCCAATTTAGTAGCCTTCTCTAATTGCCTTTCCGCGTGGGAAACGAAGTCGTCCATCAGCATCTTCTCCGAAATAATATACAGTAAGCATCTTACCAATATACTTATCTCCATTTTTAAACATTTCCTTTCGTTGAGCATCACTCGCATTAGGAGCACAAGCACAAGTTTTACCATTGGGAAGAATAACATCCCAAATCACAAGTCCACCATTTTCTTCGTGGAAACCAACAATTTTAAATTCATTTTCATTAAATTCTTTGTATTTTTGGAGGTATTTACTACGTTTATCAACTTCATAAGCTCCGCTCATATCGCGAATCATAATTCCTTCATAACCTTGGGTAACATAAGTGTCGTGTTTAGACTTTACATCAGCAGGATCTTCAGCAATTTCGGTTTCAACGCGATGAATCATTTCAGTACCTTTAGGATTTCCTTTTGAAAAACCTTTAAAATAATTATCCATAAACACATAGCGTTCTTTACAATTCATTTCAAGGTTATTAATATTAATACAATCATAAATGTAATAATGGATTTTATTTGATTTTTCAATATCCGCAGCTTTTGCGTGTTTTACTGTCATACGAACAAGACCAGAAATTTCATTAAAAGGAATATCATTGGTATACAGTTCTCCATCCCAATAAAAACCATCGCGCATTTCCGCACTCATTTTTGAAAAAAGTGTTTCAATTTGTGTTCTAAGAATATCAAATTTTTCAAAAGGTTCACCAGTACGTGATTCAAGAATCACTTTCCCATCTTTCATATAAGCTAAACAGCGAATTCCATCATACTTTCTTTGAACAAATGCTGGAAAAGCAATCTTAAAAGAACGGCTACTTCCAGCTTTTTCATATTTAGAAAAGTCGAATTCTTGAGCTAACATTGGACGAACCATTTTATTAGAAACACTTTTTTTACCGCCACTTTTCTTAGTATCTTCAATAGAAGATGATAGCACAGAAGGGTCTTCGGTATAAAGTTCTTTTTCTTTTTTATTTTTAAATTTAGCATTTGCTTCAAGAGTAGCTTGTTCAAGAACAGTCCGACTTGCTTTACCTTTTTCAATAAGTGTAGAATGTGAAACCATTTTTCCATCTTTTTCTCCGTTACGTGTAATGATTTCATAACCATTACCAGATGGTACAATTTCAATAGTCCAACAATAAAGTTTGTTGTTACTATTGATTTTGTAAAGAGGAGCGTAAATAGGAATAGTAGACATTTTTGACGTAAATCTATAAATGAAATATAGTTAATATTTAATAGAGTAACTCTTTTATATTCTTTTTTAGATAAATTAAATTTTTATATATTTTTAACAAAATAAAATAATTATTTAACGTAACAAAAAATTATTTTTTTATAGATTAAATAAATATATTATTAAAATAATTTTTATAAAAAAAGAGTAGGATCGTAAATAAAAATATGTTATAAAAAAAAATGACTGTTTAAATGATTTAATATGATTATTTTTTTAATGATAAATACGAACTTTTCATTTTAAAGTTATTTAATACGAACTTTTCATTTAAAGTTATTTAATATGTACTCTTTTGACTCTCAGACCAACGTTTCTGCTAATACAGTAAACTTTGATTTCTACGAATGTAACTCAAATTCAAATGAGTTTGAAAATCATTCATTTACCTCTAAAAAAGGTAAAGACTCGATTGTTTCACAATTTGTTTGTGAAAACGGTTGGGCTATTGGATTCGGTGGTGGAAGATAATCAGATTAAATTCAATATTGAATAATCTATGTATACAAAAATTATATAATTAAAAAAGAAAAAAAGGAAAAAAAAGGAAAAGGGTGAAACCCCCTTACTCATAAAAAAATAAATAATTCGTTAAAAATGAATATAAAGGAAATATTATTAAAATAGAAATAAAATAAAATTAAAATATAAATAAAGAAATGTTATATATTTATAAATATATACTTTTTCTATTTTTTTTTGGAGGAATTTTTTTTTTATATAAACAAGATAAAAAAGAAATTTTTAAAATCATTGATTTTATATTAAATCAATATATTTATACAAAAATGTTTATTGAAAATTATTATAAAAAGATATATGAAAATTATTTTATGGTAAAGGGTTTTCGTATTACTAATATTATTGTATATGAACCAAATGTTTGTTTAACTACTGGTCTAAATAGTAATTATAATTATACAGAATATACTAAAATATCACCAACAGTTTATAAACAAATTATAAATAATATGAATAATAGTATTCAATCTACATTAAATATACAAAATTGTTATTCAGATAAAGCAAATATAAAAATATGTTATGAATATGATGAAAAGCCATATATATTTATATATACATCTAAAATGGCAAAAACGAAAGTATCTATTCCACTTCCATTATATAGTGAAGAGATAATTACAACTTTTAAAAATGATATTATATATCCATATTATACAAAACATAGTAAAGATGCTTCTTTTTATTCACTTTTTCATATTGATTGTAAAAATGTAAAATCAGTAACATATAATGGATTTGAAGATAAATTATTATTAAAAAGAGTAAATCAATATAAAGGATTTTTTAATGATTTTGGATTAATGTATAAATGTGAATTACAAGCAAAAGATATTTTATGTGACAGTGAATTAAGAGAATTAAAAGAGTTAAAAATTGAATTTGAAGCACCTTATTTTGATGAAGATACATTTGATATTATACCTCATATAATTACAATAAAAAGTGGTGAAGATTATATTATTTCAGACCGTATTAAAAGTATTATTCAAAAAAGAAATCATGAATTAGAAGATAAAAAAGAAAAATAATTATAAAAAAATAAGTTATAAAAATAATAAAATATTTTTTAAATAAATATAATTATTTAAAAAATAAAAAATATTTTATAAATATAGAATAAATATATTAATAGTAAACGTCAAAAAAATGAGTAATGTTAATAGTCAATTTCAAGGATATGAACGTCAAAAAACAGTATATGGTTCAAGTGGTTCATCTGTTAAAAGTTATGTAGGTCATGGTGTATTAGGAAGTTATGATAATTTAACTCTTAAAACTCCTTGTAAAAATGGTTGGCAAAAGGGTCCTTGTGATGCTGGTTTAAAGAGCAATTATCAATGGGTCCCTCAAGGTACACCATTACCATTAAAGAATGAAATGATTTATAGTCAATTACCAGAAGATAGTATGTTTATTTTTGCTCGTTCAAAAGCTTCATTACAATGCTGTCCTTCAACCTATTCAACTGACCGTGGTTGTATATGTCCCAGTGATATGAATATGTTAAATCAACGTGGTAATAATAAAACATATGAAAATTACCAATTCTAGAATAGAATTGGAATGCAATTTTTAATTAAAATTTTTATAACTAATTCTATTCTATAATTAAATTGTAACTTTTAGTTAATATTTTTTTTATTAAATATATTATTTGTTAACAAAAATATTTTGTTAACAAAATATAGTGTACTATATAAATGAAAGAAGAAAAAAAAGATAATAAATCTTATTTAAAAAAAACGAATTTTATAAATAAATTATATATACAAAAGTTATTAAAATGTGGTTTAAATGAATGTGCTATATCTCCGTTAAATAAAATAGGTAATTTAGTAGATCCTAAAAAAGGTTATTTAGTAAATTATTTACAATTGTTAAATTTAATAAATAATATTCAATCATATGTTTATATAAAATTTCCTGTATTACGCGGTCGTAATGAAAAGGATATATTAGATAAATTAATTATATTAAATCAATGTTCTCAAGAACGTATTGTATTTTATGTTGTTAATTATTCATTTAGAACAAATATATCAAAAAGTAAATATGAAGATATTTATGATAAAAGTAAAATAGTTGATTTAGTTTTTTTAAAACATAGTAATATTGATAATTTTGTGAAAGTATATTTTTATAATGAATGTGAAAAAGGTGCTATTAAAGATTTTAAAATAAATCCAAAAAATATTGAAGAAAAATTAGCATATACTTATTTTACATATTCATTATTTACATATGATGCGCCAAAAGATGAAATTATAAGTGTTCAATTATTTTATAATATATATATATATTTAATTCGTGAAGAGTTAATAGAAAAGTATAATATTGATATTAAAGATACAAATATTATATCGAATTATGAAAAGTTATATATGTTATTAGATAAATTAGGATACGTTAAGAAGTTTTATAAAAGTATTTATCCAAAAATAAAGCGTAATGCTTCAAAAGTAGAAAAGAAGATTACATCACATCCAAAGTATATCGAATTATTAAAATATTTCCATTCTTATAAACCATTTGAAGATAAAGTATTATTTGATATACAAGATATTGATATAAATCGTTTAATTGATGTTCATGTAGATGAACATTGGAATAAAAAGTGGATAAAAGATCAATTTAAAACAATTGAAGAAAATAAGAATTTTGGAATCCGTATTTAAAAAGATATACATATACGTAAATAATTATAAAATAAATTTAAAAAAAAATGATAGATAAATATTTATATACACTATGAATTGTATAATAAAAATACGATGAAAGGCATTATTGTCTTTCATTTTTCAAGCTTTCTTGCGTACTACACTCTTTTCTGAGCTAGATTCTCTTGAGGGCTTACCTTGCGCGATTCAATTTTGTACAATCAGTTACTAACAATGGCTGGTGTACATCCTTTTGTGTTTGATCCAGAAATGGCTGAACCATTAGATGTAGCTGTGGAAAATCTGAATCGTCTTTTGTGTAACAGAAACATTGTTTTAACGAACGATATGCTGAGTAACGCTATTCAACAACTGGTTGTACACGAACCTTTAACTAATGATGAGTATGTTAACACACCTTTTGGTAGGACGATTGTCTATTATCCGAGTGTGTTAAATATGAGTGACTATCCTAACCTTCAAAACGAAGTTAGGAACATTGGTTACAGGTTTCTTGCGATACCTATGTTGAGTCGTCAAAATGCTGCTGTTGTTGAAGAGGTTAATCAACCAAGAACTTGGTTTCGACGTGATCCTTTCAATAACAATAGTATAGAACCACTTCCTATAGAAAGTGTACAAGTCCTTGAATACGTATTTACTCCTGGTTCTCAGGAAAGAGTACCTGTTCATCCAGCGGTAACACATTTGTCAGGTTTACTATCTGATATATACCGTGATTTGAATATCAATGACTTGTATGACTATATAGATGCTTTACCTGTTCATGATGAAAGAGTTCTCAATGAATTAACACCAGTCAACCGACTTATCTTTTATGATGCGCGTGTATTCAATAATGAGCTTTTCCCAACTAGATTTCAAAATATAGTTGACATCTTGAACAGATATGGCTATGAGTTGGTTTCACGACCATATTTAGAGCGTAGAGATGCTATTGTAACTTAAAAAAATGTTTTGTATATATGTGTATTCGTATGTCGTAATGTCGTAATGTCGTAATGTCGTAATGTCGTTGTCGTAAAAAAACAAAGAAAAAAATACAAAAAACTCACAAAATCGTATCATAAAATATAAATAAATTAAATAAAAATAAATAATATTTTTAATATAAATATAAAATAGTAATTTATTTTATATTTTATAAAAATAATAATAAAAAGTAAAAAAAAAATGTTTGATGTAAATACTTTAATCGGATTAATTATTATAGTAGGTATTATATTATTATGTTATACACATATTGAACATTTAACAAATGAAGTAACCTATGTAAAATCAAGTATAGATAATCGTGAATATTTAGTGCGAAATGCTCCAAATAAAGAAGAAGCGGCAAATATATTATCAAAAATCCGAACTTCTTTATTATTATTAATAGACCATATGAATAAGAAATATGTAGAAGGAAGTGAATTTAAAGAAGAAAGTGATAATGATCAAAAGAAAGAAACATCAATAAGTGAAGCAGTAAAACGTTTAGTAAAAAAATTTAATCCAGATAATATTAGTGAATCTGGAGCAAGTAATAAATATACATCTTATTCTGTAAATAAAGGTGAAAAAATAATTTTTTGTTTACGGCAAAAAGATGAAGCTCAATCTTTTGTAGATATTAATGTAATTAAATTTGTAGCAATTCACGAATTAGCACATATTATGACAAAATCAATTGGTCACGAACCAGAATTTTGGAATAATTTCAAAATATTATTACAAGAAGCAACAGCTTTAGATATTTATAAGAAAGAAGATTATAGTAAAAGTCCCAAACCATATTGTGGAATTACTGTAAGTGATAGTCCATTATATAATATGACTTCCACGTAAATACTAACTTCGCAGAAGTTAGTATTGAAGTACATGAGAATTTATTGAAAAATATAATTTACCGTATTATATATAAATTTAATTATCTGATTCTGATTCTGATGTATCATTATCATTTTGCCATTTATTATCCAGATAATTCCATAAATATATTTCTCCAGTTAAAGTATATTGATAATGTGTACATCCATCATCAGTTGATGTACCATCTTCATATAATAATTTTAATTTATCAAAAAAAAGTTCTGGATATTTTTTATTGAAAGCTTTTTTTCTTTTTTCTATTTCTTTTTTTTCTTTTATCTCATCTTCTTTTTGAAATTTTTTTTCTAAACTAGGAAAATTTTTATTAAATTCTTTAAGATTAAATTCGTTATTACTCATTTTTATTATATATACTTATATAAAGTTCTTTATATTGAACAAATTATGAAGTAATACAAATTATAAAATAATAAAAAAAAATAGATATAAATAAAGAAAAGTAAAAATGAATAAAAAATTTATTATAAAATAATAGTAATCTATTATTTTTTAAAAATAAAATGTGTGATTTATATTTTGAAGACCCTATTTTTTATATAGAATATGTTTCAAAATTTAATAAAAGCAAAAATATGATATATATATTTGTAGGAGTAGTTGAAGATAATATAGAGTATATATTAAAAAAATTAGAAAATCCGCGTGAAACAGTAAAAAGTGATGAATTAAATTTATTAAAGAATAAATATAAGAATGATTTTTCTTATTGGAAAGAGTTAAGAACAAGTAAAAAAGCTTTTAAATTTATAAATTCGCATATAATGTATGATGATTCATTAAATGAATTTAAACGAAAAATTTTTGTTTATTGTAGTAACACTGTTTTAGGAGAAGAGCATTATTTATTATCTCAAAATATGGAATTATGGGTAGTTGATAATGAAAATAAACCACATATGTTAGGATATAAATATAAAAATATGATACCTCATATAAATGAACCAATTGAATTTGGTAAAGAGTATTCATATAATATGTATACAAATGAAGTAGTAAATATAGAAAAAGATAATAATAAACGTATTATAGAAAGTTCAGATAATTATACATTATTATATGATTTATTAAAAAATATAAAATTAAAAGATAATTTACATAAATTATATTTAAGTGATGCTTTTGATGAATACAAAGAATTAATTAAGATGACTGAATATAGTAAAGTTGATAAAAATGAATTAAAAAATAAATATTTAAAAAATTATTTTCCAGTAGCAACATATGATATGGATTTACAAAAAATGAAAAGTACATATTTATTAGCGAAAGATGATAGTATGTATAATGATTTTATTGTAGATAATTTATTTCATTATCCGATTGATAAATCATTATTTGAATCTTGTTATTTTAATAACTTTGTATTAAATGTAAATAATTTAGAACATATAAAAGATGATGAAATAAATTTATTAGGGGGTGGTAGTGGTAGTTGTAGTAGTAATAGATTTTTAGGTGGTGCTTTAAAAATCAATTTAAATAAAAAAGATGTAAGTAGTAGTAAAAAAGTAATACAAAATAATAATTTTTCTGAAAAAAAAAATAGTAGTTTAAAATCAAAATCATCTGAATTATTAAATAATAAAAATATAAAAAAAGAAGAAAATGATTATGATTTTATTGATTTGTATCAAATATTTGAATATTTAAGATCTAAAAAAATAGGTAAAAAGACTCCTTTTATTAAATATAATGATATTGGTTTTTCAAATCCATTTATATTAATTAGTAAAAATTCAGTAGATGAAAATTTAGTAAATAAACAATTATTATTATCACAATGGTCAGACCCTTATAAACAAGGTAAAAAGTTTAATGGTTTACAAATCAAAAGATATATTAAAAATTTAAGTTCAAATGGTGTTGATGTTCCATTATTTAGTACATTACAATTACATAAATATGGGCGTATTCATATGAGTGTTGCTTTTAAATCAGAACATAAAGCAACTTTTAATGAAATTCATGAATCTATTCAAAATTGTGGTGAATTTATTGATGATATAAATAAAAATATAATTGATTATCGTATAAGTCGTTCAATAGATATAAATAAAAAAATAGTAAAACCGGTTAGTCATTTGGATAAAAATCACGGTTTATTATTAAGTCCAAATTGTACGATAGCATATATGAATTATTTTATAGAATATAAAAATGGTACAAATATAGATTTAAAGGATTTATATGAATTTTGTAAACTTTTTCCAACATTTATTTCATTAAATCCAAATAAGAAAGCTGGATTAAATAGTATTCAAATAAGATATAATCGAGTAAGTGGATTTGCGAATTTGGATGAAATTATGGAAGAAATATATAATTTAAAGGAAAAGAATATAAAAGATGGTTTAATTATTAAATTTTTAGAAAAGAAGTTTGGTAAAAGTACGGAAGAATGTAAAAAATATTTATTAGAATATAAAAAGAAATATAGTCATATACAATCATCATCCGAAGATAGTAAAAATAAATTAGGTTTTGTAATTCAAATTACAAAAAATAATATTACGGTTCGTGGTGTGCGAAATATGAGACATATATATGATACATATCGTTTTTTATGTTTATTTATGAGTTTATATTTAAATAAAGATCTTTTAAAAAATAATTCAAAATTCAAACGTTTACTTTTTTCACGTGATCCAAATGCTTCTGAAAATGCCGCATTACAATTCCAAGGTTTAACAGAAGTAAAGCAAGATTTTACATTTGAAAATTTAGATTTAAATATAAATATTGGAGATCAAGCAACATTAGATGTTGGTATAACAGAAATCTTAAATACAAAAAAAGATGATGAATTAGTAGAAAATGAAAATAATGTAGAAGAAAATAATTCAATTGGATCATATGATTCAGTAACAGGATCATTTCAATTAAAAGTAGGAAATCGTATATTAGCTGGAAATAATGAAATTAGTACGGATGTTCAATTAAGTTGTGATGATGCTATTCCAGAATTAGATACATGTGAAGATTTTTGTAATGATGCTAAATATTTTATTCGTCAATTACAGCGTCATGATAAAAAACTCTTTTTTGATAAACGCGAAAAATTAAAAGGTAAAGTCAAATATGAAAAATATACAAAATATAGTAAATCTTGTCAAAAGATTCGTCAACCAGTTGTATTATCATATGACCCAGAAGATGGATTATCAACAGATACTCGTATGGAAATTAAACGTGAATCTTATACTTATTCTATTAAATATGGTTCTAATCCTGAAAAACCAAATTGGTATATATGTCCTGAAGTTTGGTGTCCTAAATGTCGTATTCCAATACCAATGAAAGATATTGATCAAGCATCAATTCGTAAAAGAAAAACTGCTGGAAGTGGTGGTACTTGTATTATTGGTGTATGTCCTTTTAGTATAGATTCTGAAAAAGGTCCTCATCAAGTATTTATAAGAGGAAATAAAGACCCATATCCAGGTTTCCAAGATACAAAAACGGAGGATGGATTTTGTTTACCTTGTTGTTTTGGTAAACGTCAAGATGATCCAAAATATAGTTCATATAAAACATATCAAAAATGTTTAGGATTAGATGTAAATGAAGGAAATGAAGAAGAAAATATTATTTATGTATTAGGTAAAGCAATACCATTAGACAAAAATCGTTTTGGTATATTAAATCCACGTATGGAAATGGTATTAAATAGTAATATTCCAACAGGATATTTAGCTTATCAAAAAGGTTTTTTGCGTCGTGGTATTAAACATGAAAATCATAATTCATTTTTATCAGCAATTGCTAATATATTTTCGTGTGATCAAGAAAATGTGCGAAGTGTAGATGATATAAAGGAGTATATAGTAAATAAGATAGATGAAAAGTTATTTAGAAGTTTATATGGAGGTAATTTAATTAATGTTTTTTATGACCCTCATAAAAATATAACTCCATTACAAAATTATAAAAATTATATATTATCTAAAAATATTGATATAGATCATACTTATTTATGGGATTTAATACAAAGACCTCATATAATATCTGAATATGGATTAAATCTATTTATATTTGAAGATAATATGTTATGTCCAGTGGGTGAACATGTATCAGAATTTTATGACAAAGAAAAGAAAACAATTATATTAGCAAAATATAAACAATATTATGAACCGATCTATTATTTAGAGGGAAATGGTAAACAAGCATTAATACAATGTGTATTTGATAATAATTCAAAGGAAATCCAAAAATTATTTGAAATAGCATATGATGGATGTAAACCTTATAATAAAGTAGATTGGAAATCGGTTGTAGTAAATTCATTAAGTTCATATAAAGCAATAAATAAAGATTCAGTAATTATTGATTATGGTATTTCATTAAAAGAAACATTAAAAGAATTATTAACCGCAATTAAAATAAATAAAAAATTAGATAAATCATTTATGCCAATTAAACAATATGTAGATATGTCGAATAAAGTAATTGGTTTATTATTAGAAAATGGTTTATTTGTACCAGTAGCTCCATCTAAATTAATTGTAGATATCAATAAGTTAGACTATACAATTATTGAAGATTATAATGATATTTCATTATTAAGTATGGATAAAACAATTAAATATATGGAAGAAATAAGTAAAGTAACTAAAATTCCAATTAAACCAATTGGATATATAAGTGATAATAAAAATGAATATATAGTTGGTATTGTAAGTGAAAAAGAGCGAATTATTTGTATTCAAAAAATGAAAAATGTAAATCCCAAATCAATAAAATTAAAATGTATGGATAATAAATTTTATACAGATATTGATATGTTTATACATAATAATATAAAAGTTGTTGATGAACGAATTATATTTATGAATAAACGAAAATATGAAGATGAAACATATACAAGAATTAGATTTGAAATATCACGATATTTACAAGAAAATTTACATATTAAAAATAAAATATATAAAATAATAAATGGAACTGAAAAGAATATAAATAAACGACGTGAACAAATAAATAATATAATAAGTCCAATATTTAATAGTTTAGTTTCAACAAAACCGACCAATATTGATTATGATTTCTATGAAAAACCAAATCAACGTATGCCATGTAGATTACGATCTGTAAATAAAGATAAAAATAAGAGTAAAAGTAATTCTTCTGAAATTATTTTTAGTTGTGATGAAGATCCTCATTGTATATCTGAAAATAATAGTTGTAAATTACATATTAATGAATATAATTTATTAGATACTAAAAAGAAAAATATAAATATTTATTTATCAATGATTGTTGAAGAAATTATACGATTCTTATTAAAACGAGATGAAATATTAAATGATCATATTCCTAGTATTATTAATAGAGAACATATTATTGAAAATCCATATAAATATTATATTATTCATACTACGGATCCATTAGAAATTGTAAAGAAAATTGATGGAATATTTTTAGATAAAGAAGGTTTATATTTAGATAAACGACCATTATTTGATACAATTACAACAACTGATTATGTATTACCACAAGGAAAATATACTTTAGTAAATAGTAGTAAATTATTAAATAATATGAATGAAATACCAGAAATATGGAGTAAATTATTAGGATATAATTTTGTATTAATATTACATCATAGTGGAACAAAAGTATTATTTAATATATTTGATTTATTAATAAATGAATTTAAAAATAAAAATAATTCAAATTTTATAAATAATATGAATTCATTAACAATACATATTATAAAAGAAAAAATGATACAATTTATGGAAAATCCAAATAATAATTTATTAATTAAAAAAATTATTAGTAAAATTAAAAATAATTTAGAAATAAGTTTTAATAATTCAAATATTAATTCAAATACAAATACGAATACAAATACAAATACAAATTCAAATTCAAATTCAAGTTCTAATAAATCTTATTCAAAATCAGAAAATCAAAAAACATATATGGTTGAAATGTATAAAAGACTTGAACCAAAAGTATTTAGAAATGTAAATGATTTCTCAGCTTTAAAACATAAGATTTTAAGTGATGAATATGAAGGAAATGATTTAGATATTGGTATGTTAGCTCATATTTTTAAAATTAACTTTTTAATATTAAATAAAAAACGTAAAGATGCTTCAAATAAAGCATTATTATATGGTAATGAAGGTACAGATTTTTATACTGATTATGTAATGTTATTACGTAATAATAATATTGATAATTTTAAATATCAATGGTTCCAATTAAAAAATAAAGGGTTAATACATAAAATGAAAGATTATAATGAAAAGTTTATAAGAGAAATCATTGAAAAATTAGATTAAAATAAAAAATTATTATTTCCAAAAAAAAGATGAAATGTCAAATATATTTTTAGTATATAAATCATTATTTTTTATTTTTTCTTCTTTATTATTTTTTTCTTCTTTATTATTTATTTGTTTATAATCATCAAAAATATAATTATTTTTTTTTAATTCAACAATTTCTAATACTTTATTTATTTTATTTGGAATAAATATTTCAAAATCTTCATATTTAACTTTTTTACATGGAAAAATATGATTTAATGATATAAATTTTAAATGATATGTTTCTTTTTCTTTTAATAAATCTTTATATTTTTTACATTGACTTACATACAATGGTGATAAAAAATATAAAGAGTTTTCTCCATTATGAATAAAATATATAAAAGCTTTAACTTGAATTTTATTTATAAAAGATGATGAAATAACACATAAATATTGAGAATTAAAATCAATATGAAATCCATCATTTATAAGTTCTTTACTAAATTCTTGAAAATCGCGATACATCATAATTAATTCAATTTGGTTATAAAATATATGTAAACCTTCAAATAAATGATATCCAAGTAAAGTATTATTAAAAAGTGAATAATCGATAGTATGATAAATAAAGAAGTCATGTAAATATTTTAATAAATATTTTTGACTCATTAATTCTTTTTCATTAATTTGTGAAAGTAAATTGTTTTTAATAATAATTTGATCATTTGAAATAGGATGATATACATTATTTAATGTATAATGATATGAATCATTATTTATCATTCTTTATAAATATATTATTTTTTATATAAAATCTTTTACTAAAAAATAATTAGTAAAAAATAAAAAGATTATAACGAATTACATAAAAATAATCTTATTTATAAATTATTTATAAATTATAAATAAGATTATTTATAAATAAAAAAATAGAAGTTAAAAATAAAGAAGTATTTCATAAAAAATAAAAGATGTTTCATCAAAATAAAAGTAGCAATTTTCAATCTTTAGAAAATAATAATCAAAAAATATTTGATAATAGATTTCAAAATATTCACAATAGTGGACGAAATATAGTACACGAAAATATTCCCCAAAATAGCCGTAATAATCGCAAATTAGAAGATAATGGAACAAACGCAAATTTTGGGAATAATGGTATTGGTTATGGTACTTATATAAATTTCCAAGAAGATGTTCAATCAAGAAAAGATAAAAATCAAGTAATATATAATAATATACCATCCTATGCTTCTCAATTTGAATCTAATTTTAATTCAAATTTTAGTAACGATATAAGAAAAGGAATGAATAGTGCTCCTTCAACACCTTTAAACCCAGTACAAAAACAAGGACATATGGCAAATTATATGTTTGAACATAATATGCATTATAATTATGACGCAAATCGTAATTTAGGATTAGGTATTCCAACAAATTCAAACCAAAGTTATGATAGAAATGGAGATATGAATGGAATGGGTCAAAGAAGAAGAACAGCAAATGTTGTTCAAAATAACATGCAAAATAGTTTATATGCTTTTCAAAATTTTGAAACATTAAATAAAATTGCTGAAAAAGAGGAAGAAATAAATAGATATATGGATCGAAATCCTGTAAATACACGACGTGATGAAATTGAAAAGTCACGTTTAACAGATAAAAAAGATTTTATGAATCTTCAAGGTGGTACAATGAATCAAAATCATAATTTTAGTGATTTAAAACCACAAAATACACGAAAAAATGAAAATCACGGAATTCAAACAAATTATATTCCAAATGGACGTAATATGGCAATTCCTCGTGAAATGTTTTGAAAAAAATATTTATTTATATTAGAATATATTGATTTTTAGTAATAAAAATGTCTGAAGATAAAGAAAAAAAGGAACAATTATTTAAAAATATTCCAACAAAAGAATTTGTAGAAGATGTATTAAAATTATTTATTCCCAATGGATTTCAAGATTCATATTATCAATTTTCAAGAAAAATGATTACTGAAAAAAATATTATTGATAAATTAAATTTATTAATGCCTCAATTAAAAAATTATTATATGAATTGTAAACATAAAAAATATTTAGAAAATTTAGATCCAAAAAAATGTGTAACAATATTACGTCAATTATTAAGATTATATGAGTATAGAGTTATATCAATTGAAAAATATCACAATGGTCAAAAATTTTTATTATATAAAATAGAAAAAATAGAAGTTGAAAAAGATAATTATCAAAAAAAATTAATAGTAGAATTTGATTGAAATTATTTAATAATAAAAAAATATAAAAAGAATTATCTTATTAAATTATAGTATAATTTAATAATTATTATAATAGTAAAATGTTTAATCCATTTAATACACAAAAAAATAAACAAGTAGAAAATTTTTCTTTACCTTCTAATTCTTTACCTTCTAATTCTTCATCTCCTAATTCTTCATCTTCTAATTCTTTATCAAATTTTTCATTTAATTTAAATGGAAAAAAAAATAATGTAAAACCAAATAATGTAAATCCAAATAATTTAAATCCAAATAATACTAAAAAAAATAATTTAAACCATATATTAAATAATCAATCAAAATCAATTATTGAAAAACAGAATTTAGTTGTAGATTTAAATCTAGGAAATTATAGTGATAAACATCACTATTTTATTGGTTCAGTAATAAGTCGTGAAAATATTAAACCATTACAAAATATTCAAAAAATATTAAAAAATCAAATGTTTCAAAATGTACGTTGGAATCTTCCATTTCACGCTCGTTATATTTATTTAGGATATTTAGACTCTTCAGTTGCTCACGAAATTATGAATAAAATATTTAATCCATTATGTTTAGCAATTTCTGAAAAATATAAAAAGTTTCATTGTAAATATGAAAAAGTATTATATAGAAGTAAACCTCCTCGTGACCGTGGTAATAAAATTATTTCACTTCAATTTAAAGATGAAAGCGATAAAATAAATAAAGTAATTATACCTTATTTAAAAAAAGAAGGATTAAAAAAAATATATGATGTTGAATCTAAAATGGAAAAACCTCATATTGATTTATTATATTTAAATTGTGAAGATATTATTTATAAACAAATTGCTTCAGTAGTTCCTAAAATACGTTTTCCACCACAAGGTTTTGAAATTGACCATTTATGCTTAATTAAAGGAACTCCATATGCTAAGAAATTTGGTATTCCTTCTAAATATGACCGCTTAAATATTGAAGTTGTTCGCGATTATTATTATCCATTACGTGGTGAAATATAATCATTTATTTTTAATAAAATTTATATATTTTTCTTTATTATATTCTAAAAGTCCAACTTTATTTTTAGTACTATCATAAAAGAAAGTGATTCCAATATTTTTATATTGTTCAAATGAATCATAAATTAAAGTTAACATTTCAATTTTACAATCATTTTTATTATATATAAAATCATCAGATTCTAAAATTTGATTATAAAATTTTAATTGAACGTTGATTAAATTGAATATTTCTACATTCATTTTTATGATAATTTATATGTATAATATTTTTTATTATTGTTTTATTTTTATATTTATAAAAAAATCATTTTTTATTATTTTTTAATAAAGTGCTTCTTGCTCAATAGTAGTCCATTCGTCCATAATATGATGAATAATATCTTCATTTAATTCATATTTTTTATTTTTAATATTTTGAATAAAATGTTCAAAATTTTCTATTTTATGTAAAACCTTATTTTGTAAATAAATCTTTTTATATAAATAATAAATTGTTAATGAAAATAATGCTATTAATAATAAAAAGATTAATATAAAAACTTTTTTACTTTTTACAAACATTTTTTATCTTATTTTTAAGAAATATAATTTACTTCTATTTATAACTTATATTTTATATAA
>JACCDW010843408.1_pt1 | contig 19297 bp, 15 predicted proteins | sample 7449781 | NCBI WGS metagenome assembly JACCDW01 (sample SAMN15323449, study PRJNA562643) | freshwater metagenome | isolation source: river surface water | place: USA:Blue River Watershed | collected 2017-08-18
GGAAATGCTGAATTCATGGTGATGTTACCATTTTTATTGATTCTTTGGCAATATGAGAGAATTACAAACTTATCGTTAATGTTCATTCATTATATAGGAATGACGTTACTCCTGTGGAATTTTTCATTTTTTGTTATTCCTACAGCACTCTACGACAATCAAGGAATGCAGCAAAAGTTAAATGAAACACAAAAAATATTCAATGAAAGCAAATGTTCAAACTGCGAAAATGTATTTGTAAGTGACGACAACATCCCTTTGTTTAATTTCAAGGAATATTTAGAATTAACATCCGTTAAACCCTATGATTTTCGTATCATTTCCTTTGATGAATACACCAAAGAAACAAAGATTCAACGTCTATCTGCGATAACCGATAGAGTGAACAATCATAGCATTTACGACAGAAAATCAATATCAATAAATAAAACTCAAGAATTATATAAATTAGCCACTGTATTCAAATACAGGGCTTCTGAGTTCCCTCATAAAGAGGTCGTGTTATCAGAAATTATTGAATAGATTACCAATTTAAATCTGCAAAATCAAAAATCTGCGTGAGTTTTTGATCTTTCACCTGATAAATGGTGCCACCAAATTTCTGAATGAGTCTATAGTCGTGGGTGGCCATAATAACTGAAGTTCCTTCTGAGCAGATTTTTTGAAGTAAATACATCACATCATCAGAAATTTCTGGATCTAAGTTTCCAGTTGGTTCATCGGCTAAGACAACTTTAGGGTTATTTAAAAGCGAACGAGCAATCACTAAACGCTGTTGTTCACCACCACTCAATTCATTTGGGAATTTATAATATTTGGTTTGCAAGCCTACTTTTTCGAGAACTTCCATTGCACGTTCTTTCATTTCGAAGTTGTTTTTCCAACCAGTTGCTTTTAATACAAACAAAAGATTGTCTAATGCTGTTCTGTCAGAAAGTAATTGAAAATCTTGGAAAATAATCCCTAATTTTCTTCTGAGATATGGAATTTGACTTGGTTTTAAACCATTCAAATCAAATTCTGCAATTCTTGCATTTCCTTCAGTAAGGGGAATTTCTCCATAAAGTGTTTTTAGGAGAGACGATTTACCAGATCCGGTTTTCCCTACAAGGTAAACAAATTCGCCAATTTGCACATCTAACGATATAGATTGCAGCACGGGTATTTTACCTTGATAAATTGTAGCGTCTTTTATTGAAATAGGCAATTCCACGATTCAAAACTATAAAATTATAACAACTTCAATAGTGAAACATATTCACACTTATAAAAGCGTCCAATCTATAGGTTCCTTGCCCATTTTTTTGAGCGTTTTATTTGCTTTTTTGAAATGATTATTGCCAAAGAATCCTTTGTGAGCAGCGAGTGGACTTGGATGAACAGAACTTAAAATGATGTGTTTGGTTTCGTCTATATATTGACTCACTTGATTTGCATTGTTTCCCCAAAGCATGAAAATAACCTTTTCATGTTTCTCAGAAATCTCAGCAATACAATAATTTGTAAATGCCTGCCATCCAATACCTTGGTGCGATAAAGGTTGATCTTTTTCAACAGTTAATATTGTATTCAAAAGGAAAACACCTTGACTTGCCCATTTCGACAAATCACCGGTTTGCAATGGTTCACATTCAAATTCATCTTCAATTTCTTTGAAAATATTTCTCAATGAAGGTGGTATTTTGATGCCTTCATTAACTGAAAATGCCATTCCATTTGCTTCTCCTTCTCCGTGATATGGATCTTGCCCAACTATCACAACTTTTACGTTGTTAAAGTCGCACATTTCAAAAGCTCGCAGAATCTCAGTTTGGGGTGGAAAAATCACAGCCCCTTCCTTTTGTTTCTGTTTAAGAATATTTTGAATGCGTTTTATCCCATTTATTTGATGACTGTTTCGAAACAGTTTCATCCAACTTGATTCATCTGATAGTCCAAACATATTAATTCAAAAGTTCTTCAAGTTCTTCAATATCCAAATTTGTTAACACAACATCTTCATCTGGAATGATGCTTTCAGCCAATTTGGTTTTCTTCATTTGTAGTGCTAAAATTTTCTCTTCAATGGTGTTTTTCGTGATGAATTTATAGCTCATGACTGTTTTATTTTGTCCAATTCTGTGTGCCCTATCTTCGGCTTGTTTCATTGTAAATGGATTCCACCAAGGATCTGCTAAGAATACATAATCTGCAGCAGTTAAATTCAAACCACTGTTTCCAGCCCTCAAACTCAAAAGAAATATTTTAATTTCTGGCGTATTTTGAAACAAATCAATTTGATGTGCTCTTTCTTTTTCATCCATCGAACCATCGAGATAGCAATATTGAATCTTTGACTCTTTTAAAAGTTCAGCAATGTTTTTCAGGTAACCCACGAATTGAGAAAACAGCAGTATTTTATGTCCGTTTTCAATGGCTCTCACCAACATGCGTGAAATTTCATCGTCTTTTCCACTACCTCCCTCGTAATTTTCATCTTTCAAACTTGGATTTAACGCCAATTGGCGCAAATGCATTAATCCATTGAAAATTTTCAAACGAGATTTGCCAATTCCAACCTGATTCACGTGGTTCAATATTTCATTGCGATACTGCGATTTGATTTTTTCGTAAAGTTCCTCTTGTTCAGGACTCATTTCACAGTAATGAATTTTCTCAATTTTGGGAGGCAATTCTTTTACAACCTGACTCTTTGTCCTTCTAAGAACAAATGGATCAATGAATTTCCTCAATTCTTCAGCCTTTTTGGCGTTTGAAGACTTTTCAATTGGTTTGATAAATTGATTTTCAAAGAAAGTATAACTTCCCAACAAACCTGGATTTAAGAAGTTCATTTGACTCCAAATATCCAACAAGGTATTTTCAATTGGAGTACCAGTTAATGCAATTCTATTTTTTGCATTTAATTTTAACAAGTTTCTCGCTGTTAAAGAACTTGGATTTTTAATTGCTTGACTTTCATCCAATACTACACAACGATATTCAAAACATTTTAATATTTCAATATCGTTTCGCATTGTTCCATAGCTCATAATCACAACATCTACATCTGCAAATTCAGGAATTAATTTATGTCTATGAATGCCATTGTATTTAATGACTTTCATGGTTGGACAAAACTTACTCGCTTCAGATTTCCAGTTGTATAATAATGATTTAGGACAAATCACCAAGGTTGGACCGTGATAAAATTGGTTATCAGGAACTTTAATTGTACCTTGAATGATGCCTTCAATCTCTTTTTGTGATAGTTTATGAGGGATAGAAGTTGGATGATATTCATGATTTTGCAACGATTGTATCACAGCCAAAGTCTGAATGGTTTTACCCAATCCCATATCGTCGGCAAGTAAAGCACCAAGTTTATTATCGAGTAGAAAACGGATCCAATTATATCCTTCTTTTTGATATTCCCTTAACTCTGCAACAAAATCTTTAGGTAAATCGTAATCGGGTAATTCATCTGTGCTTAAAACTTCATTCCATTTGGTTTTTGGAAGTTCTTCTTCAAGAATATCTTGCAAGCCATCTAACAAACCAACGTGTATATTTTTAAGCCGAAGTGTTTTATCGTCGAATTCCGCTAAATTAACTATTTGAGAGAATCTAGCAAACCACTCTTCCGGTAAAATGGCAACCGAACCATCAGGTAGGATGAATTCTTTTTTACGATTTAAGATATTGTTTTTAAGTCGACTAAAAGGGATTTCAAATTCACCAAATTTCACAATGGCCATCACATCAAACCAATCTTCAAATTGGTTGACTTTGATTTTAAGTTCAATTTTACCCAGAAAATAATTCACCTCGGTAAAATCTTGCTCTATTTTGAATCCTTTGCGTTGCAAGTCTTCATTATGTTCGTTAATCCATTGAATTAATGAATAAGCGCCATCTTCCAAGGGCACGGAGAACAAGCTCCCTTGATTGACTTCCAAACCCAGTTCTTTAAGTATGGAGATTTTTTCATTCTCAATTTGGTAAGAGCGTCGAATTCTATGAAAAGTAAACTTTCCATCTTTTTCTTCCAAAGAAACATTCACTCTTTTATTTACATGATATGGAAACAACCAATCTCCGTATTTGAAATATAATAAAATATGACTGTCTTTATCCCAAACTTTTGATAATTTAAGTACTGGTTCAACGTCTAATTGTTCTGTAACAATATCAAAACCAATGGCATAAACATCATGATTTTCGAGAAGAGGCAATACAAATTTCTGCATATATACCGCTTCTTGATTTGGTTCAATATGAATGAATTTTTTACTTAAGAATGGTTTTATTTTTTGTCCATCTACCCGATCGTTAAAAAATAGCAATTTGGTATCTGTAAGCATCCACGCTGGTTTATTAACCAACATTTCACTTTCGTTGTCATGAAAATTCACCCTTGCATCCTGGTGTTTTACAGTTGCAAAGTAGTTCATGCCGGTTTCATCCCTACGAAAATGAAACAACACCGAAGCGGGTTCATTCACAAAAGAAATTGGCGAACCCATTGGTTCACCCGTTTTGCTTTGCCAGTAAATTTGATAGTCTTTAACGATGTTTAAAATTTGAACCAACTGACGTTCAATAAATGCACGCACTTGAATTTTAATTTCTGGAGTAAAATATTTTAACAAAAAATCGGCAGGGCGTAATTTTTTAGTTCCAGTATAGAACTTCTTCATGATAGCCTCAACCTCAAATGTTTCAATCATTTGAACTGCCGCTTTTTGTCGATCATCTAATTTAAAATAATCGCTATTTTTTTCTCGAATTCGCTGAAACGTAAGCGATGGTTTCCCATTTTCAAGAAGTTGTACAGCGTTTGCCTCAATCACCACTCCAAAAGATGGGTGTCTTACAAACGTAAAAACAACATCGAATTGTTTTGAATTTATTACTTCCATCGCGCTGTCATCATCAAATAAACTTGCAAGTTATGCTAGTTTTATCAAACTATTCATGTTTTTTTGTAAACAACATTTAAATTAGAGATTAACCACATGGAAATCACAACTCAAATCAATTATAACCACCTATCAAAAGTCGAAAAATATGATTTGTTATTCACTTATTGGCAAGGACTTGCAGATTCGGATGTAGATTGGGTAGCAAATACAAGCAATGCAGCTGCGCTTTTAAAAGAAATTTTTAGTTGGTGGTGGGTTGGTTTTTACAGAGTTTCCAACAATCAACTGGTATTGGGCCCTTTCCAAGGTCCTACTGCATGCACAAAAATAGATTGGGGAAAAGGTGTATGCGGAAAATCCTGGGAAATTCAGCAGACCATTGTGGTTCCAAATGTTCATGAATTTGAGGGACATATAGCCTGTAGCAGTTTATCGAATAGTGAAATTGTCATTCCCATTTCTAAAAACAATGAAATTTGGGGTGTATTGGATGTAGATAGTACTGAATTCAATTGTTTCGATGAAATAGACAAACAAAATCTAGAAAAATTCTGTGATTATTTATCTAAAATCTTATGACTCAACACATATAATTTGTTGATTTTGCAATTTTTACGCATCTTTGGAAAATAACACACAACAAAAAATGTCAAATCTCACGAAAAATAAGAAAAACATAACCCTTCTAATTATTGTTGCATCTCTAGGTTATTTCGTTGATATATACGATCTTATATTATTCAATATCATTAAAAAAGAAAGCTTAGAGGCTTTAAATATTGATTTTAGCACCTATGAAACTGTCCTTTTTAGATGGCAAATGGCAGGAATGCTCTTTGGAGGTGTGTTATGGGGAATATGGGGAGACAAAAAAGGCAGGGTTTCCGTACTTTTTGGTAGCATTCTCATATATTCCATTGCCAATATTGCCAATGCTTTTGTGGAAACACTTTGGGCGTATAAAATGTGGCGATTTATAGCTGGATTGGGACTAGCCGGCGAGTTAGGTGCAGCAATTACATTGGTGGCTGAACTTATGCCAATTAAAAAACGTGGAATAGGAACAATGATTATTGTTACATTCGGCGCTTTGGGAGCTGTAGCTGCATTTATTGTTTCAAATCATGGTGAAGCAATTGGTCATTTTATTTCAAATATTGTAGGTAAACCAATTGCAAATTGGCAAGTGGCTTACATTGTTGGGGGAAGTTTGGGACTTGTATTGCTTGCTCTAAGAGCAAGTACTTTTGAAAGTAGCATGTTTGAAAACCTAAAAGAAACTGATATCCACAGAGGTAGCTTTTTTAGCTTATTTAAGAATAAAACAATCTTTAAAAAATACATTGCGTGTATTGTAATAGGATTACCAGTTTGGTTTGTGGTTGGGGTTTTAGTTGCATTATCTCATCGTTTTTTACCAGCAGAAATTGCTAAAATCATTCCGAGTAAAGAAATGGTATTATGGAGTTATGTTGGTTTATCACTTGGAGATCTTTTCAGTGGTGTCATGTCTCAATTGTTTAAAAGTCGCAGAAAAGTCATCATTTTCAACCTTTTAGGTATTGTTGTGATGACATCAATTTATTTATTTGGACCCGTTGGAAGTGCAAACTATTATAGAATCATTGCAGTGTTACTAGGTGGCGTTACGGGTTATTGGGCTCTATTTGTGACTAATGCGAGTGAACAATTTGGTACAAACATTCGAAGTACAGTCTCTGCAACTGTTCCTAATTTCGTTAGAGGGGGCGTCATTTTAATCACCGGAGGATTTGAATATTTTGAACATTCTTTCCATTCAGCGAATATTTCTGCGGTAATCATCGGAATTATTTGTGTTTCTCTCGCAATTTGGGGTACTTTGCATGTAGAAGAGTCATTTCATAAAGATTTGAACTATTACGAAAAATAATTACCCAATTGAATTCTAAAAATAAACTTTCGTTCATCGAAAAAATTACACTTGCCATTTTAGAAGACACCCCCAAAGGTGCCTTAAATACTCAAAGAGTTTTTGCAAGGATTCCCAAAGATGCAAGTATTGATAAAGATGCTGTTTATCAAGCTTTGCTCTCGTTAACACAAAAAAAACTAATCACCCAACCTTCAAAAGGTCAATTTGCATTCATTAAACCATCCAAAACCTTAAGCGGCAAATTAATTGCAAGTAGCAGAGGAGAATATTATGTAATTCTCGACAATCAACTCTCCTATTTCATACCGAGCGTTTTAATCAAACAACTGTTACCTGAAGATATTATTCAATGTGAATACAAGGAAAAAGGTAAACGCATTGACATTGTCCATGTAAAATTGATTGAAAGAAAACCTCAAAAAGTCGTTGGATTCTTAGATATCTTTGAAAACAACGCTTATTTGTTGACTAACAGGCAGGGTTTCAAAGATATTAAAATTACCGATTCTATTGATCCCAAGTTGGATGGACAAAAAGCTTTGGTTGAAGTTTACGATTTCCCATACAACACCAAATATCCATTAGGTAAAATTATCGAAATCTTCGGTAAACCAGGTGAAAATGAAACTGAAATGCATGCCATTGTTGGCGAATTCGGATTTAAAACAATTTTCCCTGATGATGTTATCAATGAAACAGAAGCAATTCAAGAGACCATCGATCCCTCAGAAGTTAAAAAAAGAAGAGATTTTAGATCAATCACTACATTTACAATAGACCCTGCAGATGCCAAAGATTTTGATGATGCCATTTCTTTAGAACAAATTGATAATGGTCACATTAAGATTGGCGTGCATATTGCAGACGTCTCTCATTATGTGAAAACAGGAAACCCTTTAGATAAAGAAGCTTTTGAAAGAGGCACATCCGTATATTTGGTAGACAGGACCATTCCAATGCTACCTGAAAAACTGAGCAATAATTTGTGTTCGTTGAAGCCCAATGAAGACCGCCTTGCATTTTCTGTTGAGTTTGAATTGAATGATCAACATGAAATTATAAATTCTTGGATTGGAAAAACTGTCATTCATTCGAATAGAAGATTTTCATACGAAGAAGCTCAAGAAAACATTGTCAATCAATCTGGTGATTATGCCAATGAACTTATATTGTTAAATACAATAGCAAAGAAATTTGAAAAAGAGCGTTTTGATCACGGTGCACTAAAATTTGAATCCAAAGAACTCAGATTTAGACTCGATGAAAATAGCGTTCCAATTGAAGTTTATGAAAAAACCCGCTTCGATGCACATAAACTCATTGAAACTTATATGCTTTTGGCAAACAAAGAAGTTGCTTCTTTTGTTTACTCTTCTAAAATTCCAAATCCTCCTTTTATTTATAGAACTCACGACAATCCTCCACAAGAGAAATTAATTGAGTTTGCTAAATTTTGTAAAATCATGGGCTACCCAATTCAAATTGAAAATGAAAAAGTAATGCGAAAATCTTTTAATTCTCTCTTGGAAAGGGCCGTTGACAAACCTGAGCTAGAAGTATTGCAGCAAAATGCCATTAGAACAATGGCAAAAGCGGTTTACACTGCTTATAAAACATCGCATTTTGGACTTGCGTTTGACTTTTATACCCATTTTACATCTCCCATTAGACGTTACCCAGATTTATTGGCGCATAGAATGTTATTTCAATATTTAAACAAACAAGCTGCTGATTATTCTGAAGATGTCATAGAATCTTTTGCAAAACACTCATCGTTAATGGAACAAAAAGCCGCCGATGCTGAACGTGCAAGTGTCAAATATAAAATGGCAGAACTCATGCAAAAACATGAAGGTGAAATTTTTGAAGCGCGTATCTCAGGAATCACAGAATGGGGCATTTATGCCACCATTTTAGACTTGCATGCTGAGGGACTTATTAAAGTGAGTGAAATCCGTTCAGATAGATTCTATTATGTTGAAGACGAAAAAAAGCTTGTTGGAAAACGTACCAAAAGAAGCTTCCATATGGGCGATATCATTTCTATTAAAGTAAAGTCGGCAAATCCTATATCCCGACAAATTGATTATTATTTATACGACTAATGACCAGAATTGAAAAATACCAACAAGAATATAACGATTTTTTAGCAAAAAATCAATTCCAAGGTGCTCCCGAGAACCTTTACAATCCAATGAACTATATCATGGCCATTGGTGGCAAAAGAGTGCGACCTTTGTTAAGTATGATTGGCAATCAAACTTGTAATGGAAATTTACAAGTTGGAACACAAATTGGTCATGTGATGGAAGTCTTTCATAATTTCAGTTTGGTGCACGATGATATTATGGACAATGCAGATCTTCGCAGAGGGAATGAAACTGTTCATATCAAATGGGATATGCCTACTGCAATTTTATCTGGTGATAACATGCTCGTAAAAGCTTTTGAATTGCTTTTTAACTATGCAGGTCCCAATAAAGATGAAATTTTCAAAACTTTCACGAAAACAGCTACTGAAGTTTGCGAAGGCCAACAAAACGATATGGATTTTGAATCGATGGATCATGTTGAAGTTGATTCATATTTAAAAATGATTCAATACAAAACTGCAGTGTTGTTAGGTTGCAGTTTGAAATGTGGAGCATTATCGGCAAATTGCGATATTGAAACAAGCAATGTATTTTACGATTTTGCAATCAATATGGGAATGGCATTTCAGTTGATGGATGATTACCTCGATACTTTTGGAAAATCGGAAGCTACGGGTAAAATTGAAGGTGGCGACATTATTCAGGGTAAGAAAACTTGGTTATTTTTAAAATCGAAAGAAAACAACAGCCAAAAGCACTCTGAATTGTTTTCTATATCCGATGCTACTGAAAAAACAACCCAAACTATTCAATTTTGGCAGGAGATTGGTTTGGATAAAGAATGTTTACAATTGATTCAAACATACAATACCAAGGCACAACAGGATTTAAAAACCTTAGAATCAAAGGGTTATTCGTGTGAAATTTTACTTGAACTCCTCGAATATTTAGGAAGTCGTCAATCTTAATTAATGAATCACCATGACGGTGCCTGTTTTTTGGTAATGCTTATCGTCCCAACCATCAAAGTTGAGTAACCAAGCATAAACGCCATCAGGAACTTGAACTCCATTGATCGTTCCATCCCATTGCTTCTTTTTATCAAAAGATTCCCAAATTTTCTGACCCCATCGGTCAAATACTTTCATAGAGTATCCACGAACAAAAATTGGAGAAGTTCCCCATACTTCATTTAAACGGTCATCATTCACGGTAAACGCATCTGGAACCCAAACTTCCGGTGGTTGATAAAGATAGATCCAATTACTTTCGCTCTTGGCATTATATTGCTTTCCCATACCTACTTTTTCATGAGCAATGGCTCTATACCAATAGCCCCCCCAATCGTAATCTAAGTTAATATCTTGAAAAAACCGATTTTGTGGCGCTGTGTATACAGAAGTAAAAGGAACATCGGCATATTTGCGTTCTAAGACCCAGTAATCAACTCCGGCATCCCACGATAGATAATCTGCCCAATTTAAATTGAAATAGTACTGTGGCGCTCCTACGGCACTTCCTTTAATGATAACATTGCAACCTTTGTTACTGGGTTTACTGATATGTCCGCACTTATCAACAACTAAAATTTGATAACAAAACGATTCTTTATCTACATTAAAGCTGGAGTCTCTAAAAACGGTATCTTTTATGATGAAGTTTGGATTTGCTGGAATTGAACCATTCAGTGGATATTTATAGACTTCAAACTCTTTAAAGTCAGGCTCTGCACTTTTTTCCCATGTCACATCTACCCTTTTATCTTCAAAAACACTAGCTGAAATCAAATGCACAGGCTCAATTGAATTATTCAATTCTCTAACCGTGCAAAATGCATTGATTGGTCGAACCATTACATTACAAACGTTCACTCCAATAACTGAATAGCAATAATTATTGGTTTGAGGTGAAACCACATTGTTATCTAAAAATGATCCAGCCAAATTCGAAAAAATAGTATCTATAATTTGCTTTGTACCGTTTGGATTTGTTCTCTCTAATAAAAAGTATTTGAAGAAAATTGTTGGGATTGTAATCTGAGGCCAAGACACTTTCATTTGTGCCGTTTGTCTGTCGTAACTTACACAAATTGCATCTGGTGGTATCACAGTTGGGGGCTCTTCAACCAAAATAGAAATTAACGCATAGGTAGTATCGGCCTTTGGGCAACCACAATCAATTACCGTAACCAATAATTTGGCAGTATCCTTTGAAAAACTAGAGCACTTTGTATTCCAATTTAAATTGAGACGTGCATGATTTATTTCACTCGTGGTCATGACTTCCGCAGTATCATTCACCGACATTCCTCCTCTATTTAACCATGTATATTGAAGTTTTACGGTATCAAAAACATCTCGATCATAGGCGATATGGAGACTAGAAATTGATTGAGTTGCTGTAACTTTAATAAAAGTGTCATTCATGAATGGTTTTTTATTCAAGTTTTCAAAGTCTATTTTGAACAATGCATTGTTGCAATTATTGCTATTCATAGTTTGACTATAGGCACCTTTTGTGACTGGGAAAAGTCCATTTTGCCTACATCCAGCGCAAACAGATTGATAAATTATGCCTTTTTTATCGAATCTACTTGTACCACCATCAACATGTTCTTCTGCTTTTCTTGATCCGGTACTTACACCACCAAAAAAGGTTGCAAATGCCAAATCGTACATGTTTTTTGAAAAAACTGCAATGTAAAAATCACTTCCATCGGTATTGGTTTGAAGCGCATCTTTTGTTACAGTTAAATTCTTCGTTGTACCTATATTTCTATGAATTTTGGGGTTACCAGTATTGATATCATACAAAGCAGTATTTGTGGTACCACCCCAACCCGAAATAAAGATGCGTTCACATCGATCAATTAAAAACGCCGAAGGACTAATATTGGGTAAGTTTCCATTAGCTCCAAATGTCGTTTGAATGAGTACTTGAGAAAGATCCTGGCTATGTTTCGTAATAAATTGACCAGTATTGGGTTGGTTAAATCGGGAATTCACGATTGGCAAAACACCTTCGGTTTGACCGAAAATATATGGATTACCAGACAAATCGGTTTGAACAAAATGGGCTTGTTCATACACATTGGTTCCGTAATACTTACCTGCAATAACTGCTCCCGTAAATTTATCTAGTCGAACCAAAAGTCCGTCTACATCCCCAATAGGCGAATTCAACCAAACATTTGAAAACTTAGACTTTAATCCTACGGAATTGGTACCACCTGCGCAGTATAAATCATTGTTTTTACCCAAAGCCAATCCGTAAAACGCATCGAAATATTTATCATTGTCGCCAATAATTTGTGACCAATTTAAATTTGTAAGGTCTGACCTCAAAGAAAACACCACCGCATCTTCCTCCACTGTATTCATTGTTGATGCTCCGGTGTAAGGAAAATCTGAAGAATAAGTATTCCCACAAACATAAACATTTTTATTATCGGTAATGATTTCGCCTCTAAATTCATCGGCATAATTGTAAATCAGGGGATAATCATCTACAGAATTCAAACTTCTATCGGCTCCAACTCCATCTTGTCCGCTTCCACCGATGTATGTACTCGACAAAATTTGTGTCCCCAATGAATTAACTTTTGTCACAAAAAAATCGTAGGAACCATTGAATGTTGGATCATAAGCCTTTGACGTTACAGGAAAATCAAAACTCTTGGTTGTGCCCATGACGTATAAATTATTCATAGAGTCCACAACCATAGAATGTGGTTGCTCATTGTCTGAACCTCCCAAATAAGTACAATATTCTAGGATGTTGCCTTTTGAATTAAATTTCAATAAGGCGATGTCTCTATTTCCACCATATCCCAATTCTTCTGGCTTTCCACCGCCAAACTTCATTTGAAATGCACCTGTTGTAATTGGCAATCCAGCGGCAAAAACCGTCCCTCCAGAATATCCATTTCCTAAATCATCATATGTTCCAGTACATCCAAAATTATCGGCACGGGAACCACTATAGGTACTAAAAACTAAAACCGGATCTACAACAATCTTCTTATTGCGTTTTCCAAATTTAGAATTGATTACATTGTATTTTATTTTGTTTTGTGTGAGGGAATATTGACAATCGATTACATTGCTAGGATTGTTTTTCTCATAAACCAAAGGAATGGATTCTTCCCAATTTTCAATTGATGTTTCAAAAGATAATTCCGTGGGTGATTTTAATTTTACAGTTGCCCCTAGGACTTCAACTTCAACTTGATTTAATTTTGAGGGACTACAAATCCAATTATATTTTATTCCACCTTGCGATGCAATAATTTCTAAATCAACGCCATCATAAATTTGATTGACAACGATTGAGGAATACAAATAAACCTGAGAAACCCATTTCTTTTGATCATTTCCTTTCAGATAATTTATATAATGACTACTTTTTGAACCCGTAAATTGAAGGTTCTTAACTTGACCATTGATGAATTTTAATTGAACAGCATGCGATGGTATTTCTGCTTGCTGGGTATTACGATCATGGAGATCCATAATTTTTTCTGTGTTCCAAAAATGGAACCACAATCCATCATCACACAGCCAAACATTTCCAATGTTTAAAGCTGCAAAGGCTTTTACTTTTGCTGGAAACTGACCTTTATTCTCAACAAATATCTCCGATTGTGCGAACAGATTTGTCGCAAACAATTGAAATACGATGAATAACAAAAGCCAATTTTTTCTCATGAACAAGTACAAATTTCGTCTAAAATATGCACGTTTCTTACTATAGACACTAAAAAATGAATTAAAGTTTTCTCAATAATCGCAAATTTTAAGAAATAAGTTTACCTAAATTTGCATTTTATGAGGATCGTTTTTTTTGGCACCCCTGAGTTCGCAGCATATTCGCTTGAAAAGATTGTGAATGAGGGATTTAATGTGGTTGCAGTTGTTACCGCTCCAGACAAACCTGCAGGCAGAGGCCGACATTTAAAGTCTAGCGAGGTTAAAGAAGCTGCACTCAAACTAAACATCCCTGTTCTACAGCCAACAAATTTAAAGTCGCAAGACTTTATGGATTCTTTGACAAACCTCAATGCCGATTTAGGGGTTGTGATTGCTTTTAGGATGCTTCCACAAGCAGTTTGGTCGGCTCCCAAACTTGGTACAATTAATTTACATGCCTCATTACTTCCTAATTACAGAGGAGCTGCTCCCATTCAACATGCCATTATACAAGGTGAATCTATTACCGGTGTGACAACATTCTTCTTAAAACATGAAATCGATACAGGGGATTTAATTGATCAAAAGGAAGTTGAAATTGAAGTTACAGAAACTGGGGGTACACTTCATGATAAATTAATGCACGTTGGAGCAGACTTAATGATTCAATCATTGAACAAGATCAATACTTTGGGTAAAGATGTTCCTACATTCCCTCAAGTTTATCATGAGAATTTAAAATCTGCACCTAAGTTAAATCGAGAATTTTGTGAGTTAAATTTAAAAGAAAGTGCGCTTACCGTTCATAATAAAATCCGCGGTCTTTGTCCTTATCCTGCATCATGGACACAATCACCATGGGGTGAATTGAAGATTTTACAAACTGAAAAGGTTGAATTAGAGGAAAAATTCATCGGAAATGATTTGATTTTCGTCGCAAATAAAAAATTGTATATAAATTGTATTGATGGCCTTTTATGTGTTAAAATGCTTCAACCACAAGGAAAATCAAGGATGGACGCAACTTCGTTCATCAATGGATTGCGATTATCGTAAAAAAAATACAAAATATTTTCTTCGGAAATTTGTTTATTACAATAATATAGCCTTTATTGCGTTTTAAATAAACATCGAAACGCCTATAAGCTATAAAAATACTCTAAAAACTATCTTATTAAAATCTAGTTCAACCGCAAGGAAGGAGTATTATTATGGCAACTACAATGATCACAGATGGTGTATTGATTAAACACTACATCGAAGGCAACCAAGGTGCATTTGAAACCTTGTTAAAACGACATAAGAACCGTATTTTTTCTAGTATTTATGCCTTGGTTGGCGATAGATATATTGCCGAAGATATCTTCCAGGAAACGTTTATTAAAATCATCCATTCGATTCGTGCTGGACGTTACAATCATGAAGACAAATTCTTGCCTTGGGCAATGAGAATTTCTCGCAACATGTGTATTGATTCAATTCGTCAGCGCAAACGTTTGCCAATTGTTGTCGACAGTGAAGGCAATGATATCTTAAACAATATTGGAATTTTCGAAAGAAGTCAGGAAGAATTGCATATTCATACCGATGAAATGACCATGCTTAGAAAATGGATTTGGGAACTCCCTGAAGAACAAAGAGAAGTCTTGGTTTTAAGAAATTACGCAGACCTATCATTTAAGGAAATTGCAGTTGTAACCAACACAAATATCAACACTTGTATTGGCAGAATGCATTACGCTCTGATTAATCTCAGAAAAATGATGCAAAAAAATTCTGTTAAAGTAAAATAAATATTCATGTCTGACGTTATTATAGAAAGTAACGTCAGGCTTATGATTAAAAACATTACCCAAACTGATCTAATTAACTATTATTACAACGAATGTTCTTCTAGCGTTAAGTTGTTAATTGAAAATAGTTTAGAGTCAAATCCTCATTGGAAAGAGTATTTAAATCATCTTGAACTAATCAATCAAGCTTGTGACAATCTTTCAACTCCAAACAATACCAGCTTGAATATTATTTTAGAGGAAAGCGCTGCTACGGAGCAACATTCTTTCTAAAAAATACTTATTTATTGTTGTGCAATCTTATTTTTGCACCATGGACAATATTCCAAAGCTTGATTTATCGGACTTTCTTTCCGACAACCCGACTCTTAAATCGAAATTCGTTGCCGACTTAGGGCATGCATACGAAGAAATTGGCTTTGTTGCCATTAGAAACCATGGCATTCCTCAGAGTCATTTACAATCATTATATTCAAATGTTAAAGATTTTTTCAATCTAGACACCCATATTAAACTTAAGTACGACGATACGAAAGGCGGTGGACAAAGAGGTTACACGGGATTTGGCAAAGAACATGCTAAAAACAGAAACACAGGTGATTTGAAAGAATTTTGGCATTTTGGTCAGTTTTTAGATCCTACCGATACCAATCCTCCACAGCTACCTGAGAATAAAATTGTTGCTGAATTACCAAACTTCAACGCTTACGGTGAGGAAATCTACAAAGCGCTCGAAAACACAGGCATTCAAATGCTTAGGGCCATTGCACTCTACTTGAATTTAGAAGAAGATTATTTCGATCGCAAAGTTTGGAATGGAAACAGTATCCTTAGAGCAATTCACTACCCTCCTATCACCGAGGATCCCAAAGATGCCATTCGCGCTGGAGAACATGAAGATATCAATTTAATTACTTTACTTGTTGGTGCAAGTGCCGATGGACTTGAAGTTTTGAATAAGCAGGGCAATTATATTGCTGTGACCGAAGTTGAAAATCATATTGTTGTGAACGTTGGCGACATGTTGCAGCGATTAACCAATGATAAATTGAAAAGCACCACTCACAGAGTTGTGAATCCACCTCAATCAAAATGGCATGAACCGAGATTTAGCATTCCTTTCTTTTTACATCCAAGACCGGAAGTGCGCTTAGATTGCTTGGAAAATTGCATTGATGAAAACAATCCCAAACATTATGAAGATTGCAGCGCCAATGAATTTCTCATTCAAAGGCTCACCGAGATTGGTTTAATTTAATTAAACGAAAAGATTTTTTAGTTCTTGTGCATCTTCTGGTTTCATTTTACCAGCAAGAATGAGTCGTACTTGTCTACGACGCAAAGCACCTTCAAATTTTTCTTGTTGCTCAGGTGTTTTGGTAGTGATTTGAGGGACTTTTACTGGTCTATGGCGGCTATCAAGTGCAACAAAAGTATAATAGGCTTCATTGCTTTTAATTTTTTCACCACGAGGGATGCTATTTGCATAGACTTCAATAAACACCTCCATACTAGAATTGAACGCGCGGGTAACATAAGCGGTTAGGGTTACAACATCGCCCAGGCGAATACTTTCTTTGAAAGATACGCTGTCAACAGAAGCGGTTACAACAATTGAATTGCTATGTTTTTGTGCTGCAATGGCGGCACAAATATCCATCCAATGAAGGAGTTTACCACCCATCAGGTTGTTGAGTGTATTTGTATCGTTGGGCAATACAATTTCATTCATTTCGGTTAATGAATCGTTCGGGAATTTTGCGGTTTGGTCTAACATAACTTTTAGTAATACAAAAAGGGCGATAAAAATACCGCCCTATATTCTAAGTTTTAAAAATTCTTAAGCTTGAGCTTGAGGTGCAACAACAGAAACGAAGCTTCTGCCATCTTTACCTTTTCTGAATTTCACAACACCATTTGACAAAGCGAATAAAGTATGGTCTTTACCAATACCTACATTTACTTCTGGATGATGTTTAGTTCCTCTTTGACGAACAATAATATTTCCGGCTTGAACAATTTGTCCACCGAAAATCTTAACGCCAAGACGTTTACTATGTGATTCTCTTCCGTTTTTGGTGCTACCCGCACCTTTTTTATGTGCCATACTTTTTCTAAATTAATTTGATTAAGCGGTGATACTTTCGATTTTCAAACAAGTATGAGAATGTCTAAAACCATTCTTCACGGTATATCCTTTTCTTCTCTTCTTTTTGAAAACGATAATTTTATCGCCTTTTCCGTGTTCAGCAACTGTGCAAGTTACTTTAGCACCTGAAACTGTTGGAGCTCCAACCTTGATTTTGTCTCCACCGATGAATAAAACATTTTCAAATTCAACTTTTGAACCTGTTTCGGCGTCCAAACGATTTACAATAAGAAAGGTATTTTCTGAAACCTTGTATTGTCTTCCTGCTATTTCTACTATTGCGTACATGACGTAAAATGGGTTGCAAAGATAGTGAAATGTTTCAATTAAACAAACTGATTCTGAGAATTTTTTGAATAATTTAAGAACGTTTCATTTTTTGGACAGTGTCAAATAAAGTGATTATCTCTTCATATTTATCGCGCATTTTTGTATTGTAATGAAAAAATCAATTGTTACTGCCGCGCTTATTCTAAATTTTTGTGCCATTAGTGCGCAACCAGAGAAGCCAAAAGGATTTGAAAACAGCAGCCATGAACTTATTTCTGGTACAAATATAAAACTTCTACCCGCTTCTAAATTGTCTATCGATCCTGAAGTGCCAAAAACTGAAACACCAAAAATTACCCTAAAATTCGAAATGCCCGAATATGTTTGGAATACAAAAAAACTCATCCAAACAATAGATCCTGATAAAATTAAAGAAAAAGCGGCCGACTCTGTTTATATGTCAAACTACATTCGCTTGGGCGGCGGTAACAACACCCACCTATTGGGCGAACTTTACCTTTCCAATAAACCAAATGCTCAGTCGGCATACCATTTTAATGCCGCTCACATTCAAGCAAACAACAACGATTTAAAACAAGCATTTGGAACAACGAAATTCAATTTAGGTGGATCTAGGTTTTATAAAAACAGTAGTTTGAATACTTCTTTGTATTATAACCGCGATTATGTTTCTCTCTTTGGGAGGGATTCTATTTTAAAAATCAATCAAGAATCACCTGCAGGTAAAATTGGTGCCAACAATCGCATTTCTCAAACTTTTGGTGCAAACATAGATTATGTGAGTTTGGCATCGAGTAAAAAACCAGAGATAAAATGGTTAAACCGTATTTCAAGTTTCAATACGAATTTCAACCACCAAGAATTAGAAATTGGTTCAATGGTTAAAGTTTTGAAAAACTTTAAAAACTTGTCTGTTTTTGGGGATTTGGAATTCACAAATATCCGTTCCGAACAGAGAAATGATTCAATGAAAGCTGTAAAATTCAACAACCAAATTTTTGTAGATATCAAACCAAGAGTTCAATTTTACCATAAACAAACAAGTTTGGATGTTCAATTAGGTGCAAATATGACCTACAATAAAAATACAACATTTGGTGATAGTCGTTTTTTAATCAATCCTTATATCCAACTAGAAAAAGGATTGACAGGATTAGAGATGAAAGTATATGGTGCAATCGACGGTGGATTGAGCAAAAACTCTATTCGCAGAATGAACGAAGTGATGCCATTTTTCTTGGATACAATGTCCCTCAAAAATCCATACGAACAAATTAACGGTTACATTGGAATCAAAGGAAAACTTGCAGGAAATTCACAGTTTAGCCTAGATTTTGGTGGAAATTCAATTGCGGATATGCTCACATTTGTAAGTGCCGCTGGAATTTCTGACACCCTCAAAACACCTTACGATAGTATTCGTCCTTTGAAAGCATATTATCAAAACAGTGTTTCAAGTTTTTA
>JACCDW010825753.1_pt1 | contig 19295 bp, 22 predicted proteins | sample 7449781 | NCBI WGS metagenome assembly JACCDW01 (sample SAMN15323449, study PRJNA562643) | freshwater metagenome | isolation source: river surface water | place: USA:Blue River Watershed | collected 2017-08-18
CCGAGAACGATAAGTGTATCATAGCTTGACATGTTAGTAACCTTTCCTGTTAGCGTTGTCTTTCTCTTGCGCGGCGAATCAAAACCGCAAACTTGCGGCGATTAGCGCAGATCTGTTTCATCATCTTCTCTTGATCTGCAATCCAGAGCGGCTTGCGAGGGGCAACGGCGAAGGTAACTTCCGCCTTAACATTGTTGCAAGGCGAGCAAAGCATCTGCCCGTTGGTTTCGCCGTTGTGGGAATCGTTGTGATTGCGAGGGATGATGTGGTCAACCTCAATGCCCGCCCAGCCCGGCAGACCGCAGGCCCAGCAGCAATCGCCCTTAGCGCGGATCGCTTGCTTCGTGGCGTTGGTGAATTCGTTGCGCTTCGTCATGTCTCTATCTCCGTCTCTATGAATTAAATATATGCGTATTTGCCCCCCAAGGCCAGGGCCCCAAGAAAAAAAATAAAAATAATTGAATTATTTTTTCCCTGTGCATAAGTCCCCCGGAGGGGTAGGGGCGGGGGTATGCCATTAGGTAGGGGGTACCCCCCCTCCCCCCTCCCCTACCCTATGCCTTCGATATTAAGTCGAAAAATAAAATAAAAAAATATTTTTTTATTTCGAAATATAAATATTTTTAATAAGTAGGGCGGTTTCGAGGACTTGACACCCCGCCCTACCTAGGGCGGACCCTTTCACGGCCTCGATTATAAAAAGTCGAAAAGTCCAGGGGGCAACTAGCCTTGAAATAATTTCAATTTGACTTACTACTAAATAAGAGTTAAACTTATAAAAGTTATGATTACTCTTACTGAAAGCGCTACAAAAAAGTTGCACATTTCATGTGCATTAAATAAAAGTTACATACGTCTCGCCCTACGTGCTGGAGGTTGTGCAGGCTATAGCTATGATTGGAGTTACGATACGCCAACGCTTGACGACTCCGTCGTCAAAGTAGGTGACTATGGTTTGATTATAGACTCGCAATCTGAGATGCTGCTCGGTGATGTTTCTCTAAATTTTATAGAGGATATTTTTGGATCATCATGGGAGATAAACTCCGCCTCCGCCACCGCTTCCTGTGGTTGTGGACGTTCAGTCGCTCTTGGAGGTTGTAATGGGTAGACGTGTAGATGTGTTATCTGAATTTACCGCCGCGCTACAAAATGGAGCCCACTATAAAACGCTGCCGCCACGCGGAGTAGCGCGAGGTTTTAAGTGGATAGATACCATAAACGATTTTCCATATATCACATACAATGTTCAAGAATCAACATTAACTCATATAGGTGATAATAATCGTTATTATGGTATGGAGATTGCACTTCGTGCATATGTGCGTAGCGAAGATCCTCAAGGAGATCTTGATCAGCTTATGTTAGATATTGAACAGATTGTGATAAGCTTTGGAAAAAGTTCTACACCGTCTCTAGAAATTGTAGACGCTCGTATAGATAGTATAAATTCAGACGAAGGACTGATGACTCCTTTTGGGGTGACCGATATGAGGTTAACGATCTCCTATCGACAGAGTTCGAGCGTTTAGCATTGGACATTAAAATAAATTAGAGGTATAGTATAATAATGACAAAAGAGATTATTGTTACAACAGTTGACGCAATAAATCGTTCTCTAGATACTCCCGCACTTGACCCAGTGTTTTTGAGTATCGCTAACGACTATTTAGCAGGAAAGTCAGTTTCAGAGATGAGCGATGAATATGGTTTGCCAGCAGACCGTATTACATCAGTGCTTGAGAAGAAAGAGGTGAAGTCATATGTTGATACTGTGTATGCCACACAAGGATATTTAAACCGTGTGAAGCGCATAGACCTAATCAACCGTGTAATCGAGCAAAAGATGCAAGATGCTCTTGAAACTGGCGTGCTATCTAAGAAAGATCTATTAGATTGGTTGAAGCTACTCAATGACATGGAATCAACAGCAAAGCCTAAACAAACTGGCCCAGCTGTTGCAATTCAAGTAAATAATTATGAGAAGCTCATGAAGGATTTAGTTAATGGCTAAAACTCGTATGCCTCGCGACGATAACTCTCAGAGCATCCCAGTGTTGCGTTTTCGCACCGGAGGTGCGCAGAAGGTATCGATAAACTCTTCTAGCGCTTCGAGCATTAGCATATCTGGTGGAACTCGTGTTATTACTCTAATCTGTTCTGTATCTTCTTATTTCGAAACTGGGAATGCTGGAGTCGAAGCTACATCAAACTCACACTTTATTCCAGCAGGTCTTCCTTTTGATATGGCTCTAGGATCTGATCTTTCCGATACAGATGGTTATCATAATACTATCTCTATAATATCAGAGTCTAGCTCTGGTGTAGCTTATATCTCTGAGAGAGAATAAATGCTAAGAATCACTTCACTCTTTTTGAATTTTACCGCCGCTCTAAGAGTTGTTATTTCAGACTTCTTTGAGCCTGGTAATTCTATAACTACAGAATCTGGTATAAATATCATTACTGAAGAGTCTTTATACTTGCAAGTTGAAGATAACACAGTTCTATAAGGAATAAATGGCAAACGTAAAGATTTCCGCTCTCAGTACCTTGGCTGGTTCTGATGTTAGTAATAATGATCTACTTTTAATTACTCAAACTGCTAACGCAGCTTCTCGTTCGCTTTCTATATCGAACGCTCGTATTGCTATTTCCGATTCAAATGATTATATTACTTATAACGTTCTTAACTCAAACCTTGTAAACGGATTTAATACTGCTAATGCTAATCTTTATACTACATATCTTGTAGCTTATGCTAACGACGGTACAACTCTTGGATTAGCTTATTCTAATGACGGAATTACTTTAACATCCGCCTTATCTAATGATTATGCTAGTTATCTTACCCTATCTGGTGGTATAACAGGCGCAAATACAGTTATTGCTACTAAAGACTCAGTTTCAAATGTTTATTATACATATTTAGTAGCCCGTGGTGGAATTGAAGGAGCTAATACCTCTATTTTAAACATTCAAGTAGGGCTTGCTGGAGCTAACACAGAGATTGTAAACTTACGTTCTGGTCTAGTAGGAGCTAATACTATAAACGATGCTCAAAGAAATACTATTAATAATCTTATTTCTGGTTTATCAGGAGCTAACTCTTCTATAGCGGCTATTACAAATAGTCCTGTAACTTTTCAATCTGAGGTTACAATACGAGGTAATTTAACCTTAACAGGTAACACTACTATTGTTAGCGCTAACACAATTTCTTTTGGCGATTCTCTTATCTCTTTAGCTGCTAATAATACAATCTCAGATAATCTTGATATAGGTTTATATGGACATTATTGGAATGGTACAGCTAACAGTCATTCTGGATTTTTTAGATCAGCTGATTCAAAAGACTGGATGGTGTTTTCTAATTATACAATAGATCTTGCAGGTAACTCTGTAATAGAGATATCAAATTCTTCATTTGCTCTAGGTAACTTAAGAATTAGAACAGCTAATGCATCACAAGATATTTATGCTGCTAATTCTGTAATATCCTCTGCAGTATTTTCTAATGGAGTAGAACTTCGTTCTAACGATTACGCTACTTATCTTATGGCGGTTGGAGGGCTATCAAGCGCTAATACATCTATACTTAATTTACAAGGTGGTATATCTGGTGCTAATACTTCATTAAGTTCTAAAGATTCTATAGCAAATGTTTATGCTACATGGAACTATTTAAACTCTAATGTAGTCGCACTACAAGGCGGTATTGCCGCAGCTAATATAATAATTTCTACTAAAGATACAGTAGCAAATGTCTATAATACATATCTAGTAGTAAAAGGCGGTATTGATGGTGCCAATACTATTATCTCTACTAAAGATACAATAGCAAATGTTTACGCAACTTGGAACTATCTAAATTCTAATGTTATATCACTACAAGGTGGTCTATCTGGTGCTAATACTAATATCGCTACTAAAGATTCAGTAGCTAACGTATATGCTACTTATTTAGCTGCTACCTCAAATGATTTTGTAACATATACTAGATTATATGCTAATGTAAACTCTGTACAATCTAATCTAGCTTCTTATGCTAGCTATGCTAATACAGCTATCTCTAATAAAGTTTCTTATACTACTAGTACTTATAACACTACAACTTCTAATTCCTATTACATAGGAACAACTGTATCTAGTGTTAATAATGTTTCTGTATATCTAAATGGAGTTTATCAAAATAAAGATCAATACATTCTATCTAACTCGTCTTCAAACATTCAATTTACTGATGTTTCTTTAGCTTCTTCTCTAAGCTTAGAAATTGTAACTATAAGATAATTTTACAAATTTTGGTTTGACTGCTATAAAAATATAAGGTACAGTAATAATATTATGGCACAAAAAGCAACTCCCACAGACAAAGCATTATATGCAAGAGTAAAAGCTGAAGCAAAAGCTAAGTTTGATGTTTATCCATCTGCTTACGCTAATGGTTGGCTGGTTCAAGAATATAAACGCAGAGGAGGTTCTTATAGAACAACTTCCTCAAAAAAAGGAAAGAAGTAACATGGCTAAAATGAAAAGTAAGGCTAAAAAAGAACCAAAAATGAAGAAGGAAATGAAAGCTTCTGAAATGAAGAAAGAAGCGTCTGGTCTAACAGCTGCTCAAAAGAAGCTTCCTCCAGCTTTACAGAAAGCTATTATGGCTAAAAAAGGAAAGTAATGGCTAGAATAAGATTCAGAAAGAAGAAATCTACTGATGATTCTTTATGGGAGACAATGTCTTCTGACGTTTCTACACGTCAGAAGCAACCTCTCGCTGAATTTTATACACCATTAGGAAGAATGGTAACTCGTCCTAGTGATGAGATGAAAGGGTGGATGACCTATGATCAATGGGCATCCGCCAAAACACCTTTTAAAAATATGGTTATTCCAAATCCAAAGAGAAAATACTAATGGCTAAGAAACCTCGTAGCGGATTAAAAGCTTGGTTCGGAACTGGCAAAACTGGTGGAGTTGGCGGAGGCGGTTGGGATCGCTACGACGCGTCGGGTAACCGTATTGGAAAATGTGGAGAAGGCAAACCTGGAGACCCTTACGCTGCTTGTTTATCAAGAGAAAAAGCACGTAAACTAGGAAAAGAAGGAATTGCTTCTTTTGTACGTCGTAAAAGATCTGCTCAATCTGAAGCAGGAGCTGGTAAAAAAGGAGAGGGGACGGGTTCTCCTGTTTTTGTAGCTACAGGAGCATCTCCTAGAAGGAAGGTTAGAAAGTAATGGTAACTCGTGTAGATAAATACCTTGGAGGCCTAGGTATAGATGCCACAGGTAAATTTGAAGTTACTGCCAATGCTACAGCAGTTGTTGGTAATGGTACAACTACAGGTAACGTATACTCTGGTACTGTCTATTCCAATGGAGTAGAATTACGTGCTAACGACTATGCTACTCTACTTTCCGCTCGTTCAAACGATTATTCAACGTATTTAATAGTTTTAGGTGGTATAACTGGTGCCAATACAGCTATTGTCAATCTTCAAACTGGTTTAACAGGATCTAATACAAACATTACTAATCTTACTTCAGGATTATCAGGTTCTAATACTCGTTTATCTGGGGCTGAGTCAAACGTTATCGCTCTTCAAGGAGGCATCTCAGGATCAAATACTAGACTATCTGGAGCTGAATCAAACGTTATTGCTCTTCAAGGTGGTTTAGCTGGTGCTAATACTATTGACGTTAACCAAACTACCGGATTAGTCGGTGCTAATACTAATATTACTAATCTACAAGCTGGTTTAACAGGCGCCAATACAAATATTAGTAATTTACAAGGCGGTTTAACAGGTTCTAACACCCGTATTTCAGGAGCTGAATCTAATGTCATAGCACTACAAGGTGGTATGGCGGGTTCTAACACTCGTTTAGCAGGCGCGGAGTCAAATGTTATTGCATTACAGGGTGGTATAGCTGGCGCCAATACTATTAATACTAACCAAACTACAGGCTTAACAGGTGCCAATACTAATATCACTAATCTTCAGTCAGGTTTAACAGGTTCTAATACCGCTATTACTAATCTACAGACTGGACTTACTGGTGCTAATACCAACATTACTGCTATTACAAATAGCCCCGTAACTTTTCAATCAAACGTAACTATTCTCGGAAACTTAGTACTAGCAGGCAATACTACAATAGTATCTGCTAATACAATATCTTTCGGAGACTCTCTACTATCTCTAGCTTCTAACAGTACTTCAGATGTTGTCGATATTGGTCTATATGGGCACTATTCTGGGGGAGGATTCTCTAATAACCATACAGGTATTTTTAGATCAGCTACTTCTCAGGATTGGATGATATTTGGTGCTTATGCCAAAGAAGAACCATCTCTTACAATAGATATTGCTAACTCTTCTTTTGCGTTAGGTAATTTAAGAGTTAGAACAGCTAATGCTGGTTTAGATGTTGTTGCTGCTAATTCTGTTCTATCAACAAATATTTTTTCTAGTGGCGTAGAATTACGTGCTAACGATTATGCTACTTATTTAATGGCTAAAGGTGGTATAGATGCTGCCAATACAACAAACGTTAATCAAACTACAGGATTAAACGGTGCTAACACCAATATTACAAACCTTACTTCAGGTTTAACCGGATCTAACACTAGACTATCTGGGGCAGAAGCAAACGTTATTGCACTACAAGGTGGCTTAGCAGGAGCTAATACTATTAATACTAACCAGACAACTGGTTTGACAGGTGCTAACACTAATATTACAAATCTACAATCAGGATTAACCGGTTCTAATACTAATATTACGAATCTTACTTCTGGTTTAACAGGTGCTAATACAAATATTCTTAACCTTCAGTCAGGACTAGCAGGAGCTAATACTAATATTAATCTAAAAGCTGCTATAGCTTCTCCTACTTTTACTGGTATTGTCTCAACTCCTTTATTATCTGTAACTAATTCATCAGGTGATGAAGGCGGAGAGATTCTACTTGCAGCATCAGCTAATACTACTCTTGTTGGTACAGGTGTTACAATTGATGTTTATAGAAATCAACTAAGATTTTTTGAACAAGGTGGTACTGCTCGTGGAGCTTATATTGATCTAACTGCTGCAGGTGCAGGTGTTGGATCAAACCTATTAGCCTCAAGCAGTGGGGGAACTACTCTACCAGCAGGCTCTATAATTATGTTTGGTGCAAATACTGCTCCTTCTGGGTGGTTGGTTTGCGATGGAACCGCGGTTTCCCGTACTACTTATTCAGCATTGTACTCTGCAATATCTACAAACTTCGGTGTTGGAGATAATTCTACCACATTCAATCTGCCAGATTTTAGAGGTCGCTCTCCTTATGGTGTTGATGCTTCTCAGAGTTTAACTATAGGTGCTAGTTCCGCAGGTAAGATTAATGTTAATTTTCAAACTAGTACAGGAACAGGAACAACCGGTACAGGTACTACAGGAACAAGTACAACTGCTATAACAGCTACTACATCTAATACTTCAACTACAGTAGCCTCTTCAACAGGAACAGGCACTACAGGAGCTAGTACAACAGGTACTGGAACTACAGGAACAAGTTCTACAGCTATAACAGCTACTACATCTAATACTTCAACTACTGTAGCATCAGCTACAAGTACTGGTACAACTGCGGGTGGTACAGGAACAATACCTGCTCTAACTTACAGTACAGGTACCGGAACTACTGGTGGAGGAACTACAGGAACAGGCACTACAGGAACTGGAACCTCTGGTTCTGCAGGTTTAGACGTTCACTCAGTAACAACTGTTGCTTATCAGCAGCCTGTTCTTGTTAAAGACCAAGCAACAAATGCTCTAGTTAAGACAATAGCAGATCACGCTGCGCATACCCACACTATTCCAGGTTTATCAGTTCCAGGATTATCGGTTCCTGGACTATCAGTACCAGCACTATCAATTCCTGCTATGAACGTAACCGTTCCAGGACTTTCTATTCCTGCATTAACGATTCCATCGTTAACAGTTAATGGGCATACCCATAACGTACCTGCATTAACTATACCAGGACTATCTATCCCTGCACTAACTGTTCCAGGGTTATCTATTCCTGCGTTAACGATTCCATCGTTAACAGTAAACGGGCACACTCACAACGTGCCAGCTCTAACTATTCCAGGACTTTCTATCCCAGGTCTTTCCGTACCTGCACTTACAGTAAGTCATCCTGGAGAGGTTGTACAATTTATTATTAAAACATAAGAAACGAGGGGAAAATGGATTCTTATAGTGTTAGATATAAATTATCTAATCAAATATTCTTTAGAAAGATTAAAAATTTAGTAGAAGACGGATATATAGACGACAAAGATATTCGATACTTTATTACAAAAGATAGAAAAAGATATGAAATTGCTGCAACAGGTATTTTTGAGTTTAGTGATGACAGACATAGTTATGTTGAAAGACTGAATCAAAAAAATGCAGCAGCTTTAGAAAGTAACGAGGTGATACCCGGTGTCCCACTTCCAGAATAATATTCTAGTCGTAGAATCGTTACTTCCAGCAGAAAGTTGTGATTTTTTGGTTAATTTTATAAAGAATAATCCTGATGCTTTTAAAAACACAGCTCAGGTTATTCCAGCTTTTAAAGATAGAACTTTATCGTATAAGAGTTTGCATAGAAGTATGCAAACTCCTTTTTGTACTGTAGAAAGAATATTAAACTATGCACGTTTCATGGGACAAAAAAACTTGTGTGAAAAATATTTAGAGTTTTGCGTTCCTGATAATACTGAATTAACTATATGGAAACAAGGTGATTCTATGGAAGCGCACGCAGATAACTGTTGGCAAGCCGATGCTCCAGAAGAAGTAAAATCTCAAAAACATCCAACTTGGTATAGAGATTTTTCTGGAATATTTTATTTAAATGATGATTATGAGGGCGGAGAAATTGTATTTAAAAATTTAAACTTAAGTATAAAACCTAAAAAAGGTATGTTTGTTGGTTTTAAAGCTAATGATGAGTACACTCATCAAGTTATGCCAATTAAAAATACCGATAGGTATACAATTGCCGTATGGTATTCTAAACGATTGGAGTATTCAGAATAACATAAATTAAACGTAGCAATTGTATGGAGAAAGAGGTGTTTAAACGTCTATCTTTAATTGCTACTTTATTTATCAGCAATCCTGTATTAGCACAAGATTATTCACTCAGTGCCAGCGGTTGGACTAATGGTCCCGCTGGCACATCTACTTTTACAGGAACTCAAAATCTTCAAGCTGGTCCTAATGCTTGGACTATAAGTCCTTATACTGGCTCTACCATGGTTGGTCTTGTGCCAACCGATAATTCTGCAACATTCAATAATATGACTTCTGCGCTTGGTATGAGTGCAACATCTGCTTCTGCTCTTGCTGCTGAAATTGCAGCACAGAATCCATCAGGTGGTGGATCTATTACAAACGGTGCGTGGATTAGTAAAGACTTTTCTTTTGCTTCTCCAACTACATTTTCTATGTATTGGGTTTACACTTCTACTGATTATGTTCCCTTCAATGACGGGTCTATTACATCGTTCGTAAATGTAAACAGTGCAACAACTTTAGCTAAGATTAATAATGTATCAACACAATACCTACTTCTTGGTGCTACAAACCCTGGGACCGGTAACTATTCAACAGGCTCTTATGGTTCTACAGGTTGGCAAATAGTTAATTATGAAGTTGTTACATCAGGAACTTATAAACTAGGTTTTGCTTCTTTTAATCAAGGAGATACTGCACTTTCTCCAGTACTTTATGTTAATGACGGTTTAGGAACAGTAACAAAGAACGGTCAGACTTTTGGTGCGGTTGCTCCTAACGACCCTAACATGCCGACAGTGCCGAGCACTCCTTCAAACCCGACAGTCGTAAGTACCTCCCCAACAACCTCACTAGTATCATCTTCTACTTCATATGGAACCCCCACAAATTCTAGCCTAGTTCTTATAGCAAGTACTAATACAGGTAAGCTATTCAACGTTTCACAAACAATAACCCCTGTAACTTCTACACCATATATAATTACAACTATTACAACTCCTCAAATAATTCAAACATGGAGTGATAATACAATTACAACTATTATTGATCCAAACAATTCTGCGACTACTTCTACACAAACAGGGTCTACTCATCAGTTTGGAACGTCTTCTACTGAAACAAAAAGCGTATCATCAACAGGTGCTAAAGACGCTGTGTCATATAAAAATATGAATCTATTTTTAATTGACCCCCTAGCTACTCCAGATGGTCCTTGGGCTGCTCCAGCAGGAATGATTGGAAACAAATTTGCTTTAGGTGGCGGAGCACTAGGGTGGCAGAATACTGTAGACAATAATACTTTTGGTTTTGCTTTTAGTCATCTCTCTGGCGAATCTCGTGGTTACTCAGGTTCTAAAACATCAACTGAGACAACTTCTGTAACAGCTTATATTTTAAATCGTCAACCGTCTATTTGGATAAAAGGAGCTATGGGTTATGGAGTTAGTGATCACATAACAAGTGTTTCAATCCCTGAGTTTGCTCTTCTTAATAGTAATAAGGTAAACCAAAAAAATTATTATGCTGATTTAGCTATATATTCTCCTCAAACTTTTTATGGATTTAGACCTCTTGCAGGTATGGTAGTAAATAGAAGTGAGCTAACTTCTACTGAAAGTGGGTCTCCTCTGCTATCAAATAAACCATCGAACGGATCAACTACAAAAATTAGCCCATACATAGGTACTAGATACGAAATTAATAATAAAACAGCTTTTGAAACTCGTATCATAACTAATACAGAACAAAAAACTATTATAGGTAACCGTATTACTGTTAGTGAGAAGATTAACAAGAATATTTCATTAACAGGTACTGTAGGTTTCGATAAAGGATTAAATACTAGATATAATAATGCTTATGGATTAGTAGGATTAAAATGGGTTTTTTAATATAATACAATTGGTATTCTTACTTTACTTTTAGTAAAATTAATTAAGGTGGCTAACTATGGATATTGAATCTAATTTAAATACTCTCCATGAGAGAACTCAAAATCTAAAATTATCTATATCAACTCACGAAGCGGTTTGTGAGGAGAGATACACTCAATTACTGAAAACATTAGAGAAAATGGATTCAAGATTAAATGAGATGCAAACTGAGATAAAAGATTTGAGAGAGATGGCTATAACCGGAAAAGTTAGTCTTAGAACATTATTATGGCTAGGTGGGGCTATAGGAAGTACTATAGCCCTTACTCTAACTTTAGCAAAGTATTTTAAGGTATAGTATGTCAGAAGAAAAATTTTTTAAAGTACCAGTAGAACGTTTACTTCCTAAGATTATAATTGGAGAACACAAAGGAATAACATTTAACGAAAGTCAATGGGGCATGGTTGATGGACTAGAAAATAATCGTTTCTGGACACATATATCTGCCAGACGTACAGGCAAGTCCCTTGCCGCAGGTGTTCTTGCACTAGCAAAACTTTTAGAGCCTGGAAAACAGGTGATGGTTATTGCTCCTAACTTTACTCTATCTTCTATTATTTGGGACTATGTTACTGATATGATTCGTAATCTACAACTTGAAGTAGATCGTTTTAACCAAAAAGATAAAGTTGTAAAACTTATTAATGGATCAACATTCAGACTTATGTCTGCTAATAATAGAGATTCTCTAGTTGGTCGAGCTGCTCATCTTATAATTGTAGACGAAGCTGCAATTATTCCCGATGATGAATACTTTACTCGTGATCTTCGTCCCGCCCTTTCTACATACCCAGATTCTCGCGCCTTATTTATTTCTACTCCTCGTGGAAAATCAAACTATTTATATGAGTACTATCTTCGTGGTCAAGATGATGAATATGAAGATTGGGGTAGTGCTGTTTATACTTGGAGAGCTAATCCTTTACTAAGCATTAAAGATATTGAAGAAGCTAAAAGATCTTCTTCTCACAAACTTTTTGCTCAAGAGTATGAGTGTGATTGGACTACTACAGAACAGCAGGTTTATAATCTAAATGAAGATAAGCATGTACAAGATTTAACTGATGTAAAAAATAATTTAAATCGTTATGAAGTAATAGCAGGGTTTGACGTCGGCTATAGAGATCAAAATGCTTTTATAGTTATAGCTACAAACGGCGAACAGTTTTATGTTATTGATGAATATATCTCAGGAGAAGTTACTACTTCTGAGCTTGCTTCTAATATTAAAGAGTTAGAAGAAAAGTGGGGAATTGATATGATATATATTGATTCTGCAGCTCAACAACTTAAAGCAGACTTCGCAGGAGATTATGATATATATTGTGAGAATGCTATGAAATCCGTAAATGATGGTATTAATTTTCTATGTTCTATAATTGATCATGATAATTTAATTTTTGATAGAGAGTCAGCTTTTCAATCTTTTACAGCACTTGCAAACTATAAGTGGAATCCACAAACAGCTAAACCTACAACAATACACGACGACAACTCTCACCCTTCTGATGCAGTAAGATATGCTATATATACTTTCGTAAAGAAGTCGGCTTCTATATATGCTTAAAGATACAGTTCTTATAATTTTAAGTTATAAAAGACCTAGAAATATAGCTCTTTTAGTTACAAAATTCAGACATAAGATTCCTATCTTAGTAATAAATAATAATCCTGAAGTTACTCTAAAGCCTTCTGATGGTGTAGCTGTTATTAACAATAAAGAAAATCACTGGTGTATCGAAAGATGGAAAATTGCAAAAGATTTGAATTTTAAATATGCAATTTTATTAGATGATGATATTGATCCATCCTATGATTGTTTAGCTACTCTAAGAAGAGAAATAGAGAAAACACCAGATAGACTTGTATCTATATATGGTAGATCAGGAATTGCACTTTCTAATGATTATGAAAATTTAGAAAGTCACTGGTGCATAGATTCAGAAGTTGAAATTGCTGTGGGAGCTTGCATAGCAGTTTCTATACCGCATTTAAAACTTATTTGGAAAGACTATTTAGATCCTTGGGGTATAAGAGATAGAGGCGATGATATACAAGTATCTCTGGCTATGACCGATTATTATAAGAAAAAGCATAGAACAGTTAAAACTGAGGTTACTTTGCTAGAAGAAGGCGATGTTGGGCTAAACAAGCATCCTGACCATTTTAGAAAAAGATGGCAAGTAATTCAAAATTTTAGTTCCCCTTTTGCTGCTTCTGAAAATTAAATATTGGACATAGAGACTAGCATTTGTTAAAGTTATTTAAATGGGTGATTTAAGAAGAATTCCTATAAAGTATATTAGAGATTTTATTAAAAAAGATTATAAATTAAGAGATGAATGTTTTATTTGTAGAAGTAAAGAGAATCTAGAGCTTCATCACATATACTCAATATCTCAACTTTTTGAAGACTGGTGTAATAAAAATTCTATCAAAGAAGTGTCCTCAGTAGAGGATATTAAAGATATTAGAGTAAAATTCTATGAGGACGAGTTTTCAAGACTCTGCAATGAAAACCTTTATACCCTCTGTAAAAATCACCATGAGAGATTACACAATATCTACGGTCAAAGATATAGTAATCATATAGCAATAAAAATTATAAACTGGTTAACATTACAAAGGGAGAAGCATGGCTAACGAAGTTCCAGGGTGGAGAAGATGGATATCAGAGAAACTTAATCCTGCTCAACCATCATTAGCAGCCGCTCAACCATATGTAAGTCCCGAAGTTATTGCCGACTACGAACAAGCTTATAGAGAAGTAGAAGTAGTAAATAGAGCAATAGAGCTTATAATCAACGGTTTAATTGAGATTCCCATAATTGTCGAAGGAAGAGGACCAGTTAAAAAAGTTGATAAGCTAATTAACAGGGCTCCTAATCCATTTGAAGATAGAGTTAAGTTATTTAGAAGAGCATTTTTAGACTATCTTTTAGATGGTAATGCTTTTTTCTACTACGACAGTAATAATATATTTGTTCTTCCAGCAAATGATATGGAAGTAATACCAGATTCTAAGACTTTTATCTCTCATTATAATTTCTTAATAAGAAATATGCAGCAATCTTCTGTATACGGTTACGGTAGACAGACTACTAGAATAGATACTAATTTAAAATTTGGTACGGACGAGATAATACATATAAAAGCTGATAATGAAGATAGCATATATAGAGGCGCTCCAAAATTAAAGTCTATAAAAAGACTAATTGAACTCTATTACTACTTAATTAATTTTCAAAGACAATTTTTTAAGAATAATGGAGTTCCCGGAATTGTTCTTCAAACAGATCAAGTACTAAGCCCAAAAGTTAAAGAAAGAGTTCTTGAGCAGTGGAGACAGTCTTATGCTACTATTTTTGGTGGCGCTAGATCTCCTGCTATTTTAGATGGTGGACTTCAGTTAAGTCCTTTTGGTCAGATAAAGTTTTCAGAGTTAGATTTTGAAACCTCTGTCGAAAGAGTACAACAAGACATAGCTAAAGCTCTTGGTGTTCCTTATGTCTTGTTAAAAAGCGGTAATAATGCAAACATAGCCGCTAACCAAGTATTATTCTATAATCACACAGTAATGCCTATATTAGAGCAGTTCTGTAGTGCTTTTGCTCATTTCTTTGGTCCTGATATTATAATTAGACCAGACAGAACATCAGTATCTTCTCTAAGAGCTGATGAAAAAACACAAGCTATGTACTATTCTACTTTAGTAAATGCTGGTATTATTACACCAAATGAAGCTAGAATAGGTTTAAGATTTAGTTCTATAAATGGTCAAGACGATATTAGAATTCCACAAAATATAACAGGTAGTGCTGTAGACCCTTCTCAAGGAGGAAGACCTTCTGAAGAAGATCAAACAACACCACCTTCAGAGGATACACAAAATGGATAAATTATTTCATATTTATAGCCCTTTAACTGTAGAAAAAAGTGTAAAAGGTAAGAAAAAAGGTCTTAAAATAGCTGGATACGCTAATACTACAGACAAGGATAGAGCAGGAGACATAGTTACTGCTCAGGCTTGGGCTAAAGGTGTAGATCACTATCGTAAGAACCCTGTTCTTTTATATCAACACGATCATGCAAAGCCTATTGGCAGAGTAGAAAAAATATCTGTTGATAAAAAAGGTATTTTCGTTGAGGCTTATGTCAGCGACGCCGCTGAAAAGCTACACGGAGTTCAAACACTAATCGAAGATGGAGCTTTAAAAAGCTTTTCTGTAGGTTTTAGAGTTAAGGATGGTCGTTATGATAGATCCACAGACACTACAACTATTACAGATGTAGAGTTACACGAGATCAGTGTTGTAAGTGTTCCTTGTAATCAAGAAAGCTTATTTAGTGTAAGAAAGAGCTTCGAAAATAACGAAGAATATAGTAAATTCAAACAGAGCCTTAAAGAGGCTAGCATAACTGAAGAAACTAAATCTATGAATGGTATTTATATTGGTATTAGTAATAATGCTAATAATCATTATCATACTATAGAGATGGACGATAGCGGTAATGGAGTTACTACTTATGCGTCTCACGGTCAAGATCATTATCATAAAATCACTAATTACAAATTAGAGGCTGCTAATGGACATACTCATGAGATTGTATTTTTAGTTCAACCTTCAAGCGAAAACGCTTCACAAGAAGAGGACAGGGAAGAAAGACCTATGTCACCAAGCGAGATTGCTGCTAATAGAAATCCAAACTATTCTTCAGTAGTTTTATACTCTGAAACAGAGGAGAATACAATGAAGAAAGAAATAAAAGCAGCAGTTGAGGATGAAGTAGTTAAAGAACTAGTCCTAAATAATGTTGAAGAATTAGAGGATAAGTCTTCTGAAGAATCATCTGAAGATGAAGTCAGAGCACCTTCTAATCCTTACGAGCTAATTCCTTTTATTAACTTACTAAGTGCTGAAACATCTCAAATTAAAAATGGTGCTTTCGTAAAATATGAAGGAAAGAGGTACAAAGTAGCAGAAATTGCTACTGCCCAAAACCCAAATTTTCAATTTTTAGAAGTTGACTTAAATGGTAAATCATTAGATAATACATTTATAATTTCTGCTGAAAATTTATCTGTAGCAAATTTCTGGGATATCGGATCAAGCTATGACCTAGAAGTAACTTCTACAGAACTTAAGAGTTTAAGCGACTCTGAGCGTGAAGAAATTAAGAATAGATTTAACTCTACAATTAATCTATCAGAACAAGAGCTTTATGCAGTAAAAGATAAAGATATTGTTAAAAACAATGAACTTTTACAGGAAAAGCTTAATAAAACAATAAACCTAAAAACTACACCATCATCAGAATGGAATGACACTAATTATCATATAGCAAAATTAATGCTAAATAATATTGAAAAGCTTAAGAGTATTGACTGCGAAGATGGCGAAGAGACTTCTAAGAATCTAGCCCTATTAGTAAACGGTCATAAGACTACTAAGACTATAAAGGAGAAGGAAACAATGGCAACCGAAAATATTGGTGAACCAATTGTACTAGAGACTGGAAAGAAAGATGTTACAACTGAGTCAGTTGTAGAGAAGTCCGAAGTCTCAGTAGTAGTTGGCGAGAATAGAGCAGAGAAGCTAGTCGAAAAGGCTGGCGCAGCTGTAATGAAAGAAGCTGACGAAGTTGATCGTAGAGGTGAGGTAACTCGCCAGACTCGTGAAGAGTTAGAAGAACTAAAGGCTCAGATTTCTAAGTATAAGAATGAAATTAAGGCTATCACTGAAAGCAAGCATGTTTATCAGGAGCAGAGCCGTAATACATCACGTTTCTCTGAGAAGCAGATGGCAAACGCATACCTACTAGCTAAGGCTATGGGTCGTCGTGATGTTTTCGATACAAAGATTGGTAATCAGATTAAGGCTGTAACTTCTGTAGACCAGTTCCTACAGAATTTCTCAACTAACATCTACGAAGAAATGGAGCAGCAGTTAGTAATTGCTCCAATGTTTGATCGCATCCAGGTAGATGCTAAGACATTCCGTGTACCAGTAGCAAACGAAGATACAGATGATTTCGTAGCTCAGTTCGCTTCAGGTACTTATGCAACTGGTATTGGTGACACTACTAACGTACCAACATCAAACCAGAACGCTATCTCATCAGTAGATTTCACACCACATAAGTTCATGGTAACTACACACTTAGCTAAGGACGAAGAAGAAGATACAATTCTTCCTCTAATCGACTTCCTACGTCGTGCTGCTACTCGTCGTCTATCACGTTCAATTGATAAGGCAATTCTACGTGGTACTGGAGCTCTAACAGGCTTCACTGCAAACCCAGCCACATCCTCAACATACGCTTCAGTTGTTAAGGGTATCATCACTATGGCTAACCAGGTTGCAACTGACGGTCTAACAGTACGTACTGCTGACGCAACTACAAAGGCTTCTGCTGCTAACATTGCTTCAGCCCGTGCTAAGATGGGTAAGTATGGTCTACAGCTAGGTGATCACCTAGTATACCTAACTACTATCGAAGGTTACAATGAGCTAGTAACAACTTCAGACTTCCGTACTGTTGATAAGTTCGGACCAAATGCTACTTACCTAACAGGTTCAGTAGGCGCTGTTTATGGTATCCCAGTGGTAATCACTGAGTTCCTAGACAATGTTGGTGCAAACTCAAACAGCATCGGTGCTCTAGTTTACAAGCCAGGCTTCATGATTGCTGAACGCCGCGGTATTGAAATCGAGAGTGAGTACGAGCCACGTCAGCAGGTAACTGCTATGTACATGTCAACTCGTTTTGACTTCAAGGCTCTCTCAACTGTTGGTAGTGGTGCAAACGTATCTACAACATACGGATTTGCTTCAACAATTAGAACTCTAGCCTAATAAGGTTAAAATTCTAATTAATAATTGGGGGAGGTAGGGTCAGCCTGCCTCCCTTTTATACTATAAAGGAGTCTATTATAAATGTTAAATGAGATTATGCATATTGATGACGAGAGCGAAGCTCGTAGAATTTTATTAAAACTAGGAAATGGCATCGGTCAGGCAGAGGCTTTTCTTGAAGAATGGAGAAAAGCTAAAAAACCAGCTACTGTAGTTGTTCAAAAAGTTGTTACTGAGAAAGAAGTAGAAACTCAGACTGAAGCTCCAAAGCAAGTAAAAGTAGGGTCAACCCTAAAGAAGTAAAGAGGGAGAATAGCAATGTCTAGCAATTATGGTAAATATCCATACGTTACCTTAGCTCAAATTAAAAATTATTTGAACATAACAAGCACTAATGAAGATGCTAGACTAAGCAATCTCGTATCCTTTGCTTGTGGTGTAGTAGAAAACTATATTGGGCATGAGATCTTAAGTAATAACTATTCAGAAGTTTATGATGGTGGAAGAGCTTCGATTTTCGTATCAAGACTTCCACTTCAAAATGTTCATTCTGTAACTGAGTATGATGGTTATTCTTATAAGAGATTAAATAACCCACAATCAGACGGATCATCCGTTACTAGACTTGGTTCTAATGCAGTAGTTACAAACTATGGTAATCCTATATTAAAATCTAGATTTAAAAAATATGGAGATACTTCAGGTCTTTTTAATGGGACTACTGATTATCTTTCTATACCTGACTCAGATAAATGGTATTTTGGAGATACTCCTTTTACTATAGATTTACAAGTTAGATCTAACAGCTATTCTTCTAACCAGACTTTTATATCTCAATCAGCTGATTCTAATAACTATTGGTCTTTAGGTTACGATACTACTAATGGGTATAATTTTAGAGCAGTATCCGGTGGAGCAGAAGTAGTCAATGTTACTCACGCTAATAGCACAGGTTATTCTGCTAATACTTTTCATCACATAGAGGTAGTAAGAGACGGATCTTCTTTTAAAATATATAGAGATGGTACTCAATTAGGTAGTCAAACAACTTCTAACGTCATGCCTGATATTAATGGTCCTTTAGAAATATGCAGACAGAATGTAGCTTCTGCCTATAATTATTTTAATGGGTTTATAGACGAGTTAAGAATATCCCATGTTGCAAGACATACAACTTCTTTTACTCCTCTAACATATCAACACTCTACTGATGATAATACTGTTTTATTAATGCACTTTGATGGAGCTAATGATACTACAGTATTTGCTGACGATCACGCTACTGTAGAAGCATTTTTATTCTATCCTAGTACTGGAGAGATTACAAGAAACATAGGCGAGAATACGGGTGATTATAGTTTATCACTAGTAGGCGCTAAAGTTTTTAAAAACTTCCCAAGAGGTGTTAGAGTAGCTTATAGATCTGGTTATGAAATTGGCAGTGTTCC
>JACCDW010179257.1_pt1 | contig 19294 bp, 18 predicted proteins | sample 7449781 | NCBI WGS metagenome assembly JACCDW01 (sample SAMN15323449, study PRJNA562643) | freshwater metagenome | isolation source: river surface water | place: USA:Blue River Watershed | collected 2017-08-18
ACTCCAATTGTAACTTTTCTCACCTTCAGTGTAATTTCTTTCGCTTAATATTGCATCACACTTATGCTTGAAACCATTAAATCAAATCTCAAAGGAATTTTATTCAGTGTATTCATAGGGGCTTTTGCACTTGTTCTAGGCTTTTATACACCATCATCACTCAATAGCATTCTTTTGGCCCTCATTTTTGGTATTTTAATCGGAAATGTATTTAAAATCCCTCAAAATTTAGATTCAGGTATTTCATTCACAAGCTCAAAACTCCTCGAAATTTCAATCGTTTTCCTTGCTTTTGGAATCAATTACTCAAATTTTGCGAAAATTGGTTCAACAAATTTTCTCATCATTGCGTTTACCATTTTTGCCGTTTTATCCTTATCCTATTTTTTATCAAAAAAATTTAATTGTCCCGGATCTACCGGCATACTTGTAGGTTTTGGAACAGCCATCTGCGGTTCTTCCGCAATTGCCGCGCTTTCGCCATCCCTCAAAAAAGAAAAAGAAGATGTTGCCATTGCTATGGCCGTTGTAAATTTATTTGGCACCATTGGCATGATTTTATTTCCTATAATTCTCGCCAAAATACCAATGTTGAATCCTCAAGATATTGGTGCACTCATTGGTGGAACCCTTCACTCAGTTGGCAATGTTGCAGGTGCAGGATTTGCCATGGGAAAAGAAATTGGCGATGTCTCAATTACCATTAAACTGGTTCGAGTGGCACTGCTCACGCCAGGACTTATATTCATGAATTTCCTCATAAACCGCAAAAATGCCGTTTCCTGGAAAGATCATTTTAAACTCCCTTGGTATCTCTTGGCATTTATTGTGATTACTTTTATTGCCACTTTTGTGCAATTTCCTAAATCATTGATCGATACTTCGGAAATTATTGGCAAAGGAATTTTAACCATTGCGATGGCTGCTGTAGGACTAAAAGTCAGCTTTAAAAAGTTAATTCAATCCGGAAAACGAGGTTTAACCTTTGGTTTGGTTATTTTTATGATTCAAATACTTATTATCACAATTCTTATTTAACCACCAATTGGTTGAAATAATCAATCGCTAAATTTCCTGCGAAATCCCAAAATTGATAATCGTGATTTGCCTCTTTTATCGCTACCAATTTCAATTGGTAGGTTTTTCCTTTTGAAATATATGTGGTAGATTGATAAGAAACTGCTTTTTTTATCTTACGGTAATCAGTTTGTTTCGCTGTTACCGCTTGTTTTGAAATCCTATTCCATAAATCTTTCGATTGTGCAATAGGCACAATTTGATCGTTCTCTCCATGAGCTAAAAATAGATTCACCTTGAATTCTTTGGCTCTCAAAGAAATATTATTAGACCCTTTCCATCGGAAAGCATTCTTTTCATAAGCTCCAAGTGTATTCACCATGAGTCCGTCTTTGGTGTCTAAAAGCGGATTATAATCGCCACTGAGCCCCGAAACGGCTTCAAAGCACTCACTGTGCTCCAAACCTAACAAAACGGCTCCACGTGCCCCGGTTGACAATCCTAAGGCAAAAGAATGGCTTCCTTTAGTAAACCAACCATATTTCTGAAGCGGTGTAATTACGGTATCCCAGAGCCAAGTTCTGGTAGGATAAAATAAATAATCTTTTCTCATTGAGGGATAAAGGCTATCCATGTAGACACTTTTACCCATTTCTACAAAAACAAGTCCGAAATTTTTTGAAAGTGCTTTTGAACAAACACTCGTTTTATTAGACCAATCCACATCAGGCAGATTCCAACCTGGCAATAACAAAATCATGCCTTTAAGTTCTTTTTCTGGCAAAATAATTTTCACCTGCACACCCCTATTTCGATACATTGCAAAATAGGTTGTATCTGTTTTAAAAGAAGGCTTAGGGTATATTAACGGAGTGTTTTTTTCCGAGGGATATTGACTTGCAGAACAATTCATTTCATTACAGGCAAAAAATCCCCCCGAAAAAAATAAAAAGGAAAAAAGAATTTTATATTTATTCAAAATCATAACCAAATTGCTTCAGCATGTTTTTATTATTTCTCCAATCTTCACGAACTTTTACAAACAATTCTACAAATACTTGCTTGCCAAAAAACACTTCTAAATCTTTCCTTGAATTGATGCCCAATCGTTTAATCGTTTGACCACCTTGACCAATCAAAATTGGTTTTTGTGATTCACGTTCAACAATAATCTCACAACTCATACGAATAATTTTAGGACTTTCCTTGAATGCTAAAGTTGATACTTCGCATGCGTAAGGAATTTCTTCACTATAAATTTTAAGGATATTATTTCTTATAATTTCGTTCACAAAGAAACGCTCAGAACGATCCGTTAATTGATCTGGTGGAAAATAAGGTGGGTGTTGCGGTAAAAAAGAAACAATATATTTTTCAAGGGTTTCTGTTTCAAATCCATTTAATGCAGAAATTGACAAATAAACATCAGCCGCAAATTCTTCTTTTAATTGAATCAAAGCCGACTCCAACTCAGCCTGATTGCTTGTATCGATTTTATTGATACAAATTATCTTTTTAGCTTTTGCTTGATGGAATTTTTCTTTGATATCTTCCGAAAATTCTTTACCATGGATGTCGATAAGAAGCACCAAAACATCACTATCACGAACACTTTCGTTCACAAAATGCATCATTTTTTCATGCATTTGATAACTAGTTTTCTTTAGAACTCCTGGGGTATCGCTATAAACGATTTGATAATTTTCACCATTCTTTACACCAATAATTCTGTGGCGTGTGGTTTGAGCTTTGGGATTAACAATTGCCAAGGCTTCGCCAAGCAAATGGTTATAAAGAGTACTCTTGCCAGCATTAGGCATACCAATAATACTTACAAATCCTGCGTTAAATTGTGATTCTGACACATCACAAAGTTACAACAAGTTATTCGGATGAACGAAGATTCGGATTTTTCTTATTTAAAAGTACCTCTTTCCAGTTCTCTTCAATGTTCAATTTTTTACGAATACTCGTTCTAGCATTATTTACATACTGGCTAGTGAGACCTAGTAAACCAGCAATTTCCTTTGTTTGATAACCGTTAATACTCAAAACAAAAATACGTTTTTCGGTTATGCTCAAATTGATGATATCCGGAAAATCAATTTGTATGGTCGTATAGTCCTCAAGTAATTTATCGGCCAATTGAGGTTGTGCATCTGAAACGGCATTTTGAATGTTTAAAAATTCGGTTCTAACATCTTTAATTGTTGAATTATAATTACTCTCGTTAATACTACTTAGAAGTTTATTAATCAAATCAACTTTCGAAATAATCAATTTCGAAAGTGTAACAATTCGATTATTCAAATCATTTTCTCTGACCAAGTTTTCCGCCAAAATTTTCTCATTTGAAAGTTCTTGTTTTAAGAGTTTTTCACTTAAGTTGTTGTTTTTACGCTGCTTGAAAATTGTGTACAAAATAAGCAATGAAATCAAAATCAAGAGAAGCGTAAACGCCTGGTATATTCGTTTTTCTTGCTCTCTTTCTTGAATATTTTTCTTTTGATCTTCAATTTGTTGGAACATTTTACTCAAACGTAATTTTTCTGATAAATCGGTATGACGCAAATCATTTTCAAGATTATCAAATTCCCATTTTAAAGTTAACGATAGTTTGTTGTGCTCATTTGCCAATTTGTAGTCACCAATATTTTCATAACAAAGTGCTTTGATCCTATTTAAAGCAGAAATAACCATTTTTTCGGTACTACCGGGCGGAGTTTTAGTAGCTTCCAATTTCTTAATTTCAGCAATTGACAAAAAACTAGGATTTTTCTTCAATTCCTTTGTGATAAAATCTTCCAAATCCAAGAAAGAATATGGGTATGACTCAAAAATAAATTCACGATTTTCTTTTAAAAATACAGAATACTGCCCATTTTCATGATCTAGCTGTCTTAATTTTAAGCGAATCACATTTAAATTTAGCTCTTGGATATTTTTAATTTCCTTGATTGAATCTATCCATGAACGCGCTTCTTTCCAACGATTTTGATTTTGAGACAAAAATGCCCTATTCACTGTAATTAATTGACCCTCATAAGTGGTTAAGTCAATCTTTTTACCTTTGAAATTCTCTTCCCAAAATTTCTCGGCTTCAGTGTAATTTTTTTCAGTGATCATTACACTTAACAAATTGTTCAGCAAAACCTCGTTTCTCGGAAATAACTTTTTTGAGGACTTTAAGGCTTGTTCAAAATACATTTGCGCCGCCCCATAAAGCATATCTCCATTCATTACATACCCTAAATTAATGGCAAAGAAGAAAATAAATCGATCTAAGTTCGAAGAAACGGCCATATCATAACCTTTTTTTGTATAATAGAGACCACTATCGTGCTCGCCTTTCCACAAATATTGCGCCGATAAATTACCTAAACTTGATAAATATAAATTGGTATCTTTATAAGCAAAAGACTGTTTTATGGCAAATCTTTGTCCCCTCAAAAAACTATCAAAACCAACTTTTTCAAGTTCCCTGCGACTCCAAATCATTTGATAATAAGCCATTGCATGGTCATTTTTGTCTAATTTGGCTTTTTGGTAATACAAATCCGACAACTTTTCAAACTCACCAGAAGTGTCGTTCATTGCCTGTTTAAAAAGCAAAGTATTACCCACAGGAATTTCATATTCACCTTTATTGAGACTTAAAAACATGACAGCACTATCAAAACTATAATGCTTGTTTTTAAAACTTTTTTGATTTCCGTCAAATTGAAATGTAACCAATAAAGCCAACAAGATTGCGAATAATATGATTCCATATTTGTATTTTAAAATCGTTGCTTTCATAATACGTAGAATTTATTCGATATTCAAATATAACAATATATAACATGATTTTTCATTATTCACTCATGAAAAATATAATATTGATTCATTAACGAGTTTCTCGATTTAACATTCAATAAGTTGTGCTTAAATTGCAACTATGAAAAATTTATTTCCAAAGTTATTAATTGCTTTGTTTTGTTTAATCACAGTAAATTCAGTGCATTCACAAAAAAGTATCGATTCAACAAAAGTGGGATATACGAGGGCAAAAATCGGATTGTTTTTTAAAACAACATTTGATTTTAGAAACTCATTTTCAAAAATTCGATATAACATTGCCACAAAAAATTCCGACAATTTAATTTTGCCAAAATCATGCAAACATATGAAAAGAACTTTTGAAGATTCATTCAATTTTTTTGATCATTCAAAGTGGTCGAAAGGACAACCATGGGGAAATTACCACCCATCTTTCCCTCATCAATATTATGGACCTAACCAAGTATATGTAAAAGATGGCATTTTACATTTATTAAATGAATACCAACCTGTAACATTTAATCAAAATACAAAAGATTCTATAACAGTGCCATACGGAACTGGTTTAATCAATTCATTGAATCAAAATTGTTTTCAATACGGGTATTTTGCCATTCGGAGTAAAAATCCAGTTGGTCCAGCAACATGGCCAGCATTTTGGCTAACTGGAAAAAATAATTGGCCACCAGAAATAGATATTTTTGAAATGTACGGAAAAAGCAAGGGTGAAAATATTCACCAACAAACGATGACCGTGCACTTAGGAAAAGTAGAAACGAAAACCAAAAGAATGATTGTAAAATCAATAAATCTACCAAAAAACACAGACCAAAAATTCCATATTTATGCGTGCCATTGGGAACCAAAGAAAATTACTTTTTACACCGACGGGGTAAAAGTGAAAACCATAAAACTCAATAAATGGATGCAACAATTCTATAGAGAACCGATGTATATAATTGTAAATAATGCCTTAGATCACGATCACTTGAATAAACTAAAAGGCGCTTCAATGCCTCAAGATTTTGAAGTAGATTGGATTCAGGTTTATCAGTAAGTAAGTGTTACCACTTTCTGGCAACAATCTTTTCAAGATAAACGCCATAACCACTTTTCTTCAGTGGCTGAGCAATCTCAATCAATTTCTCTGAGCTAATAAAGCCTTGTCTCCATGCAATTTCTTCAATACAACCAATTTTAAGTCCTTGACGTTCTTCAATCACTTGAACATATTGGCCAGCTTGCATCAGCGAATTAAATGTACCTGTATCGAGCCAAGCAGTACCTCTGCTCATTATTCTCACTTGTAAATCGCCTTTCTCGAGATAAATTTTATTTACATCGGTAATTTCAAGTTCTCCACGAGGTGATGGTTTTAAGTTTTTAGCAATATCAACCACCTGATTATCGTAGAAATACAAACCTGGTACAGCATAATTTGACTTAGGCTCTGTTGGTTTTTCTTCAATACTTACGGCTTTTAATTCATCGTTAAACTCAACAACACCATATCTTTCTGGATCAGAAACATGATAAGCAAATACAATTCCTCCTTTAGGGTCAACCGAACTATTTAAAGTTTCTTGCAAGTTCGAACCAAAGAAAATATTATCGCCTAAAATCAATGCAACTGAATCATTCCCAATAAATTCAGCACCTAATACAAATGCTTGTGCTAAACCATCTGGCGAAGGTTGAACACAATATTCGAAGCGACAACCAATTTGAGAACCATCACCGAGTAATTTCTGAAAATGAGGCAAATCATGGGGTGTAGAAATGATAAGAATTTCATTGATACCCGCCATCATGAGCACAGAAAGCGGATAATATATCATTGGCTTATCGTAAACAGGCATTAATTGTTTACTAATTGCCAAAGTAAGAGGGTGCAACCTGGTTCCAGAACCACCTGCTAGAATAATGCCTTTCATAAAACGAAGATAATCAATTAGAACTTATTAAAACTCACCATTCACCAATTAAATGGCCTCAATCACATAATATTGTTTTTTGCCTTTTTGAGCCACAATGAATTTGTTGTGAAGCAAACTGTCTTTATTTACGATACCGTTAACATCCGTAAACTTTTCTTTATTGATAGAAAAACCATTGGCTTGAAGCATTTTACGAGCTTCTCCTTTAGATGCGAAAATTTGAGTATTCGTTGCTAACAAATCTAAAACGCCAACTCCTTCTTCGAGTTCATTTATGGAAATTGTATATTTCTCCATTCCCTCTAAAGAAGCAGACAATGTATTTTCATCTAAAAGTAAAAGATCTTCTTTGCTACCATTTCCAAAAAAGATTTCTGTAGCTTTAATGGCCATTTTCAAATCAGCTTCAGAATGAACTCTCTCAGTTAATTCTTCAGCCAAAGCTTTTTGTAAGCTTCTTTGGTATTCATTGCCTATATGATTGTCAATGAATTGCTGAATCTCTTCGCGTGATTTCAATGAATAAATTTTGATGAATTTTATAGCATCATCATCTGCTACATTGAGCCAAAATTGATAAAATTTAAAAGGACTTGTTTTATTTGGGTCTAACCAAACATTTCCTCCTTCACTTTTACCAAACTTGGTACCATCGCTTTTAGTAATGAGTGGAGCTGTAATTGCAAACGCTTCACCACCTTCCATGCGGCGAATCAATTCAGTACCTGTTGTAATATTCCCCCACTGATCTGAGCCACCCATTTGTAATTTGCAATTTTCATTTTTATACAAATGCACAAAATCATAGCCCTGAACCAATTGGTAACTAAATTCTGTAAATGATAAACCACCAGCCTCTAGCCTATTTTTCACACTGTCTTTTCCCATCATATAACTCACCGTTATATGCTTTCCAACATCTCGAATAAACTCTAGAAAACCCCAATCTTTAAACCAATCATAGTTATTCACTAATTTGGCAGCGTTGACCTTATGATCGAAATCAAGAAATTTTACGAGTTGCTTTCTTTGTCCATCCAAATTTGCATTAAGAGCCTCTAAATCAAGCAGTTTTCTCTCAGCACTTTTGCCACTTGGATCACCAACCATGCCAGTTGCACCGCCAACCAATGCAACAGGACTGTGTCCAGCCTTTTGAAACAAAGTAAGCATCATAATTGGAACTAGATTGCCTATATGCAATGAATCAGCAGTTGGATCGAATCCTATGTAAGCAGTAACTTGCTCTTTATTCAATAATTCTTGAGTACCAGGAATGGCATCATGCAATAAACCTCTCCAACGAAGTTCTTCGATAAAATCAAAATTTGGTTTAAAAGACATAAATTTATTCACTAACAGGTTGAATTTCAACCATTTTAGAAATGTATTGTTTTAGTTGATCAACCTGATCGTCATCGAGACCACTAGTAGGAAAACAAACAACTTGAGCAGATTCCTTGATCATGAAATTAATTTCAAACACTAGATAATCAATTCGTTGCATATAATTCCAAGGAACAAAAACATAATTGGAAAAAAAATGCTGGCGAAACCCAATTCCTTCTTCATTGACTCTAACAAAGTATTCACCAGTACGTTTTTTATAAACTAAAAACAATACAGGAACCGCAAAAAGTAACCAAAGCAGGCCACCAATTGTATTGAAAATACCATAATGTAAGGCCCAGCCCACAAAAACAACTATGCTCAAGACAATAAGCGCAGGGATTTCAGCTCGGCGTTTTGGTATTTCTAAATAAAACTCTTGCTTAGAATCCATTATTCAACAATCAACTTAACTGATTTCAAACCACATTTTACAGTGTAGATACCAGGCAATAAATTCTGAATATTTAAGTTATATCCAAAAATCTGCTTTTGAGAGTTAATTGTTAGAAGTTGGCCCAAAGAATTATAAATCATTGGTTCAATCTCGCTATTCACAAATGCTGTTTGGGAAGCTGGATTTGGTGAAATTGTCAAATCTCTTTTCGATAATGATAAAGTAGATGCGGAACCAGAAACATTCAAAACAAACGATTCAATGGTATCTTTTTGAGTTGTTGGCAAAACACCCGAAACTTTTGCATACGCTAAAATTGCAATTTTCAAAGGAAACACACCTGATTCACTAGGGGTACCCGACAACTTAACGCAACTCAATGCCGCAGGTGTAAAAACACAAGTAGCACTGAGACAATTGTAAGCCATACCGTTAGGCAAGCCTGAAATTCCGGTGATTTTCATGGAATCTATGTAAACTTTCAAGGTTAAATTACCTTGTTTTACAGTTGTGTCTTTAAAAGCCAATACTGTAATTGCCTGTGAATAAGGAACATTAATTTGAGCATCAGGGAGTGTCAAAGGTAAAAACCCCGGTACAGTTAAATTAACATCTGGCGTGCAAATTTGTCCTTCTACTTCATTATATGAACAAGACATTGCCGCAATTGCGAGAATACTCAAAAACTTTCTTATCATTGTAGTGTGTTATTAAATCGTTCACGAATTTACATGGAAATTTTTAAGAACTTAAATACTTTTGTTTGTTTCTTATGTCTTTTTTCTTTCAATTTATCATTTTCACAAATAGAAAATGATAAAAACAGTCTCGAAAATTATGATTGGCTGAATGAAGTTGTGATTAGTACAAACAAAGATGCTACCAAGTTGAAAGAAAGCGTTGTCGGTATATCATTACTTAAACCCTATTTAATTGAAAATAAAATTACGCTCGACGCAGGGAAAATTTTAAACCAAGTACCAGGTGTCACTGTAAACGATGGTCAAATAAACATCCGTAGTGGTAGTGGTTGGAGTTATGGAGCCGGAAGCAGGGTGATGGTTACCTTAGACGAAATGCCAATGCTCGCTGGTGATGTTGGTTCCGTTCCATTTAATTTTCTTCCAATTGAATCGGTATCTGGAATTGAAGTCATCAAAAATGCTGGATCTGTCCTTTATGGTTCTTCCGCACTTAATGGCATTGTTAACCTAAGATCAGCGCCCATTAAAAACCAACCATACATCAATGTAAATGTAATCGCCGGACTTTATCAAATCCCTGATGAATTAAAGTTCAACAACAAAACACCAATTAATTATGGTGTAAATGGTTGTTACACCGAAAAAATCGATCATCATTCACTCATGTTTACTTGGAATCAATTAAATGATGATGGTTACAGAATGAATGAACACGATTATCGGGTCAGAATAGGTTGGAAATATGGATATGAATTTTCATCTAAAAGCATCTTAAATCCATTAAAAATTTGGCTCAACGGTGGTTCACAACGCGGCGAAACTGGCTCTTTTTTAATTTGGCAAAACGACAAAAAGGGTTACACAAGTTTGGATAGTTCATATTCTATAAACACCGGAAGAAGATTCAATTTTGACCCTATCTTAGAATGGAATGGAAAAAATTGGAAACATAAATTTCAAAATCGATACTTTTCTATTGACAATCAAATCAATAATGGTGATACGTCTTCGCATCAAAACAATAAAAATGTTTTGATATATTCAGAATTTAAAAGTAAACGAAGTTTTAGAAATTTTGATATTACCCTAGGAGTCGTTAGAGTGAATACGAAATCGGAAGCGCAAATGTTCAATGGAAACCATATCATTGAAAATCGTGCCGCTTATTCTCAATTACAATACAAAAATAATGGCTGGATTGCTCAAATTGGTGGCCGATATGAACACTACGATTTGGATGGTAAAATTGCTTCGAAACCAGTTTATAGAGCAGGTATCAACAAGCAATTTGGTAGAGCAACTTTCATTAGAGCCTCTTATGGTGAGGGATTTAGGTATCCAAGTATTGCAGAAATGTTTACGACAACATCAACCGGTTCAATTTTCGTTCTTCCTAATCCTGATTTAAAACCTGAAACAGGAAATAATTTTGAATTTGGAGTAAAACAAGGTTTAACCTTAGGCAATAAAAAATCCGGTATTCTAAACACATACTTTGATTTATCTATCTTCCAAAACAAATATCAAAACATGATGGAATACTCATTCGGATCTTGGTTTATTGGTGATTTTGGAAGCTTTAAATCTGTAAATATGGGTTCCACAACCATTCAAGGTTTTGAATTAGAAAGTGCTGGAGCATTCGAAAAATCAACACATTTTAAAAATACCGATGGCACCAATAAAACATATAAAATTCAATGGTTATTGGGTTATACTTATGCAAGCCCTACAATAGACGATGTGAATTATGTTTTTGGAAAACACTCCAATTCAGACCCTATGACATTCAAAAACACCGCAGCAAATGACAATAACGTTCTAAAATACAGAAATCGTCATGTTTTTAGAGGGGATATTCAATTTAGCCTTGGTGATTTTGAGTTAGGTTTGAGCCAAAAATATCAAAGTGCATTCGAAAATATAGACTTTTCATTCTTAACTTTAATAGATGGGGTAAATTCAAATTGGAAAAATGGGAATATTGCAGGTTTAATTACAGATATAAGGGCTGGTTATCAGATGAATGAAAGTATAAAAATTCAGCTCCAAATCAGCAACACCACCCAGGCAATTTATATGGGAAGACCAGCCGATTTAAATGCACCTAGATTTTACCAAATGCAACTAAATTACAAATTCTTAGGTGCAGACAAGACTAAAATACTTCAACAAAAAAAGGTTCTAGAAAACCGTTAAACTAAGGTTTAGATATAATTGCTTTCATGCTTTTTATTTGTTGATGAATAAATAAAAAGAAGAACAACGCAAAAATGATTGCGCCTATTCCCATTAATCTAACACCGATAATCCAATAACGAAAATCGAGAGAAAATACTTCGAAGAAAATAACACAACCCATAAGCAATAAGCCAATAAAAAAGAAGGCCGTTGTTATCGGTTTTAAAATTTCTCGATCCCTCAAAAAATAATAGACCATATAGCTTACTGCTGGAATAAACAATGCAAATGAATAATCGCGCTGATGAGGAAAGATGATTGGAATTCCAATACACATCAAACTAAATTGAAGGTAATCATTGTACTTTAACTGTGGAATTTTTTTCAATTCCAATATCAAAAAGGTAATTGCGCCTAAAATTGATAATCTTAGAATTTGTGTCAACCAAAACATTTGCGAAATACTCAATTGAGTTACACAAACTCTAGGCTCATTCGGAATCCTAAACATTGTAAAATATTTGGTAACAATTGAACCAATATCCATAAATCCGCCTTCTCCAGTTTGCACAACGTGATTTGATTTTAATGGATTAATTGTCTTTAACCACATTTGTAATTCCATGACATAATAGTGGGAATCCAAAAAAAGAAATGGAATGACCGTAATCACTATCACCAAACTAAAAACCATCATCATGGCCTTGTAATTTTTATCTAAGAACATTTTCCAGTAGAAAAATATTGGTAAAATTTTGATTTGCAATCCCAAAGCAAAAGGTGTCCATTTTAACCACTCCTTCAATTTTGTGCTAAAATAGGCTTCAAAGAAAGCATACAATAAGAAAATTGTTAATTGACCATATTTGATATTAATATGTAACCAACGGTAACATAAAAACACCATAATTAAATAGAACCAAAATGCCTTTCTTTCCGTCTCAAATTGGAAGATTGACAATAGATATTTGCAAATTCTATAGATAAAAAATAAATTTAACGTATTCCAAACCAATTTCACCATGAGCATCGATAATTCAACATTTGGCAAAATCGAATTCTCTGGAAATCTATAATCCATGATAGCCGCAAATGGTTGTATGATAAATGCAAAAAATGGCGAATAATAATAATGTAGATAACGATCATAGACTACTTTTTCGTGATACATATCCAAACCATTCAACATCCTTCTTGATGCACCTAAAAAGACTTCAAAATCATTACTATTAGACAAAGAGTTCAAGGCTGGCCAAAGCAGCAATAAAGAAAATACAAAAAGCAATATTCTCCGATAGTTTTTATAGCGTTCAAATTCCATAGCTCTCGGCAAATGTACACAATCCAAAAATTAGAAAATTTACATTTCATAAAGTGTAATTTATGTTAGACACTCCAAGGTTCTACATCACTCTTCCAAAAAAGTTCAACAGAATATTCTCAGTAATTCTTATTTTTGATTTTTTAAATTATGAAAAAACTCATTTTACTTTTAGGGGGATGTTTTGTCCTATCAACCAGTTTATTTGCCGATGAACTAAACTATAATTGGAAAGCAGGCGATGCACTCAACTATTCTGCCACTGTTACCGACAATATCAATATGTCGATGATGGGTATGAACATGAAAGACAAGTACACCACAACCGTTGACTTCGTTTTACTCGTAAATTCGGTAGATGAAAATGGAACAGCTTCCGGTAAATTATATTTAATGACCTTCAATGTAAAAAATTCGAAAGGAATTTCAGTTGCTTCTTTAGCCAATTTGCCAAAAAATGCAGTTCAAAGTGATGTGACAGTTGATAAAAAAGGCAAATTCACTTTCGCCAATAAACTCTGTTTTATCACAACCCCAACAACGAACGTTTTGGCCATTGAAACAACCCAAAATAGCAATGCTGTGGGAATGAACGCCTCTGAAGGGGCACATTCTGTAAACGCTTATGCAGAATTTGACCCAAAAACCGGCAAATTAAAAGCAGGTTATGTCCCTCAAAAAATCAAATCTACGCGTAAAATCAACATTAAAGAAAATCAAGAAAGTGATAAAGTTTTTGCAATTCCCTACGACTTTCTGCAAGCATTAACAATGCCCGACGGCGATGTTACCGTTGGCGACCATTACTCAGTATCCTCAGGAATGTATAACATTGATATTCTTGTTAATTCTATGGATGCCGGAATGGCAAATATTAAACAAACTATCTCAACAAATAAATCAAATGATATGTTTCAATCCCAAGCATCTGGCAAGTCTGGTGATGGATCAATGGAATTCGATATGAACACTGCTGCCCCTAATAATAACCAAAAACAAAGCCAAGGAGATGGTATGGGTATGGGAATGCCTGATATGTCGAGCATGATGGGTGGAAACATGGGAGGTATGGGTATGCCTACCGAGAAACAAATGAACTTATCAAATGACGATAAAAAAGCAATGGATATGAGCAAAAGCATGATGCCTACAATGTCTGGAAATATCCTAACTACTTTTGATTACACCAACGGTGTATTTAAAACGGTTAAAGGCAACATAAACACAGAAATCAACACAATGGGTGTTAAAATGACTGTTAATTCAGTGGTTGAAATGAAGGGTCGTTAATGCAAAAACTGCGTCACTCTTTCGCTTTACTGTTTGCTTTTGTTTTAAACTTCAGCATCAACGCTCAAGGGAATCTTTCTCAGAATGACCAATTCAAAAAAGATAGCATTTTCTTCAAAAATATATATGAAGAAGCGCTTTTAAGAGGACATTCATATGCCCGTTTAGGAGAACTTTGCAAAGGCGTAGGTGCAAGACTTAGTGGCAGCAATGCTGCCGAAAAAGGTGTGCTTTGGGCAATCAAAATGTTAAATACTTATCGTTTCGATAGTGTTTACACACAGCCCGTTATGGTGCCACGTTGGGAAAGGGGAGACCAAGAAAAAGTACAATTCCAATCTGCTTTGATCTCAAATGCAATTTCAAAGAAACAACTGAATCAACTCCAACAAAAAATTGCAAATTTCTCTTTTTCTAATTCTCCAAATGCATTGTATGAATGTGAAAATTTAATCCATATTAAAGAAAATTCTCAAAAATGGTATTCATTATCTGCTTGTGCATTAGGTGGCTCAATTGGATCAAAAGTTGAAGCCAAAGTTATTTGTATTCAAACTAAAAATCAATTAGATAGTCTGGGCAAAATTGGAGTGCTCAAAAACAAAATTGTCTTACTGAATCGCCCCATGGACGAAACCCTGTTAAATACTTTCAATGCATACGGTGGCTGTGTGAATCAGCGCGTTAATGGTGCTGTTTGGTGCGCTCCTTATGGTGCCGTTGCCGTGCTTGTAAGAAGTGTTACAAACAAGTGTGACAATCACCCTCATACTGGTGTAACTCATTACGAAGATTCAATTAAAAAAATACCCATTGCGGCTGTTTCAACCGCCGACGCCAATCTCATTCAATATCTCAGCGTTTATGATTCAACTTTCAAAATCAACATTCAACTCAATTGCCAAATCAAAGAAGATCGTTTGAGTGCAAATGTTATTGCCGAATCTAAAGGCACTGTTTTCCCTAATAAAATCATTGCTTTTGGGGGACATTTTGATAGCTGGGACCAAGGTGAAGGCGCACACGATGATGGAGCAGGCTGCATGCATGCCTTTGAAGCCTTGAGAATTTTAAAAACCTTAGGATATCAACCACGACACACAATTAGATCGGTATTTTGGATGAACGAAGAAAACGGACTAAAAGGTGGACTCGCCTATGCAGCTTTAACTCAAACAAAAGGTGAAGTCCATGTTGCTGCGCTAGAGAGTGACAGAGGCGGTTTTACACCTCGTGGATTTGGAATTGACACGAGTATTTTACCTAAAGTAAAATGCTACCAAAAACTACTCACCGATTATGGTGTTGGAACATTGGAAAATGGAGGCGGCGGTGCCGATATTGGCCCTTTGAAAAAAACAAATCCAAATATTTCTCTCATTAGTTTCATTCCAGATTCTCAAAGATATTTCGATGTTCACCATGCTGAAACCGATGTTTTTGAATCTGTGAATAAAAGAGAATTAGAACTAGGAGCTGCGGCCATAGCAGCTATGATTTACATTTTAGATCAACAACTCGATTAACTCAACCTTCGTGTTGGAAAGCTTTTAGCACATCGAAAATATGTAAAATTGCAGGAAAAACTGCGTCCATAGATTCTGCTGCGCCATTGGTTGATCCTGGCAATGCCAAAACTAAAGATTGACCAATAAATCCAACAACACTCCTTGAAAGCATTGCATAAGGTGTTCTCTGCTGCCCATAATTTCGGATGGTTTCTTCAATTCCTGGCATTCTTCGCTCAATCATAGGAATGATCGCTTCTGGCGTTGTATCTCTTGGCGAAACCCCTGTTCCACCAGTGATCACAATGAGAGAAAACCCATTGTTTACGTGACTTTTTACTAACTCTTGAAGGGTTTCAACCTCATCTGGAATCACAATATAATTTGAAGCATCTACACCAAATGATTCAAGTTTTTCTTGAATTACTTTACCAGCTTTATCCGCTTTTTTACCTCCCGAAATAGTATCTGAGCAAACAATAACAGCCGATTTAACTTCAGATTTCAAGGGATATTTTTTTGAACTCTTCCCTCCTGTTTTCTGAACCAAATGAATGTTGCTGATTTCAATACCTTTATCGATTGGCTTCAACATATCATACATAGTCAATGCCACCACCGATGCAGCATGCATGGCTTCAACTTCAACCCCAGTTTTATAAATGGTATGAATTTCGGCTTCAATTTCAATACTCATTTCGGCAACTTTAAATCTAATCTCGGTGAATTCTATAGGTAAAGGGTGGCAATCGGGAATCACCTGACTTGTATTTTTTGCTGCAAACAATCCAGCCACGCGAGCACATTCTAAAACATTGCCCTTCGGCACCTTGTTATTTTGAATGGCCTCTATGGTCTCAGGCAAACTTACCTTAACAGTTGCCATAGCAATGGCCGTTCTAAGTGTATTGCTTTTATGTGTAATTTTAATCATTTCAACTATTTTTTTTCCAATGGATTTCGTCGGTATTTAAAATTTCTTTGCCCCAAATTGGCAATTCACTTTTGATGCGTTCTACCAATTCATTGCATGCATCAATGGCTGCTCTGCGATGCTTAGACGAAGTAAACACAAACAAACAAATTTCACCAACACCAATTTTACCCAAACTATGGTAGATATGCATACAACTTAATGGATATTTAGCAAAAGTGGATTCTCTAATTTCGTGACATTTTTCCAATGCCATTTCCTCGTAAGCTGTATAATCAATTGCTACAACAGTTCCATTTTCCAATTCATCGGATCTCACTTGACCTAAAAAAATACTATGTCCTCCAATTTCTGTTTTTGTGCCATGGCTCTGAATTGAACTGGCAATTTTTTCAGGAGTGATAGAACCTTGTACAAAAATGTTTTTAATTTTCTTTTCCATAATCTTGAAATGACCTCGGCATAATTGTCAAATTAAATATTTCACCGTTTTTTAAATTATAATTTATCAATTTATTATGATGTATTACTGAAACAAAATATTGAATACATTCAAAAGCCATCATATTCCCTACGATTCCAGTTAACATCCCCAGAACGCCCGAAGCGTTACAATTTGGAACTTCATTCGGTTTCGGAATTTCTGGAAAAACATCACGATAAAAGTCAGAAATCCCAAACAATTTACTACATGTAAACGAAAATATCTGAGCTTGATATTCATAAACCGCACCCATAATTAAGGGCAATTGCATTTCCTTACAAACATCACTCACAAGATATCTCACTTCAAAATTATCGGTACAATCGATCACCAAGTCATATCCATTGAAAATAGATCGAATATTACTTTCGCTTATAAATTCAGGATAAATTTCAACCTCAATGTCATCGTATAATTCTTTGATTTTCTTCTGTGCTATATCCACTTTATTTTGACCGACATCGTTTATACCAAACAATATTTGACGGTTTAAATTCGACAAACTCACCACATCCGCATCAACAATGCCTAGGGTTCCAATTCCCACGGCACTTAACGCTTGTATCACAGGACAGCCTAAACCACCGGCACCTATGACTAAAACTTTGGCAGCTTGAAGCTTCTGCTGTTCAGCAATTCCAAATCCTTCAAGTTGACATTGACTCAAAAACCTCTTCATATTTTATCCTCCTGAAAATGGTGGCAAAAGGGCTATTTCATCATTCTGAGAAATAGATGTATGGTCTGAAGATATAACATGATTCACGGCAATTGAAAATGTCAATTGACTTAGCCTTGGAAATTTTTCACAAAGGATGGATTTTAGCAATTCTGCATCTCCACCGTCAAAGTTTTCCAAAATGTAGGTTGATCCAACCACATCGGCAATCATTCCAAAGCTCTTTATTTGCAACTGACCCATTGTCCCTCAAAATTAATCAAAAAATCAACTTGAAAGATGCAATCAAGAGCACAGCGTTGAGAATATTCATTAAAACGGAATGATTGAATCGTCTTGCGCCATAAAAAGCTCCAGTTAAACCACCTAAAAGAGCCAACAAAATGAAGATACCCATATTTTTATAAAAGGGTTCAGAAAGGTTTATATTTTGAAATATTTGGCCTTGTTGATATACAGAAAACAAACCCGAAAGCGAATTTACGAAAATAAATAAAGCACTTACAGCGGAGGTTTCTTTAAAATTCAACCATCCAAAGAGCAATAAAATAGGCGACAAAATAATACCGCCACCAATGCCAATTAAACCGGAAATAAAACCAATGGAAATTCCCAAAACCGCAATTACCCAAAGTTTAACCTCAATTTTAAACTTACCTGATGAAGGCAAAATATTGAGAAATCTTGCAACTGGAAACAACAACAAAACACCCAAAACTTTCTTGTAAATACTCGGATCTACGCTCAATTTTGCTCCTAAATATGAAAATGGAATTGAAAACAAAACCAAGTTTGCAAATAGTTTCCAAGGAAAATTAACCGTTTTAATATACATCAAAAAAGCAACCAAAGAAATCACAACATTAATCATTAGTGCTGAGGGCTTTACAATTGCAGTAGCATACCCTGCAAACGTTAATATGGTGATATAACTACTTGCGCCTCCATGACCAATACTTGCATACAAGAATGCAACCAAAGGAATACCAAAAATCAACCAATACGATATTTCCATATTATTGTGGTAGCGGGTAAACTGAAACAATGGTTCCTTTGTCTATGAACTCTATTTCTTCTGGCAATTCAACAATGCAATTGGCCACATTAAAAGATGATAAATTGAAAGATTCTTGACCTTTTAACAACGTTACATTTTCAAAAGTATAATGGCCTTTTAAAAAATGCGTAAGTCCAGCATTTTTGCGATAACTTTCTGTCAAAGGCAACTTTGCAATTGGCGAAAAAGCATTTTTTTGCCCCATAAACATTCCAATAGTTGGTTTCAAATATTGGTTAAAGCAAGTAATGACTGCTGCAGGATTTCCAGGAAGTGCAAAATACCATTTCGACTGTTTCAAACCCACAAACAATGGTTTTCCTGGCTTTTGTTTTACCTTATAAAAGAGTTCTTCAACCCCAAAATTTTCCATAGCGATTTTTACAAAATCGAAATCTCCAACGGAAATCCCTCCTGTTAAAACAACTACATCTGCAAATTCACTAGCTTTTTGTACACATTCAACCACACTCTCTAAAGTATCAACTGCATGAAAAACGTGAACATGATTGATTCCTGAAACCTTTAGTAAAGCTTTCAATGCAAATTCATTCGAATTATAAATTTGTCCTTTCTC
>JACCDW010281073.1_pt1 | contig 19288 bp, 18 predicted proteins | sample 7449781 | NCBI WGS metagenome assembly JACCDW01 (sample SAMN15323449, study PRJNA562643) | freshwater metagenome | isolation source: river surface water | place: USA:Blue River Watershed | collected 2017-08-18
ACTTCAACAACTTCAACAATTGGTTCTTCAACTACTTCTTGAACTTTATCAGCTTTTTTCTTTTTCTTAACTTCAACAATTGGTTCTTCAACTACTTCTTGAACTTTGTCAGATTTTTTCTTTTTCTTAACTTCAACAACTTCAACAATTGGTTCTTCAACTACTTCTTGAACTTTATCAGCTTTTTTCTTTTTCTTAACTTCAACAACTTCAACAATTGGTTCTTCAACTACTTCTTGAACTTTGTCAGATTTTTTCTTTTTCTTAACTTCAACAACTTCAACAATTGGTTCTTCAACTACTTCTTGAACTTTGTCTGCTTTTTTCTTTTTCTTAACTTCAACTACTTCAACAATTGGTTCAACAACTTCTTGAATCTGTTCTTCAATTAATTCTTGAATTTTATTTGATTTTTTCTTTTTCTTAATTTCAACAACTTCAGTAATTGGTTCAATAACTTGTTGAATAACTGGTTCTTCTACTTGTTGAATAACTGGTTCTTCTACTTGTTGAATAACTGGTTCTTCTACTTGTTGAATAACCAATGCATCAACTTTATTAGAATTTTTTTTAACCCGTTTTTTACTAGTTTTAACTACATCTGTAATTGATGTAGAAGCTGTATTTTTAATTTTAACAACTCTAGGTTTTGATTCTTTTTTAGGTTTAATTTCTTTAACCACTTTTGGTTTAGGTTCTTTCTTAGGTTTAACATTACCGTATTTTTCTTCCATAGCTAAAAATATATTTTCTGCATTAGGATCAACTAATTTTAGAAATTGTAATGCAGGTTTCATAATTTGATTTTTCATATAAAACATATAATTAAGTGGAATATTATGTTGTTTAATATATGATGGAATCTCAATCATTTCACCTTGTAAAAATTTCTTTTTAGGGTCTTCATTAGCAGGTGGAACAATTACAGCAAATTCAATACGGTCACCTGATTGTGGTTTATTACCAGGGTCTCTAATTGCAATTTGTTCTGATAAATATACATGTGCAATTTTAGTCCAATCTGCATATGATTCTTTAAGTTTTAAAGTTCTACTTTGTAAAAAGTATTTAATATCATATTTGCCTTCAAACATATTTTCTAAACATTTGATAGTAAATTCTTTTGCTCCTTCAGGATCTCTTTTATTAATAAGATGGTCAATAATACCACTGCATACTTCTTTAACAATAGGTGCATTATCACGTCTTTTTAAAACGATACCCATAAAATCTTGTTTATATTTTTTTGGATCAAATTCATATTTATTACCAACATAACGTTTTTTAGTTAATATTAAAAATGGCCAAAATGTTTTTTCATATTCTAAGTCATGTGGAAATGGTAATCTTGATTTAACAAGTTCACCAGATAAAATTCCTAATTCCATTGATAATTCTAATGTTCTTTTATCAATAATTGGAATACCACCTGAATAAAATTTCATTTTATATACTTTATTACCATCAACAATATCCCACCATGGTTGAATCCAATTATCTTGTAATACATCTTTTACAAAGTTTGTAATTTTATTAACATGTTCATTTTTATATTTATCAAATGTTACTTTAATATTATTTTCTAAAAATGTTCTTATTAATTCTGATAATTGTTTTTCATTAAAATTACGTTCTTTTTTCAATTGACGTTTTTCAATAGTTGCTTTAGCATCATGTGATTCTTCAGCAAATAACCATTCTTCTTTTAAAGTTTCTTGTAAAAACTTTTTAGTAAGTCTATATACTTCATCCTCAGATTTAGTTAATTCTTTATTAAATATTTCTTGAATCATTGTTGAAATACTAGTAATAAATGTATCAGATGGTAAAGACCATTTATATTTATTAATTCCAATACTATATTCCATTTGTATTCTATCAACAAGTGGATTAATAACTTCATCTTTTCTAGTTTCTTCCAAGTTATTATATTCAAGTCTGTATTTACCTAATAAATACTCTGCCCAATTAAATAACTTAATTTGAATATTATCATATTGTTTAGTTACAATTTCTTGTAAAGTCCATAACCATGCAAAATAATTTTCTTGAATATATTCTTGTAAAAATTGTTTAATACGGTCATCAATAGGTAATATAATTTTATTATGACTAGGAGGAGGAGGACACTTAGGTGGTTTAGGTAATGTTAATTCATTAATTAATTCATCAGAAAAATACTTTTCATAATATTTAACAAATAATTCACGTTCACTTTCAATTAAAAATGGTCTAATTAATTCTTTACCAAATTTAATAATCTGTTTAAATAATTCAAGTGATTTTTCAGGTGAAACTAATGTAACATTATCTCTGAAGCGGAAGCATGCAAACGCTGAGTCAGTATCTCCATACCTTACAACTGGTTGGATGGTTTTACCATCAGTTGATTCTTTACAGAACTTTTCAATTTGTTCAATAAGTTCTGTATCATTTCTTGCTTTTAATTCATAGTCTAATAATTTATTAACGCGATCCATATCATTATTTGAGTATGCATCTTTTAATCCATTAATTAACCATGGTAAAATTTCTTCATCATATTTTTTAGCAAGTAATAACATTTCTCTACCAGTAGAAGTAGTACAAGCTGCAACATCTCTATCTGCAACTGGTGATACTGCTGCACCTAACTGACCATATAATGAATTCGCAGTAACTTTTACTGCTAATTGTTTTGCTTCTAAGATTTTCCATTTGAATGGGTCTTTTTCTGTTTTCTGTAATTTTTTAACTGCTTTACGTTCACTTAATAAATTAGTTAAAATAGAAGGAACAATACCAAGTTTATTTTCTTTTTTAGCATATCTAATATATTTAGTAGAACCATCATTCTCTTTGTATGATGCATTAAAATATGTAATATTTTCAATGTTATCATAATTAGGATTAGTAATTTTAGTTTCCCAACTCATATTTTTATGAATAATTGATGAAGGATATAGTGATGCATAATCCTTAGTAGAATTAGCCTCATAATCAATTTGAGCAACTGGATCAAAAACAATAGCACCTTCATATGATTCTTCTTTTTCTAAATTACCATCTTTATCTTTTTTAACTTTAATAACAGGAAAAACAAATCCTTGTTCTCTAGTTTCTTTTAAACATAAAGAGAATAATTTAATTCCTTGTCCTCTAATAAAAAGATAACTAAGTGGTACATAACATACATTAGCCATCTCAATATTTTTAGTAACAACTTCAAGTTTATTCATTAAGAGATTAACTAAACTACAATCTTTAACACAGTATTTAGCAACTATAGCTCTTTGACTAGAACCTTCATTTTGCATTCTAAAAATATCTTTAGGTCCTACATCATCTTTTGCTTGTGACCACCAAATAGTTCCACCATGTTTAGATATTTCTAATTCAGCATCTAAAATAGCATCACCTTTAATTTTAATAATTTTATTTGCTTTATCAATTTCAGTTACTAAGTATTTTTCTCCAACTTCATCAGAAACAAAACCTTTAATAACTTCAATATGAATATAATCACTTAATTGAATATCATCGACATTTTTACAAGTTAATTCAAAATAATTATCGTCGTCTAGTTTTTTATAAGATAATACTTCACCTCTAATAAAGTTAGAAGCAACAAAATCTAATTTGTAACTAGGTAAGTTATAAGTTTTTTGAATATCTTTCATTAAGTCAATATGAATTCTTCCAGGTGTTTCCCAAAAATACATCAAGTTTTGACCTAATGCAGCAGATTCTAATTTCATATCTTTAAAGTTACAAGATCTATTTTTTAATTTAGATATATAACTAACATCTGTTTTTAAATTTAATATTTTATCACATCTATCATATAAATATTTTTCATCGAAATAAAATATATTATATCCTGTAATAATATCACTGTCATATTGATTTAATTCATCAATCCATGCTTCAATAACTTCTTTTTCTGTTTCACATGAAACAACTTCAACACCATCTATAGGATCTGTTTGTTCTAAGCAAGCAATCCATTTTCTATATGGTAATGATTCACCAAGTTTAGTATAAGTTATTCCAATTTGTGTAACTACATCTTTTTTCCTTGATGCTTGTGGAAACTGTCCGTCGTGTGAAAAACATTCAATATCAAAAGATGCAATAATAAATGGTGCATTTCTATCTTTTTTAATTGGTGCAAGTTCTTGCCAATCAACTTTAATTTCAATATCACATCTAGATTCTTTTTTCTCTTCTTTATTTACTTTTTTATAATTTGTTGTTGATACCCATGAACACCCACTGATTTTTCTAATATGAAAACATCTTAACATTGGTGTCATATTTGATTCATATAATTTAAATTTTGTAGGTTTAGTTGTAACTCCTGGAATAACTAATTCATTATTTTCAAATAAATAAGAAAACTTTTTCATACCAATAGAATTATTAAAAACTAATCTAGCAAAATTAAATTCTTTATAATCTTGAGTTTCTGGGTCATATGTAAAACCATCTGTTTTCTTTTTCTTTAAAAAAGTAATTTCTTGTAATGTTTCTTTATATTGATAATATACTTTTCTATTTTCTTTAGAAACTAACCATGCTTCCATTTTTTCTAATTTTTCATTAATTTTATTTGAAGAAAGTTTCTCCCATTCATCAGGTAAACTAATATAAAAATATGGTGTAAATCCAGTTACTTTTGCATAAACAGATTTACCTTCCATAGTTCTACCAAAAGTATGAATGATATAATCACCAACACCTTTTTGTTCACCATCTGAATCAGGGGGCACTTCTTCGTGATCTTCTATAAAATCATATATTTGAAATTCTAATGCCATAATTATAATGATTATAATTATTAATATTACTTTATCAATTTTTATTATAAATTAAATGAAAATATAGTTAAAAATAAGTATTTTTTGCTATATTTTGTATATTTTATTAAATATTAGTTTTTTATTAAATAATACCAACTCTATTTTGTATTTTATATTTTATTATTATTTTAAATAACATATCAATCATCATAAATAATATATTATTTAATATTATAAATATGTTATTTGTGTCATTTATTTTTGATACTAAATAGATTAAAAATATAAATAATATTATTGAAAATATATAACTACAAGTTAATTTTATTTCTATATTTTCAATACTACTATCAGAATATATAAAAATACAATAATTAAAAAACACCTTAGAAAAATAAAATATTACTAATACTTTTAATTCATTTTCAATAATTGTAACTGTATAATATCCACATAGTGAAATATTTATACAATTCATTATTGAATTTGATAAAACATGGAATACTAGTATATGTATGTTATATTTTAGTTCTTGATTATTATTATTATTTAGTTCTTGATTATTATTATTATTTAGTTCTTGATTATTATTTAGTTCTTGATTATTATTATTTAGTTCTTGATTATTATTATTATGTATTTGATATTTAGTTTTACAATGAGGACAAAAATTTTTATTTACTCCTGATTGTAATAATTTTATTATACAACTTATATGATATGCTGAATTTGCACATTCACATGGTAATTTTACTATTTTATTTATTTCTAAATCTATTTCTAATGATTCTAAACATATTAAACATTCTTTATCTTTTATAAAATCTTTATCAAGTTTTTTAGACCCAAGATTGTATATAAGCATAGGAGATGCTATAAATTTTTTTAAAGCGATTATTATATTATTTTCCATTCACAATTTTACTATCAATTACTCTTTATATTTATTAAAATCAATTTTTAATTAATTACTTAATTTTATTAGTTATATTATTAGTATTAATTAATATAATTATAAACTTTTTCACAAACTGTATCCCATGATTCAATTGTTTTTGATTTTTTAAATTCTTCTCTAATACTATTTACTTTATCATGTTCTCTCATTAATTTTAATATTTCTAATCCAATACGTTGCATTACTTTTTGTTCTTCGTGATTCATATCAAATTTAACTCCTTCAGTTTCTAAAAATACACCATAATTTACAGTTAATGGAATACAACCAGCAACAATACTTTCTTTTAATTTTACTGCATCAACTTCATTTACAATATTTGATATATAAATATGAAATGTAGATAAATGTTTTTCTCTAGATAATGTTTTTAAATTTTGAAACCCATGTTCAGTAACTCCATTTTCTGAAAATATTTCATGCATTTTTTTATGAAAATTTTCATCACCAATCATATCCATACCACCATACACATGTAATTCTGCTCTTGGTTCTATTTTTTTAATAACAGAAAAAATACCTTTAACAATATATTCAATACCTCTATCATAAAATGCATCATAAACAAAACGATAAGGATTTCTAACAACATTATCCCAATTATTTTGAAATTCATCTATTCTTACACCTGATGGAATAATTTGATATGGTAATTCTAATTTACCCAAATGAAGTTGAAATTCTTGTAAATGAAAATTACTTTTTAATAAAACTTTAGACACTTTTGATTTATATTGATTCCAAATTTCAATAAGTTTTTGATTACCTACTGGATTATCATGATAGTCCCAAATTATTTGTTCAGCATTTACTTCAAATGGTAATATATTTAAAATACCAAATGAACGAAATAAGATTATTGTTTTAAATTTATAATGATATGGAAACTTCTTCCAATGAATATAAGTAACATTATTATATTGTTGGTCATTATCTAAATCAAATTCACCATATATTGCAACTTTTAATTTTTTATTATTTGCTAAATATTCAGAATATTTAATCATAAAAACATCTGATTCTTCTAATAAACCAGTATTAATATCAGACATATTAAATTTTCTTGAATAACAACCTGCAACATAAACAACGTCATACGGTGATGTTTCTTCTTTTAAATAAATTTTTTTCATCATATTAAAAATATCAGGAGTAATATAATTTGTAATTGGTTCTTTAATTTCAACTAATGTACTTAATGTTCCAAGTGTACCACCTAAACAAAGTTCACGTTTATTAAAAGTATTAAAATTATGACTAATTGCAATAATTGTTTTTCTTGAATCTAATTTTACCAATGGATTAGTAAATTCTTTTGTAAAACTTCTTTCTTCACCTACTTGAATTTCAGGGTCATGTTTATTTTCAATTAAATATTCCTTTTTATATGCCATACAATTATTAGTTGAATGAAATTCCATAAAGCCTTTAAACTTGTATAATTTATTAATAAAAAAATCATAAAGATATACATCACTAACACCGCCAATTAAACATTTAGAATTAGATAATTTTTCCACAGCTTCACTAATACGTTCAGGTGGATAATAATCATCATCATCTAAACAAACAATAATATCTCCAATACATGCTTTATTTCCAATATTTCTTAATCCACCTAATTTTTGTCCAGAATATTCAATATAATTATAACCAAAATTAACTTGTGATTTCATATTTTCAAATTGATTTTTTATTAATTCCTTATTTAACAATGCTTCTTTTTCAGTAGATGAACCTTCAACAATAACCCATTCAATAATATTTTTATAATTTTGTCTTTTTATCATTTCAAATAAAACTTTTAAACAATTGAATCTTTTATGTTGTGTAATTGTAATAATTGATACTGTTTTTACACTTTTTTTTATTGATGACATTAAATAATTAATTTAATTTTTCTTTATATCAAAATATTATAATAAAAATTGAAATAACATTTATTTTAATATAAATAACAAATATTTATGTCAACTAATCCATTTAAATTTACTTTTGATAATTCACATAAAAAAATTAGATTTTCTACTGAAGAAGCTAGCGACTTGCGTGTTATTAATAAAATACCAGGTAATTATTATCTAAAATGTATGTATATTGTATATTTTAGAAGTCATGATGGATATTGTTCAGAAATAGAAGACTATGAAACTTCTGGATATGAACTAGAATCACAAAAATTAGTCACACTTTATTTTTCTATTCCTGATGATTTACGTAATGAACAAAATGAAATAAACTTAAATTTTTTTGATGATACTCAAAACTTAAAATCTATTTCACCACAATATTCAGATTATTTTGCTTCATGGGAAACTGAATCTGCATGTTGTGGAGTATGTGGATATACAGATTTATATGTTCCACAATTTGTTGAATATATTATTTTTGAATAACTTTATTTATTATTTTTTTATATAACATTATAATATGAGTAATACTAAAAAATATATTCATAATATTTGGATTCAAGGATATGAATTTATACCAAATGATATAAAAAATAGTATAGAAGAAAAAAAAAAATTAAACCCTAGTTGGCAATATATTATTTGGGATGAAAAAATGATTTTAAAATTATTAGAATTATATCCTAAATTATTAAATATTTATAAAAATATTGATAAATATGAAGGAATGATTTCAAACTTAACATCAAAAAGTGATATTGCTAGATTTGCAATTATACGAACATATGGTGGAGTTTATTTTGATGTAGATTTTGTTTGTAATTCATCATTTAATAATTTATTTTCTAGTGAAGACCCTAATACTATTTTTATTGCAAGTTCTGAAATAGATTTTATTAAAAACCTATATCCATTTAAAAAACCAAAATATTGTGCTTGTTTTTTTGGAATGAGAAAAAATCATCCTATTTGGGATGATGTATTTGAATATATATATAATGCAAAATCAAAAAGAGATATTGGTGAATCACTTGACCAAATATTACAACAAAATAAAAAATATAAAATATTCCCATTATCAATGATAAAAACACATTATTCTTGTGAATCTAATTTTATATGTTATACACCATCTGAATCATCATGGAATATATATAGACCATTATTACAATATATAAACTGTAATCAAAAAAAAATAATAATTATTTTATGTATAATAATATATTTTATTTATAATTATTTAATTAAATTAAATTATAATAAAATATAAAATAATTTAATGATAAGTATAAATTTTGTTTTAATTTTAATTTTATTTATTATTTATATTAATGTTAAAAAAGTATATGTTGATTTATTTACAAATATAAAATTAAATAAAATTTCATATAATGTAATTCATATGAAAAATTCTAATGAAAATAAATATAATAATATTTTAAATATAGAAAAACAAATAAATCAAAAAATAAATATTTTTGATGCAATTGTTGGTAAAAATGTTAATTTAAAAAATTTAAAAATATTTGACAAAAATATTAATTTTAATTTTAATTATAATTATATTGGAGAGGTTGGATGTTATTTAAGTCATTTACTTTTAATTAAACAAGCATCATTAGATACTGTTAATAATTATACTGTTATATTTGAAGATGATTTTAAAGTTAATAATGATAATTTAAATGAAGAAATTAATAATATTATTAATAAAACTAATGGTGATTTTGACATGATATATTTAGGTAATTTAAATAATAATCATAAAAAACAAATTATTGATAATATTTATAGTGTAGATTCTGTTAGTCCATTATGGGGTACACATGCTTTATTAATTAATAATAAAAATGCAAATAAAATATTATTAAATATAACAAATATTGATCAAGCTATTGATAATAAATATAAAAGTATTATTGATAATAATAGTATAAAAGCTTTTGTAATTTATCCAACTTTAGTTGAACAAAATACTGATGATTTTAAATCAGAAATTAGACCAAATGCATATAAACAAAATTAATTTTTTTAATTAATATAATATAAAAAAGCTAATATTATGACTAAAATAATATTAATTTTATTATTTATTTCAGATAAATTAGGCATATTAATTTTATTAGCTATTTCAGACATATTAACAAATCCTTCTCTTATTTGAGCATCTGAACCAAATTGTGAATCAGTTTTTTGACTTTCATCTGATGTTATTAATCTTAAATCTTCTCTTAATGAAAATACTTTTAAATTTTTAAAAACTTTAGGCATTTCAGTATCAATTTGATGTTTTAATGGATAAACTGTTGATATTTCTTGTGCTGCTTTTTTATTAATAATATAACCAAATAAACCCCATATTTTTTCAACAGGATTATATAGTTCTTTACTATGGGTTGATTGTAAATGATAACCTAAAAATAAAATATCATAATCTGGTATTTCTTTTAAATATGCTTTTAATGTAGGAATAAAATTATCTGATATTCTTACATCATCTTCTAATATTAATATTTTATCATTAATATCTGCTTCTTGTATTATTTTTTGATAAATATTATAATGTGACATGGCACATCCAGCAGCACCTTTTGTCATAACATAATACATACCTTTATTCATATCAAAAGCATCATCAATTGCTTCTTGAGTAAATAATTTTTTAGGAATATTTTCACGAGTTAATTCACGACCATCAACGGCTCTAATTCTTTCAACAGGACCATTAAAATTAATTTTTTTTAATTCATTTTGCATGTTTATTTCACGGTCTGGTCTTCTATCTAAATTAATATAAAGAATTTTATTAAACATTAATTTTACTTAGAAAATAAAATTAAATTTTTTTATTTATAAATCATCAAATCTACCATATTTATTTATAAATCATCAAATCTACCATATTTATTTATAAATCATCAAATCCACCATATTTATTTAATATAGAGGTGGATTCAGAATTAAGTTCATATAATATATATATTAAATATGAAATAATATAATCTAAATAATACATTATATTATGTAATAAAAAATTATTATATTAATATAATAATATTAATTTATAAAAATAAATAATCATCACTTGATACATTCCATATAAAATCATTACTTCTTCCATATTTTATTACATATGGAACTATTAAATCATCATAATTTTTAACTGATGAATAATAAGTTACATCATTTTTTAATTCTAAATCTTTTATAATTGAAATATTTTTTGTTTTTTTAGCCCACTCTATTACTTTTCTTTTATGACTACCAGCACCTGTTAATAAAAGAAATAATTTAGCAGCTGGAAATGCTTTATGAATAGACATTGCAATACCACCAGAACCAGCAACTAACCATATTCTAGTGTTTTCATTATTTTTTAATATTGTTTTTCTTGCTGCTAATGTTATTTGTCTTGATAATAAATCAGTCATTATATTATTTTCATCATTTAATCCCATTGGCACATTATAATGTGTAATCAAATTATTTTTATTATCACTAATACTATATTTTAAATCTCTAGCTTCTCCATATGTAGGACATAAATTTACTTCTGCATTTAATGCTAACAATGTATTTATTTGTCTAGTATTAGATACATGACCATTTAAAAACACTTGTGATTTTAAACCTAGTTTATATGCTGCATATGCAGTTGCAACAGCACCAAAACCATTACTTGAACCAGAATATAATAATGTTTTTATTTGTTTATTTTTTTGTAATATTTTTTTCATAAATAATACAGCTACCCGTTGTTTAGTTCCTGCTATTAAATAACCATCTTGAACTAAATTAATTATTTTTTTATTTGGAAATGTTATTTGTTCAATAATTAATTTTGGATTATCATCGAGGTCACTCTGAAAAGGACCAGCATTATTTCTAATTATCTTTTTTTTTATTAATTCTATTTTTTCATTATTTGCATTTATATTTGTAATTTTTTCACACATTGATTCTTATATTATATATTATTATATAAAAAATAATAAAAATAATAAAAATTGATATTATATTTTATTATATTATAGTTTATATTATTATGGAATTATTTGATACATATTGTATAATTTGTGGTAATCCACATACTGGTGCTGATGAATTAGAAAATTATATTGACGCTCTTAATAAAAAACAAATGGCTTTTAATAAAAACCCTATTAATTATAAAGTTGAACAATTTATAAAAAAAACAAAATGGTTAAATAAATGTATCTTTTTATCTGAAGATGATGAAATTATACATAAATGTAGAAATAAAAATAATAATGGATGTTTTATATCTGATAATAACAATATTGAATATAAAATAATGTCGTATAAAAAAAAAGATAATAATTCAGAAAATATTAAATACGGAATACCTGTACATAAAGATTGTTGGAAATTTATTAAATATAAATATTTTATTGAACTAAAATACAGTAATATTAATACAATAATTACTTTTAATGATAATAATGATTCAATTAATAAATATTGTAATCGCTTTATGAAATTTATTAAAATATTTAAAGATAATAAATTATATTTATGCTATTCGCCATTAAAAGATAATACTAATAAAAATATTAACCGAATTATCAATAGAATAAAAATATCATCTAATACAGAAATAAAATAAATATATTACTTTAATAAAATAATATATTTATAACTTTTAATTTTTATTTTATTTTTTATTTGTTTTTTATTTGTTTTTTATTTGTTTTTTGTTTTTTATTTTTTATTTTTTATTTTTTATTTTCTTTTTTTATTTGTTTTTCTATTTGTTCTATAGCAATTTTTACACCTATTGATTTGTCTTTTAAATAATCAATATCATAATCTCTAAAAATATCTTCCCAACTATCACAATCATGATACTTATATATTAAATCAAATATATAATGTTCTTTTTTAGATATAATTAAATACATATTTAATAATTGTTTTATCTCTTCAGAAGTCCAATTATTTAAAATAGTATCTGTATTTTTTATTTGGTTTAGTTTATCTATTATATTTTCCATTAACATATAATAGATAAATTTTTTATACTATTATTTATTAGTTTTGTAAAAAATTGAACAAAATTTATATTATATCAAATAATACTTAATTTATGGGAGGCTTTGACATCTATTGTATAATCTGTGGAAATCCACACAATGGTGCTAGTTCACAACTTGAAAATAGTACAGACGAACTAGAAGAATTTTTAATAAAAACAAGTTATATGTATGATATTACATTTTTAACACATGATGATAAAATTATTTTTAATTGTTATGATAAATCAGATTGTGGTTGTTTTGGAAATAATGAACATAATATTGAATATCGAATTCCATCACAATATGCAAATTATACTAACAACCCAGATATTAAATCTGGAATACCTATACACAGTGATTGTTGGAATTATATTAAAAATAAATATTCAGTAGAACTTAAATTTAGTGATATTAATAAAGATGTTTCAAATAATTTTTGTGGTAATTATAGAATTTATGGTGATGAAATTACTGAGTATCAAGATAGATATATGCAATTTAATGACATTTTAGAAAACGACCTTCAAGAATTATGTTATTCGCCTTTAGATATTTTAACTAGTAAAAATGAAAAAAGAATTCAAAATAGAATAAAAAAACAAATTATTCCACTAAATAATATCTAAATTAAATTTTTTTATTATATAATAAATTATATGAATAACAAGTTTTGTATAATTGATAGTCCATTTGAGGACTGGAGTCCTTTAATTAAACAAAATAAAAAAATTAGATTTTTTAAATATAGTGATATATTTAAACATTCAAAATTAAAATTAGAACTATGTAAATATAAAATTATTTCAATTAGTGTAGATAATTATAAAATGTTTAATAACTGTAAAAATAATATATTTATAAATAATTTAGATAATATTAATTTATTAAATAATAAAAGTAAATTTGGCGAATATATGTTAATTAATTATAAAAATAATTATGCTGAAACTTATTATTATAATTATAATGATATAGTATTTATAAATAAATCATCTGATAACGAAAATAATTTTATTGTAAAACCAAATATTGGGTGTGGTGGTAATGATATTAAAATTATTAATAAAATAGATTACAATAATTTACCTAAAAATTCAATTATAAATAAATATATTGAACATGATACCTATTATGCAGGTCATTTTTTAATATTAAATGGTAAAATAATTGATAAAGTATATTTTTATAATACAAATAATGATAAAAATTTTATAAAAAAAGGTAAAATAATTAATTATAAAATAACAGAAAAATTATTAGGTACAGTAGATGAAACAATATTTGATAATATATTTGATAATTTAAAATATAGTGGTTTTGCATGTATTGATTTTATTATAAATAATAATATTATTATTATTTTTGAAATTAATCCACGACCAGGTGGTAGTTTAATTTATAATACAGAATATTTCAATAAATTTATAGACACACTTATATTAAATTATCCGTGACATTTCAGATTCATATTCACGTATAACTGCATAGATTCGTTCATCATCGCTGTAAAACGGTGTTGCTTCTTTAGGAATATTACTTAATGTAAAATCACCAAGTTTTACTCCTCTCGCTTCAGCTCTAATTTTAACTCTTTCAATAAAAGGTAAATTTTGTGATATCGTGTTTATAAGTACACATAATCTAGATTTTTCTTCATTAAAATTAGTTTTTATTTCTTCTACATTTTTTAATACATCATTACATGTATCAATTATTTTATCACCTAATCTACATGATTCAATTACTTCATCAGAAATATATATATCTTGTGGTTCACTTTGTGAATCATCTGTTTCATTATAAATATATGTATAATTTTTGTTAACAATATCTTGTTGTAATTGTGATACATCATTTTGTATATTTACAAGAAGATCAGTAATTTTTTCAATGCTCATTTTAAAGTGGTTTAGTGTGAAACTTTATTTAAGTTATTTAGTTTATTTGATAATATTAAATATTAATATATATTAATATTTAATTTTCAATTTTTATTCAAGTATTAAAATGTAAAAAAAAATGAATTATTATATATTTAAGATATAATTTTATATATTTATGTACACTGATGAAGACTTATTCAATACTACTCATTATTATGGTCATGATTATAAATGTAAAGAACCTGAACTATTTAAAAATCTAATTACTGAATTAGAATCTAATTATGCACCTGATGATTTATTAGATATTTATATTAAAAATGGTGGTACACTAGATGATAAATGTTTTATGAGACAACTTGGTGATGGTGCACATAATATTGCATGGATTGGTAAATCTATTGTTATTGGAGACAAGTTAAATTTATTAAAACAATTAGTTGAACTAGACAGTGGTTTTATTAATTCTGGCGACCATCAATATTGTTTACTATCATTAGCAATTGAATTAGAAAGATTAGAAATTGTTAATTATTTATTAGAAAAAGGTGCTAATCCAAATACATATGGTCATATGAAAAAAACACCTTTATATTATGCTATTATGACTAGTAATATTGAGATTGTTTCTAAATTATTAAGTTTAGGAGCTGACCCAAATAAAACTTATGGAATGTTACAATGTAATTATTTATATTTTGCATTAAATTGGTACTTTACAACAAATAATCCAGATGTTATTACTATTATTAAAATGTTATTAGATTCTGGTGCTAAAATTCAACCAAATTTATTAACACAAGAACAATTAGAATTACTTGATAATATTAGGTCCTAATTACTTACTTTTTTATTTATAAATAAAAAAATTGATAATATAATATATTTAATATTAAATATATTATATTATGGCTACAGAACTAATTAATAGTGCATCTGACAATTTAAACAATAGTGCATCTGACAATTTAAACAATAATGCATCTAAAAAATTAAACATAATTTCATTTGATGATAATATTGATATAAATTCATTAGAAGAATTTCAGTTACATCCTATATATAATATTTTACTTGATGATTTTCCAATTATATCTAAATATAATAAAGATATAAATAATAATGATTCTAATATTCAATTAAATTTTAATAATGAATCTATTTCAAATGTTATTTCAAAATATACATTAATTCCATTAATTAGATGTTTAACAAATATGAATAATACCTTAACTAAATCAAATAAAATAGTTAATGCAGTAGTTTTATATGAAATATTATTAAATAATAAATATTTTTTAATTGAACATAAAAAATTTTTTGATACATGTTTTAATAAAATAAATGAATTTAAAAATGATAATTATAATGATTTTGATGTATTAAAAATATATAATAATAATATTAATCCAATTGATACAATTATTTATAATTTTAATATTTTAAATAGTAAAATTATAGAAAATACTAATAATACTAATAATACTAATAATAATACTAATATTAATACTAATAATAATAATAATACTAATAATAATCTATTAAAAAATATTCCAACAGATATTTTAACAAAATATAAACTTGTACACAATGTAGAAAATAACAATAAATTATTAATACAAAAACAAAAAATAGTTACTCTAGGTAACTTTAATTTTAAAACTAATTATAATATGATAAATGAAGAAGAATTTAACATATTATTTGGAATATATTTAGATATATTATTATCATCAAATAATAATTATGATATAGTTATTGTATATGGATTAATTTTTGAATTATTTATTAATAATATTGATTTTATTAAAAAAGATCCATTATTAAAATCATTTTTAATTAATAAAAATAAAGAATTATTAAAGTCAAACTATTCTGATTTTCAAAATATTAAATCACATAACTATAACAAAAATCCATTAGAAACAGTATTCCATTTATTGAAGTTTTATTTTTAATTTAATTTTTTTTATTTAATATAATTTATAATTTATAATATATAATAATGTCATATGAAAATAAATATTTTAAATATAAACAAAAATATTTAGAATTAAAAAATAGTAACAATATAAAAATTCATACTGGTGGAGCTAATGGAACAAAACCAGAAGTTATTTTTTTATTAGGTGGTCCTGGTAGTGGAAAAGGTACATTAGGTGAAAAAATAGCAGAAACTTTTGAATATAAACCAATTAGTGCAGGTGATTTATTAAGAGAAGAAAAAGAAAGACCAGGTTCTAAAGATGGAGCTTTAATAAAAGAATATCAAGCTGAAGGAAAAATTGTACCTTCTGAAATAACTATTGGATTAATAAAAGCTAAAATATTAGAATTAAGTTCAAAAGGTTTTCACAAGTTTTTATTAGATGGATTTCCTCGTAATAATGAAAATTTAGAATTATGGAATAAAATTGTAGGTGATTCTATTAAACTTAAATTTGTAATTTTTTTAAATTGTTCTGAAAAAATAATGATTGATAGAGTATTAAAAAGAGGTCAAACTAGTGGTCGTGCAGATGATAATATTGAAACTGTTACTAAAAGAATAAAAGTATATAATGAACAAACATTACCTGTTATTAAATATTATAAAAAACTAAAATTAGTAAAAGAAATTGATTCTAGTAAAACACCTGAACAAATTTTTAATATAGTAAAAAAATTATTTAAAAATGAAAAAAATATGAAAGGTTCAAGTAATTTAAATAATAAAAATAATTCAAATAATAATAAATATATAATTGGTGTTGCTGGTGCTTCTGGTTGTGGTAAAACTTATTTTTCAAATTACTTAAAAGAATTAATGGACAAAAATTATTCAGTAGAAATTATATCATGTGATGATTATTATAAAAATTATTCTGAAGAAAAAAAATCAAATGGTAAATGGATTACACCTGAAGATAAAGACCCTAATTTTAATTGGGATGTTCCTGATGTTCTTGATTTAAAATTATTAAGTGATAATTTAAGTGACTTTAAAAAAAATATAGATATATCAATTCCTGATTATGATTTCGTTGAATCTCATAGAAGAGAAAAACCTAAAAAAATTATTAAAAGTAAAGATATACAAATTATTATTGTTGAAGGATTATATGTATTATATGATGAAGATTTACGTTCTCAATTTAATTTAAAAATATTTATAGATGCAGATAATGAAGTTTGTTTAGGTCGTAGAATTTTTAGAGATATAGTAGAAGGAAGAAAAATTTCATTAGATGCTTCTATTGAAGAAAAAAATAATGCACTTGAAAAATTAATTAAAATATATAAAAAAAATATAAGACCATCATTTGTTAAATATATTGAACCTACTAAAGATTTTGCTGATTTTATTATTAATAGTGAAATTAATTATCAAAATACTGATACTAAAACAATAAATATTATATTAAAAGAAGTTGAAACTTCTGTTAAAAAATAAAAAAATATAATTATATAAATATATAAAGATTTGTAATTTATATAATTATATAAATGTCAATATCATTAGATGCAATAAATTGGAAAAATAAAAATGATTTTTATAATTCTTATTGTAATGCAACAAAAGCACCAAATTGGTTTGGTATGAATCTTGATGCATTTCTTGATAGTTTAAGAGGTGGAATTTGTGAAATAACACCTAAAAAAAATAATTATTAGAAACTTAACAAAAAAAAAATTAAAGAGTATTTTGATGATGATTTCTGGATAGATATTGAAGATATTTGTAAAGAAGAAAATGTTGAATTACAAATTCAAAATAATTAAATTTTATAATAAAAACTACTTTAATTTTATAATAAAAACTACTTATACAATAATTTTTATTATAAATAGAATGAAACTAATTTTTTACCATTTTTTACATTTATATTTTTTAACTTTATTTGAAGTTATATTTTATATTTATTACATTATGCCTTATGAAAAAGAACTAATATATAATTTATTTGATTTAAAAAATAATCAATATACAAATGTTATTAATATTACCAATTTTGATAATACACTATTAAATAAAAATTGTAATCATTATCAAAATGAATTAGATAATTCAAATACTAAATTATTTAATAAATGTATTATATATATTATTATTATTAATGTATTATTAATATTATTATTTATCAAAGATATTTATCAAAATTATAATTCATTTTGCGAAACCAGTACATCACCTAAAAATTTTCAAGTATCTAAAAGTTCACATAATATTATATCTGATTATAAAAAAAATGATGATTCTGGATTTGAATTATTAGATATAAGTAATATCAATACAAATATCAATACAAAAACAAATAATATCAATAATACACCTACAAACTTTAAAAAAAATACAAGTTTTGAAAAAATAACTAGCCTGAAAAAAAATACAAGTTTTGAAAAAATAACTAATAATATTGATAATTATTTTTTAGTTTATTATTATAAAAATTCAGAATTAGTTAAAGAAATTTTTAAACTAATACAATTTATTATATTAGTTGGTATTTTTGAATATTTATTTTTTATAACAATTGTAAACAAATATAAAATTGCAAATATTCATACTATTTTATGTAAATTAATTAAAGAAGTTATTAAATAATTATATTTATTTTTCTTCAATAAAAAGAGCAATATCTTTAGTGATTTTATCTTGGTTATCAAATAAAAGAATTTTAATTTTATGAACTTTAAAATCAAAATAATTTTCATATGTTCTATTTTCATTTTGCTC
>JACCDW010661603.1_pt1 | contig 19279 bp, 14 predicted proteins | sample 7449781 | NCBI WGS metagenome assembly JACCDW01 (sample SAMN15323449, study PRJNA562643) | freshwater metagenome | isolation source: river surface water | place: USA:Blue River Watershed | collected 2017-08-18
CAGTATACGAAACAGAAATTCAAGAATCTTCTAAGCATTTAAAAGCGATCAACGGATATTATTCTAATGTGACAGCGACGACTGAGCAGATTGCTGCTTCTTCGAAAGACGCTGCTTTGTTCCAAGCTGAATTAGCGAAGTTAAACGCTAACATTCAAGCTTTGAATCAAGTGTACGGAAGTATGTTAACTGCAATGAAAGGGTAATCACGTTTTTGTCACGTATCAGATACTATGGCTAGTTTAAAAGAAACACCCCGGCAGAAAATGATCGGGATGATGTATTTAGTGTTAACGGCTCTTCTTGCCCTGCAAGTGAGCGATGCACTATTGCAGAAATTTACACTTCTAAATTCAAGTCTTGAGGTTGCAAATCAGTCTGCAGCATCTAAGAATAAAGGAATGGTTCAAGGTATTGAGGAGCGAATCAAAGATTTACCTAACCCTGCTGCTTATGCAGATATTTTGAAGCGTGCGAATGAAGTTAAGAAAGAAGCCGACGCTTTAGTTGGTCATTTGGAGTCGTTGAAGTCACAAGTTTTAGAGACTGGCGGTGGTATTGATCCTGAAACGGGTAATATCAAAAATCCGAAAGAAGAAGAAAAAGTTTATAGTTTGATGGTTGGCGCCAACAAATCAGGAGAAGCCTACAAGTTAGTGGGTCTATTTGATGCCTATGTTAAGAAGTTAGAAGGTCTGGCTGATCCAGGAACTAAATTCCCAAGTTTGGCAGCAGATGGTAAATCAGATCCAATTGCGAGTAAAGATCCTAATCAGGCTAATAAAGATTTCGCGGAATTGAATTTTGCACAAACACCAGTTCCTGCTGCCATGGCTACGATAAGTCAGAAACAAGCGGAGATTAGACGTTATGAAAGTGATGTATTAGCTCAGCTAGCGGCAAAAGTAGGAGCCAAAGAGATTAAATTTGATAAGGTCTTTGCCCAGGTTTCTGCTAATGCGAATACGGTTGTAGCGGGTATGGATTATCAAGCTGAAGTATTTATCGCGGCTACATCAAGCGGCTTTACTCCTCGAATGAGTTTTAATGGTGCATCTATTCCTGTTGTTGATGGTCGTGGTCAGATCAAATTTAAAACTTCAGGTGGTGGATATGATGCGAATGGTATGTCGAAAAAGACGTACACCGCATCTGTTTCTTATATGAGTCCAGCAGGTCCTAAAACAGAAACAATTCAAAAGGAGTATTTTGTATTAAAGCCAACTTACAATATTGAAACAGCTACATTGCCTGCGCTTTACTTAGGCTGTGCAAACCGTCTTAGTGTTGCTAGTCCAGGTCTTGGTGCGTTGTGGAATCCATCATTTACAGCAGATGGAGGCGAGGCTATCGCCGGCCAAACGCGTGGAAAAGTAACAATCGTGCCTAGCGCTGCAACTATTACTTTGAATGTTGCCAACAGTGGTACTTTATTAGGTAAAGAAACATTCCGTGTTCGTCGTGTACCTAGACCTGAAGTTAAGGTGTTCGGTAATGGCGGCGAGTTAGATGAAAAGCGTGGTGCAAGTGCCTCTGGTTTACGTAGCATCGATGCGCGTGCTTTAGCTGATGAGTCATTTAAGTCGACGAATCCTGAAGATGCCAATTTCCGTGTTTCTGAGCTATATGTTGCGTTAGCACGTGGCCAACGGAAAATTGATGATGTGACTTTACCAGGTTCTGGTTCAATTGCTAAATTAGCCGCGCAAGCGCAAGCCGGAGATCGTTATTACATTGAAATAAAAGGAGTTCAGCGTAAAAACTTTAAAGGTGCCGTTGAAACAATTCCATTTACCATGGCGAAAAATATTCCGTTGAATTAATACGAAATACATGAAATTAGTATCGAAATTTTTATTGTTTGGGGTATGTGTAGGTCTTTCTTTTCAGTCGCTTGCGCAAGAAAAGCCTGTTCCTGGCAACCAAAACTCAGTTCGTCCTATCGATGAATCCAGCATTCATTACAAGGCTCGTTTGTGGCGCCGGATGGACTTGAACGAAAAGATTAACCAGCCTTTCTTTTCTGTCAACAACGAGATTTCAAAATTTATGTTGGAATGGGTTAAGGCAGGTGTGTTAACACCGTACACGAATGATTCTTTAATTACTAAATTGACCCCCGAACAATTCCAAGAAAACTTGAAAATGGAGGAGCAGTCAGAAGATGCTGCGCTTTCAGATGCTGAAAAAGCTGCTGGTTTTGGAGCTGAAGGTGCAACACCAAAAGCAACAGGAACGGATGATGGCTGGGGTGGAAGTACGAAGTCTTCCGCAGCACCTGCGAAAGATGCATTTGAAGCAAAGCCTGCTGATGGTGCTGTTTCATACTATTTTCCGAAGGAATTATCTATTTTAGAAATTCGGGAAGATGCCGTAATTGACCGTCGTCGTTCACGCTTATATTTTGATATTCAATCAATCACGTTAATTATTCCTGCTTCCAAAACAAAGGCTGGATTCGATAAAGCGATTGCTTCATTCCGTTATAAAGATTTGTATAAATTGTTCCGCAGCAATCCAAATTGCATTTGGTACAATTCGGAAAATGAAATGCAACACAAAAACATGGCTGATGCCTTTGATTTACGTATGTTTCAGGCGCGTATAATCAAAAAAGGTAATGTGGAGAATAAATTCTTGACGGATTTATATGGGGGAGAAAAAGAGGGTTTGATGATGTCTCAACTTCTTGAGTATAAGTTGTTAGAAATGGAGCATGATCTCTGGGAAAACTAAGACATAATTTATGAAGGGAGCTATTTATAGCTCCCTTTTTTTATGTGATTTCTAATTTTGGATTAATCTGATAAAAAATTAAACGTTAGTTCTGCATTGCGTTCTTATTCTTATTTTTTTGCAAAATATCATGTGTATTACCTTGATTTAATTCCATTTTTTGCTGAGTAAAATGTAAATTGCAGAGTAAATTGACTAAATTAATCTATGTCGTATCAACGCAAAACAAAAATTGTTGCCACAGTAGGCCCAGCCTCTGAATCCAGAGAATCTTTAATCCAATTAGCAGAAGCAGGTGTAAATATCTTTCGATTGAATTTTTCACATGGTACACATGCGGATCATTTAGCTCGCTTACAAACGATTCGTTCAATCAGTGATGAATTAGGTCTTAATTTGACCGTTCTTCAAGATCTACAAGGACCTAAAATTCGTACGCAATTAGTTGAAAATAACGGAGTCCCTTTAGAAGCTGGAAAGCAATTGATTTTTGCGATGGATGAAAATCTACTGGGAACATCCGAGAAAGTCGGCACAACCTATACATCTATGTATTTAGATGTGAATGTTGGCGAGCGTATTTTGATGGATGATGGTAACCTAGAAGTTAAGGTATTAGCGGTTGACAAGGTTAAAAAAGAAGTTCTTACTGAGGTTGTTTATGGTGGAATTTTAAAGTCGAAGAAGGGAATTAACCTTCCGGGTACAAAAGTTTCTTTGCCATGCTTAACTGAAAAAGATACGGAAGATTTATATTTTGGTTTGGACCATGGAGTGGACTGGATTGCTTTATCTTTTGTGCGTAAAGCATCAGACATATGGGATATTAAAGATAAAATTAAAGCATACGGAAAAACAGCTCGTGTGATTGCTAAGATCGAAAAGCCTGAGGCCATCGATAACTTGGATGAAATCATTGAAGCTACGGATGCAATCATGGTAGCGCGTGGAGATCTGGGCGTTGAAATGGATGGTGCCGTTGTACCATACCTACAAAAAGTGATGGTTGAAAAATGTACAGCAGCTGGAAAGCCAGTTATTGTTGCTACCCAAATGTTAGAGTCGATGATTACTAATCCAGTGCCTACGCGTGCTGAGACCTCTGACGTAGCTAATGCGGTATTACAAGGTGCTTCAGCGACCATGCTTTCTGGTGAATCCGCTTCAGGTGCCTACCCAATTAAAGCTGTCGAAACCATGGCACATATCCATGAGGTTGTTGAACAACAGCAAAATGCCATTGAAATTATCAAAGGAGACGAAGCCGCGATTTATTTTAAAAATCACGCATTAGCCAATACATCAAATGTTACGTTAACGGATCGCTTAATTTCTGGCGCTTGTAGACTCGCACGTGACTCTAAAGCTAAAGCGATTCTTTGCATTACAAACTCGGGTCAGACTGCGTTTAAATTATCCGCTCACCGACCAAAAGCAGACTTGTTTGTCTTTACAAACAACAAGCAATTAATGTCTACGATGGGCTTACTTTGGGGCGCGCGAGTTTTCTATTATGAAGCTAGCTCTGAAAGTGCAGAAAAAACAGTTCAGGGAATGGTAGAAAAGCTTAAGCAAGAAAAACTTTTAACGCCTGGCGATGTTTTTGTGACCACCTTATCAATTCCAGCGCATACGACCAAGAAAACGAATACAGTTCAATTGGGTATCGTTGAGTAATTCGTTTATGAAAAAAAAGAATCCACATATTTCAAATCCACTGATCGGTCTATACTCTGTATGGACCGGTTTTTGGTTTATTGGGTGGTTCTTGGCACTTTATCCATTCATGTTTCTATTGCTCCAACATCGGGATACGAAACGTTACGCGCACAAACTAGTCCGACTGTGGTCCAGTTTATTCTTTGCTTTTGGATTTGTACGTTTTGAGATTCAACGCAATCATCAATTAGATCCTAAGCAGGTTTATGTTTTCTGCTCCAATCACTTTTCATATTTGGATATTCCTGCATTTGTAAAGATTTTGCCTAACTATTTCTCTTTTGTGGGGAAGTCGTCCATTAAAAAAGTACCCCTATTTGGTTATCTATATAGTCGGTTAAATATTTTAGTTGACCGCAAAGATCGAGCTTCACGCAGTGCTACCCTATCTAAATCGATTCGAGCATTACAATCCAATCGCAGCATTATTATTTTTCCAGAAGGTGGCATCGTTTCGAAGCAGTTCCCATTTATGGCAGGTCCTCTGAAGGATGGAGCCTTTGCGATGGCTATCCAACAACAAGTTCCCGTGCTTCCCGTTTCTTTTTTGAATAATCATCTAATGATGGATGATGATTATTTTGCCCTCAAACCTGGAAAAATAAAAGTCATTATACATGCACCTGTTGAAACTAAAGGATTGACGCAAGAGGATATGCCTGTATTACGGGAGAAGGTTTTTGAAATAATCCAAAAGCCCATATTGGATTTTCATGGAGTAGACCAACCTCGGTAAATCATGCGCTATCTACTTATTCTTTTGATTCTTTGGTCTTGTCAGGTGAACACAGAGCAAGCTAGCTCACTTCCTCGCCCTAAAGGATTTAACCGAATTGTCATGCCACCTGCTGTTTTTCAGCCCGTAGAAAAAGGGCATCCATATCGTTTTGAAATTTCTAAGTACGCCCAAGTAATTCCTGATACGGCAGAAATAGGGAACAAAAATAAAATATGGAAAGCGGAGCCACATTGGATTTATATTTACTACCCACGCTGGGACGCGTTCATTCAGATTACATATAAAGCTTTAGGTGGTGATCGCAAAAAAATGAATGCACTCATTAATGATTCCTATGCTTTGGCCTATAAACACCAAGGTAAAGCTTCAGGCATTCAAGATTATGTTATGACTACAACGGATGGTCGAAAAGCAGGACTAATTGAATTAAATGGTGAGGTCGCTACCTCATTGCAATTCTTTACAACAGATAGTTCTAAGCATTTTCTACGTGGTGCGATCTATGTTAAAACGGCCACCCAAAATGATTCATTGGCTCCCATCATTCAATTTTTGAAACAAGACGCGATTCATCTAGTTCAAACACTTCGCTGGCAAGATTAGCTTGGCCGACTGCCAATCTTTGCGTTTATTTGTAGTTGACATGGGAGAATCAAATTTGCTTTTTGAATCGGAAGAATCGACGGTTTTCGTTGACGCACTCCTCCCTTTACCCATCCCACGTTTTTTTACCTACCGCGTTCCACGCCAATGGGCACAGGTTGTTGAGTCAGGACTACGAATCGTAGTTCCTTTTGGTAGTACCAAGGTCTTAACCGCGGTAATTGTTTCTGTTCATCACCAACCGCCCAAGCAGTATCAAGCCAAATATCTGCTTGAGATTTTGGATGATGCACCGCTCGTAACCGCTTCTCAAATAGCCTTGTTTCAATGGGTGGCCAATTATTACATGTGTTATCCAGGGGAAGTTTTTCAGATAGCTTTACCCGCAGGTTTAAAAATCTCGAGTCAATCCAAAGTACAGGTACATCCAGAATTCGATCAATTCCATGAATTGACCGAAAAGGAGCGCGTGATTGTCGAAGCAATTCAAGCTAAAGGGGCCTTAACCTATGACGAGATCGCTCGTGTCGCCGAAGTTAAAAGTCCATATCACCACATTAAAGCATTGGTTGGCAAAGGTGCTGTCTTGATTTTTGACGAGCTCAAGGATCGCTACACGCCCAAAGTAATTCGTAAGATTCGGTTGTGTAAGGAGTGGGAGGATGTAGGCCAACTGACCGAATTGATTAAAAGTTTAGAGGATAAGACCAAGCAAATAAGTGTGTTACTTCATTATTTGCGCTTTATCCCTGTTTTACGTGATCCATCGACGAATCAGAAAGGCCTAGAAAAGGCTAGTTTTTCGCAGGCAGAATTGTCCGAGAGTTCATTGCAGACACTCCTAAAAAATGGAATTTTTGAATCCTTTGATGTGATTGTTTCGCGTTTTGGATCAGATCTAGACGACTTTATTCCAGCTACATTTGATTTAAATGAAGCACAAACAAAGGCCTATCAATCGATTTTAGATCAATTTCAAACGAAAGATACCGTATTATTACATGGTATCACAGGTAGCGGTAAGACGGAAATTTATATTCGATTAATTCAAGAGGCACTAGCTAATGGTGACCAAGTTTTGTATCTGCTTCCTGAGATTGCCTTAACGACGCAAATCGTTTCGCGCTTGAAAAAGATTTTTGGTGAGCAAGTGGGGATTTATCATTCCAAATTTTCCGATAATGAACGTGTTGAAGTTTGGAAGTCGATTGTAGAAGGCAAATATCCATTCGTGGTCGGCGTTCGTTCTTCGGTGTTTTTGCCTTTTTCACGCTTAGGTCTAATCATCATCGATGAGGAGCATGAATCTTCGTTTAAACAAACGGATCCTGCGCCACGTTACCATGCCCGCGATGTCGCTATGGTACTTGCGAATCAGCAAGGAGCTAAAGTCCTGCTAGGTTCTGCAACGCCTTCTATTGAATCCTATTATCAAGCTAAGCAAGGCAAATATGGGTTGGTTACGTTATCGGAGCGATTTGGCAAAGCACAGTTGCCTGAACTTCGTTTGTTGGATACCAAATATGCGACCCGCATGAAGCAAATGAAAGGCGGATTTTCCGTTGACCTAGTGTCTGTATTGCAATCAAACTTCGAACGTGGAAAGCAAAGCTTATTGTTTCAAAATAGGAGAGGGTATTCGCCCTATATCCAATGCCAAGACTGTGATTGGATTGCGGAGTGTAATCAATGTGATGTAAGTTTAACGTATCACGCCAAAGATCAAGAATTGCGATGTCATTATTGTGGCTATCGCGAAGGCCTGCTGACTCGTTGTGGTGCGTGTGGAAGTACGCAATTGAAAACAATGGGTTATGGAACGGAGAAATTAGAGGAGGAACTACAGCTATTAATTCCTGATGCACGGATTGGTCGGATGGATTTGGATACCACACGTTCTAAAACCGCATTTAACAGCCTTTTAAGCGAAATACAATCGGGAAACATCGATATACTTGTTGGCACACAAATGGTTGCTAAAGGACTCGATTTTGAAGGTTTATCCACCGTTGCAATTTTCGATGCGGATCGAATTATAAATTTTCCAGATTTTCGAGCTCATGAACGGGCGTTCCAATTGATTACCCAGGTAGCTGGTCGGGCAGGCCGACGAGATGAGCAGGGTCAGGTTTATGTTCAAACGAATCAACCAAATCACCGTTTATTTGATTTTATCCAAAGGGGTGATTACGCAGCTTTATATGCGGATGAGATTGTGGAACGAGAAGGATATCATTATCCTCCGTTTTCGCGTTTGATCAAATTGACACTGCGCCATATGGAAGCACAAGCGGTAGATCAAGCTGCGCGTCATTTGGGAAACGTGTTAAAAGAGCGTTTTGGTCATGGGAGGGTACTCGGACCTGAAAAACCGCTCATTGAGCGTATTCGGAACCAATATGCGATGGAAATCTTAATAAAATTGGAGAAGGGTGTTTCTTTGGCCAAGTTTAAAGAAAGCCTTCGAGCCTGTTTGGATGAATTACCGAGCAATAAATTATTCAAAGGGGTTCAAGTAATCCCGGATGTTGATTGTCTTTAGCGTTTAAAAACGACATCTTCAAAAGGTAGGCGGAAGCGTTCTCCCCAAACTCCTTCTTCAGTTCCCTTTCCTACAGAGACGATCATATTGATTTCTGCTCCGGAAGGTAATCCGAGTGCTTTCTTCACGCGTACCGCATCAAATCCTTCCATCGGACATGATTCATACCCTTCGGCAGCAATTGATAGCATAAAGGTTTGTGCTGCTAAAGCACATGATTTATGCACAGTCACGCGTTGGTCTGCTTTCCCACCAAAACGCATAAATGGTTTGCGAATACCCATGAAAAAGCAAATTGCCTTTCTAATGCCAGTGAAGATTCCAAATGGATCTTGGCGGTATAGGAGCGGCATTAATTTACTATAATATTGCAAGCCTCGTTTCTCTAATTTACCAGGCTCTTTCCCTTGCAATGATTCCTTAATGCGGGATAAATTCCACTTGGCACGTTGGGACCATAAATCTTGCCGTGTCACAAAAACAACGAGGTGCGCTGTATTCTTGGCTGCAGATTGACCTAAGCATAGGGCATGAAATTTTGCTTTTTCTTCCGGACTTTGAATCCAATAGAATTCCCACAATTGCATATTGCTACTATTGGGTGATAGGATAGCACGTTGTAGGCTACGTTCAATTACCTCATCCGCAACTGTTACTTCTGGGTCAAAGCGTCTGTTACTGCGGCGGCGCTGAACGATGGTTTCAAATGAATCTGCTAGCATAGGTTTAAATTTTGTCAAATATACGGGAAATGTTGGACGCCCTAAAACAAAAAAAGTCAGAACACAAGGTTCTGACTTTTTTAAAAAATTCAAGATAGATTAATATCCGTCATTTTGTTTCAATGTAGGCTTTCCAGCTTTTTGAGAATTTAAGATCTCATCGATTGGTAGCGGGAAGTATCTGTTTTTGTCAGTAAATGATTTACCAACCATATAACTTCTTTTGTTATATGTTCTTCCAGTCATATCTCTGCCTGGAGCTCCTTCTTTTGGAATATACATCTTGTTTAGGAAGTCACTTGCAATTCCCCAACGAACTAGGTCGAAGAAACGGTGACCTTCCATCGCAAATTCCAAACGGTTTTCCATGTAAACTGCATTTAATGCAAAATCTTTACCATTAGCTGCAAATGTTCCAGCTGGATAAGGATTGATAACATTTTTAACAGATGCATCTTGAACTTTGCTATTTTTAGCGCGGTTACGGATCATATTTACATATTCCTCCGCTTTCGAAAGGTTATTCTCTTCAGCTTCGATTTCAGCTAACCATAAAATTACCATCGATAATTTAAGTAGACGGTAGTTGTTGTTAACCGAACGACGGCTGGTAGAGTGTGTCGAACTTCCTTCATCTGCTAAGTAATACATCCATTTTTTACCGGTATATGGACCCGCATAGTTTTGGTCACGAATCCAAGTAGATCCTGGCATTTTACCCCAATCTAAGAAGTTTACGCCACGACGACCTACTGTCCAATCTAAACGTGGATCTACTGGAGCAGAAACGTCTAAGACGAAAGCAGCTGCAGCTCCAACACCCTGATCATTCGGTAAATCAACCTCATTGTAAGTATCCTCTAGACCTGCTTTGTTTTTACCAATCATTGGTAAACCATCAGCAGTAGTTTTAAATGCATTCACTAGGTTTTGAGATGGCTGGTAAAATCCACAACATCCACGACCAGGAGCATTAGCACTATATGGCCAGTTTAGGTTGTCTCCTGCATTTCCATTATTTCCTGTAGAACCATCATTTACTGAAAATTGAACCTCAAAAATAGACTCAATGTTATTGTTTGTCGTATTTCTATAGTTGTCATGGTAATCAGCTACTAATTTTTTACCTGAATTCTGAAGGATATCTAATAATAATGGCTTCGCTAAACTATATTTCTTTTGGAACATATATGTTTTTGCTAAATAAGCCATTGCAGCCCATTTAGTAGCTCTTCCTTTTTGCCCTTGTGTTGCTGGAAGATTAGCTGCTGCAAATTTGAAATCCTCTTCAATGTTTGGCCAAATATCTTTATCATTTGGCACTTTCGTTGAATTTGGATCATCACGCTTGTACGTGTTTTCATCAATGTATGGAATCATGTTCCACATTTTCTTTCCTTCGAAATGGTAGTGACCACGTAAGAAACGAGCTTCCGCAATTACTTGCGTTTTCTCTGCCTCTGTCATGTCCTTTACATCTGGGCTTTTAGCAAGTAAGATGGCCTCATTGGCACGGGCAACACCATCATAGGTATGTTGCCATTTACCATTGAAATACGTGTTTTCTGCAAACCAAGTATATTGCTCAATAAAACTTTGCTCTGGCTGGTCACCAGCATCTGTACCTTTTACGGCATCACCGGATGTAATTCCACCAAACACATAGTTTGAGATGGTAGATTGACGTCCTGTATTTCCTGCACCAACTCCGTCTAATAAAGAATAAGCGCCAATAAGTAAGGCATTTACTCCGCTTTTATTAGATAGAGACGTTAGAGATGCAGCTCCTTGAGGTTGTACCTCGAGGAACGACTCTGAACAAGAAAAGTTTATTCCAACTGTCGCAAACAATGCGAATATGATTAACTTTTTCATTTTTTATCTGATTTATTTCAAATTATAATTAATTAAAATCCTACTCTTAAACCTACATTGTAAGATTTAGCCACAGGGAATGCACCTTCATCAATACCCATGTGGATATCTTGATTGTCTGCTCCTGAGTTTCTAATGTTGATATCAGGATCTAAACCTTTGTATTTTGTCAAAGTCAACAAGTTTTGTCCTTGCACATAAACCTGCATCGAACTAAGTTTGATTTTCTTCAACATCGTGTTAGGTACATTGTAAGTTAATTGGATATTCTTGATACGCATGTATGAACCATCCTCAACGAAATATGTTGAAATTTGCTGGCTAAATGTATCATTTGCATTCAAGCGTGGCAATTGTGCTACGTCACCTTGTTTCTTCCATGACTTGTACAACATATCTGTCGAACGGTTTCCTTGGAAGGTATTAAAGTCTGTCCAATACTTTAAGTAGTTGAATAACTCATTTCCTTGAACACCTTGCGCAAACACAGTTAAATCCCAATTCTTATACCCTAAATTAAGATTTAAACCATATGTAAAGTCTGGATGAGGATTACCAATGACCGTTCTATCCGATGCATTAATTTTACCGTCACCATTTACATCCTTGAACTTAAATACACCTGCACGGGTATATCCTGGAATTTGTACCGCTGCTGCAGCTTCTGCATCATCTTTAAGGACACCTTCAACAACGTATCCGAAGAAGCTAGCAATAGGCAAATCTGCTCTTGTTAGAGAAATAGCTGGTAGACGAGTCGAGAATCCAAAAATTTGTGCTTTTGGATCATCATTTAACTTAACCACATTGTTTTTGTAATGGCTAATTTGTCCTGAAATTGAATAACGTAATTGACCGATTTGATCTCTATATGTTACGTTTAAGTCAATACCTGTATTGTTTACCTCTCCAATGTTCACAAATGGGATACTTCCTGTTCCAGATGATCTTGGAATAGGTACCTGTGTTAACATGTCTGATGTGGTACGTGTATACCAGTCAAAGGCAACATCCAATTTATTGTTGAACAAACTTGCATCCAAACCAATGTTAGTGGATGTATTTGTTTCCCAACGACCATTTGAGTTACCAAATTGCGCAATATCAAAACCTGAAGCGATGGCATTACCTGCACCACCGATGTCATAAGCGTTGTTGTTCGGATCTGGTGTAAATAATGTATATGCATTGTATACGTTTGGAATCAACTGATTACCTGTTTTACCCCAACCTGCACGTACTTTCAAATCATTCAAGGCGGTGATATTCTTAAGTAAAGCTAATTCGGATAGACGTGCACCTACAGAGAATGCAGGGAACACACCATAACGATATGCTGGTGAGAAACGAGAAGAACCATCTCTACGTAACGTGAAATCAGCTAATAAGAAATCTTTGTATGAGTAATTTGCTTTTCCAAATTGAGAGAACAAAGCCGTAATTGTTGCTCCTGATCCTGCGTTTGTAAGACCTGCAGCCGAACCATTATTCAAATAACGATAGGATAAATCATCAAATGCAAAATTGCTTCGCTGTGCTGAAAAACCAAATCCATAGGTTGAAACAGCCTCTGTACCAACTAATACATTGAAGTCATGATCTCCTATTTTTTTAGAGTAGTTCAACGTATTATACCATGTAATGGCACGATCAAAGTTGTTAGATACCGTTAAGCTGTTTGCATTACGAGCTTCAGCTGCCTCAATATCACGGTTAAAATAAGCAGATTGGTTGTAGTTGTTATATTCAAAACCAAGGCTAGTACGTGCCTTTAAATCTTTCATGATTTCAACTTCCGCAAACACATTACCGAAGATACGTGTAGATGTTACTGGGTTATCTTTCTCTCTCCATTGGCGAGCTAATGGATTCGGTGCGTTACCTAAGTTTGATCCACGTGGACCAGCAAAACCATTTAGTTCAGATGTATTTGTTCCACCCAATGCTTTTGGACCTCCTGTGATATCAAATACTGGAATGATCGGTTGAATACGAATCGCAAACATGATTGGATTGGATTCACTATTATTTCCAGCAGGAATACCTACTCGCTCATCAATTGAAACTGTAACGTTCTCTCCAAATGTGATAGCACCTTTTTTAAATTCTGTGTTCGCACGAACTGAGTAACGCTTATAGCCTGTATATTTCAAGATACCCTCTTGATCAAAGTAACTCGCAGAAATTGCATACTTGCCATATTTCGAACCGCCTGTTGCACCCAACTGATAGTTAGAGATTTTCGCTGGTCCAAAGATTTCATTTTGCCAATCAGTACCTTCCTTATTAGCCTTGGTAATGTTAAATGCAGTCACACCCAATCTTGGGTCAGTGATGTCATTTGTGTAGACAAAGTTAGCTGGAAGCGCACCATATACGTTTGGATAGATGTAATCCGCAATTGTTTGAGAACCATCCGCACCAAAACGATATTGTGCTGACGGAGAAGTTCCTGCAGGTCTACCAGCACCAATTTGCGACTCATAGAAATACTGCCCCATTTCTTTAGTATTCATTAAATCTAAGGTCTTTCCTACTTGCTGTGTACCCGTGTACATGTCAAAACTAATCTTTGGTTCACCATCCGTACCACGTTTTGTTGTGATGATCACAACACCATTCGCAGCACGCGCACCATAGATAGAAGCTGCAGAAGCATCTTTCAATACCTGCATTGACTCAATATCATTTGGGTTGATTTGGTTTAGCGTACCTTGCGTAGGCACACCGTCAATTACGTATAGAGGTGAGTTGTTGTTAGTTGAACCGAAACCACGGACACGAACCATTGTTCCACCACCCGGTGAGTTATCATTACCTACCGTCACACCTGATGCACGTCCTTGTAACATTTGTGTTACCGAAGCAGCTGGTACAGCAGTAAGTTCTTTCGCACTTACAACCGCCACGGCTCCCGTAATGTCTTTTTTACGCTGGGAGGTGTAACCTGTAACGACGACTTCACTTAGCTGGCTCACATCCTCATCAAGAACGATGTTGATCGTCGAACGATTCGCTACAGAAGTAGTTTTTGAAACGAAACCCACTGAACTAAATACTAATTCAGCATTGTTTGATTTTACTGAAATGGAGTAAGCTCCATTTACATCTGTTGTCGTACCCGTTGTTGTTCCTTTAACTGCAACAGATACTCCGGGAATTCCGCCACCTTTGGCATCTTGGACTGAACCCGTAATTTTTCGGTCTTGAGCTAAGGCTGTCCATGTTACGGATAACATTAACGCCATTAGAAAGACCACTCGGCTTACGTAGAAATTGTTTTTCATAAAATAAGTTGGTTTGAGTGTTTGCCGACCAATTTGCCAATTGTGCCGACTTTTAATGTGGCCAATTTAAAGAATATAATGATACGACAAATACTATTTTTTGATTTTTTTCAATAATTTTTTTAATAATTATTATAATTTTCATTGCTTGTTAATCTACAAGTTGTCAATTATATCAGAGAATAGTATTATCTAAATCCTTTCTTTACCTTTGTGGGTCTATTCATTTTTACGCTTTCATAAAGAATTTTCCGCGCATCTATTATGTTAAATTTAGTCTTATTCGGGCCTCCAGGGGCTGGCAAAGGAACTCAATCAGCCAAAATCATTGAAAAATACGGTTTAATACATTTATCTACAGGTGATTTATTGCGTGCAGAGATTTCTGCAGGCACCGCTTTGGGATTAGAGGCCAAAAAACTAATGGATCAAGGAATTTTGGTTCCTGATGCTGTTGTTATCGGCATGATTGAGAATAAATTAAATGAAAACAAGTCCGCTGCAGGATTTATTTTTGACGGTTTTCCGCGCACAGTTGCGCAAGCAGAAGCCCTAGACTCGCTTTTAGCTAGCCATTCGTTGAGCATTACCCAAATGATTGCGCTAGAGGTTGCCGAAGAAGAATTAACCCAACGCTTATTGGAACGCGGTAAATCATCCGGTAGACCAGATGACCAAAACGAATCGCTGATTCGTAAACGTGTACAGGAATACATGGAAAAGACAGCTCCGGTGGCTGGTTATTATGATAATCAAGGAAAGTTTACTGGGATTAATGGAGTAGGAGAGATCGAATTTATTTTCGGTCAGATTCTTTCCATTATTGAGAAATAAGAATTAAGAATTAAGAGGTAAGAAGTAAGAGGTGAGAGGTAAGAGGTAAGTTTTTTGCCCTTGGAACTCACTCCCTTCGAACTTGGATTTAAGTCTTGCTAGATACTAGCGACAAGTGACTAGCGACTAAATACTATATTATGACTTCAAATTTCATCGATTACGTCAAAATCAATCTGCGTTCTGGACGCGGAGGAAGTGGCTCATCCCATTTTCGTCGTGAAAAGCACGTGCCTAAAGGTGGTCCAGACGGAGGTGATGGAGGTCGTGGTGGACATGTTTACATCGTGGGCAATGCCCAACATTGGACATTACTACACCTTAAATTCCAAAAGCACATCATAGCTGAGAATGGTAAAGGTGGCGAAGGTGGCCGTCGGTCCGGTTTAGAAGGTGAGGATGTTTTTGTGGAAGTGCCCTTAGGAACCATCGTTAAAGATGCAGAAACGAATGAATTTTTAGCGGAAGTAACCGAAGAAGGTCAAAAAGTATTATTAATTCCTGGTGGACGGGGTGGTTTAGGGAATACACATTTTAAATCATCGACAAATCAATCACCTCGCCATGCACAACCTGGTGAAGCCGGTTTAGATCGTTGGGTGATTATGGAATTGAAAGTTCTTGCAGACGTTGGTTTGGTAGGTTTCCCTAACGCAGGTAAATCAACATTGCTTTCGGTGTTATCTGCTGCCAAGCCGGAAATTGCAGATTATCCTTTTACTACCTTGGTGCCTAATTTAGGTGTCGTTGCTTACCGCGATTATAAATCATTTGTTGTTGCAGATATTCCGGGTATTATCGAAGGAGCTGCTGAGGGAAAAGGCCTTGGATTACGTTTTTTACGTCACATTGAGCGTAATTCGATCTTATGTTTTCTGATTCCATCGGACACAGCGAACTGGGGAAAAGAATACGAAATTCTTGTTGGCGAATTAACCAAATTCAATCCCGAATTATTACATAAACGTCGCGTTTTAGTTGTTTCTAAAATGGATTTATCCATCCCTGAAATGGAGCCCGAAATGCGCGAAAGTCTTCCTAAAGATCTTCCTTTGGTATTTATTTCCTCGATCACTCAATCCGGTATTCAAGAATTGAAAGATCTACTATGGGAAACGCTTCAAGAAGAAAATAAAGAGGTGGCTACCCAAGTACCTAGTAGCATCGAGTAATCTTTAATGGACTTGTTCGGCCATGAATGCAATACCTTCATCAAACGAACGTGGTTGGTATCCTAACTCCCTTCTAGCTTTATCTAAAATAAAGCCGGTACGCGGTGGACGTTTTGCGGGTTGCGAAAATGTTGATGAATCTGCTTGCTGGATTAGGTCGACCGGCAAACCATAAAAATTGGCAGTTTTAATAGCCATTTCATACGGCGTTAAAAAGTCTGAACCCGAGATATTGAAAATACCTTGCGCCTCTTTTTGAGCAATGAGCCAGCAACCCAAAGCGAGATCTTCTGCGAGCGTAGGTGTACGAAATTGATCCGTCACCACATTAATTTGCTTACCTTCCTCTAGTGATTTTTTGACCCAAAGAATAATATTCGTCCGGCTCATGTCGGATACAATTCCGAAAACCAATACCGTCCGGGCAATCGCCCATCGGATTGACGAAGCTTCAATTAATTTTTCTGCACGTAATTTGCTCTCGCCATAAACAGAAATCGGATTAGGTATCGCCTCTTCGGTATAAGGACCATCAGCCCCATCGAAAATAAAGTCGGTCGATAGGTGACATAAAAACGTGTCGTGCTTTTGACATGCTTCGATTAAATAGGCAACTGCAGTTACATTAAGTAACTCACATCCGATTTGGTCTGTTTCGCACGTATCCACATTAGTCATGGCCGCAGTATGGATTACCACATGTGGTTTATAGGTATCGAAAACCGTATCTATATCTGCCGAATTAGTGATGTCTAAAGAAACATAACGATACCCAGCTGAATTTGGCAATCGATTTTCGCCTTTTGCCGTTGCGATTAAATCTACTGTAGATTCCTGAACCAAAAGTTCAACAAGCTTCTGTCCTAATAGCCCATTGGCTCCAGTGATTAAAATCGTCTTTTTCATGATTGCGATGCTAATTGTACGCGTATCTCCTTTAATAATTGTTGGGCCCCTTGATTAATTAGTGCAGTTGCCACTTGATTTCCTACGGATTTAGGTTCTGTGCCCGTTGCACTTGATTCGATTTTTTGATCTCCGGACAAGCTGAGTACACCCGCATGTAAGTGAATTTGATCCGCTACAAGCTTCGCATGACCATATACGGGCACGCTGCATCCGCCGTCTAGCATGGCCAATAAGCTGCGTTCTGCTACGATACAAGATTCGGATGCGGTATGATTGCAGGCTAGTCGGATAGCCTCTTGTATATCTGAATTAAGCCTACTTGAACACTGAATGGCCACACTGCCCTGTCCCACAGCAGGAACAAAAGTATGTAAATCTAAGTGTTCTACGATATAGGTTTCCATGTCCATGCGGTGAACGCCAGCGTAAGCGAGCAACATCGCATCACAATCTCCATTATTTAATTTTTCTAATCGTGTTTGCAAATTTCCACGCATCTCTACGGCCACATGCTGTGGATACTGATGAGCCAAAAATGCCCTTCGGCGCGTCGAAGAAGTTCCAATCCGCAAAGGAGCCAATTGACCCAATCGAAGCGATGGGTTCATACTCAACACCACATCATGTGCCGCCTCACGTTCTGTGAATGCGATGAGTGGAAGATCATCAGCTAAGGAGGAGGGGAGGTCTTTGGCAGAATGTTGCGCAATGTCTATTTCCCCAGAACGCAACATCGTTTCTAGTTCTTCTGTAAATACGCCTTTTGCGCCGATTTTCGATAGTGAACGATCGAGAATTTTATCTCCGATAGTATGGATGGCAACTAATTCATACGTCATACCGGCAGCTTCTAACAGCCGACCGATATGATTGGCTTGCCAAAGAGCTAACGCGGAATTCCGCGTTCCGATACGTATGTTATTTTTTAGCTGCATTCGCGATTCGTATAATTTGCAAAGATAAGTCGAGATGGATCATTTTGGCGCGACCATTTCGTTCCAAATGATAGTATGCAGTCGATAGTAATTCACTGATACGTTCAATGGACTCTCGATTCAATGTTTTTGAGAAATTAGTGATAAACCCACGTTCTTTTTCTAGCGCCTTGATTAAACTAGGGGCATCCGCAATTTGATACAAGCACTGTCTGAAAATATGTAAGGCATACTCAAGAAGTCCTTTTTGTTCTTCTTTTTGAAGCGCATCATATTGGTCGGCAAGCGTGGCTAATTTGCTTAAATTCTTACTGTAAACCGCCCGCATCCAGTCGGCAAACCAGGTGGACGTACTCAGGTTTTCTGTTTTTGCTTTTTCTAATGCCCACGCAATATTTCCTTCAGCACTATAGGCTAAATTTTGAGCCCGATCAAGATCAATTCCCTCTTTTTGTGTTAAAAAATTGGATAAATCAGCTTCGTCAACTGCCTGAATAGCAATACGTTGGGTGCGCGAAAGAATCGTTGTTAATAATTTTTGCGCGTCAGCACACACTAATAAAAATAAGGTCGATGTAGGTGGCTCTTCTAACGTTTTTAGTAGCGCATTTCCTGACGATAAATTCAGTGATTCTGGATGCCAAATGAGCACCACTTTGAAGGGTGCCTCAAACGGTTTAAGACTTATTTTTGAGAGTAATTTTCTAGTTTCTTCAACTGGGATATTTCCTTGTTTGTTTCCTTCCGCACCCATGGCTCCTAGCCAATCGGGTAAGGTTCGATAGGGGGAATCCAATAGAAATTTTCGCCATTCAGGAAGGAATACATCTGACTCGGCTTCTTTGACTTTTTTCGTTGTTACCGTAGGAAACATGAAGACAAGATCCGGGTGAACTCCTCGCTGGACCTTCTGGCAACTAGGGCATTGTCCACATGAATCTTCCCCTTGTTTGTCGGTGCAAAATAAAAAGGAAGTAAACGCCAGTGCCATGGCTAATTGTGCGCCTCCGTTCGGACCATGAAATAATTGAGCATGTGCGATGTGTTGAGTTAACACCGCTTGGCTCAATTGTTTTTTAGTCGTATGAAGTCCGGGAATATCCTGAAAACGCATCCTCTAATTTCGGTCTTTTGCTTCCGCTTTCCAAATCGCTTGCATGTTCGATTCCAGATTTTCTGGAATTTCTTCATTTTTGGCGTTTATCC
>JACCDW010147629.1_pt1 | contig 19275 bp, 14 predicted proteins | sample 7449781 | NCBI WGS metagenome assembly JACCDW01 (sample SAMN15323449, study PRJNA562643) | freshwater metagenome | isolation source: river surface water | place: USA:Blue River Watershed | collected 2017-08-18
CGCGAAATCAAAACGATTCAAGAACTGTTAGGCTCATGAAAAAAACCGCTGTTATCGATGTGGTAGGACTCAGCGAAAGTGTAATTTCGGCTGAATACACGCCCTTTTTATATGCATATATCCAGAAAAAGCAGTTTCAAAAAATAAAACCTCCCTTCCCTGCCGTTACGACGACTTCCCAAAGTGTGTATGTAACAGGAAAAAATCCATCCGAACACGGCATCGTGGGAAATGGTTGGTATGATAAAACGGATTCGGAAGTGAAGTTTTGGAAGCAATCTAATCCCTTAGTAGGTGCTGAAAAAATCTGGGAAGCTGCAAAGAAAAAAGATCCGAATTTTACCTGTGCCAAAATGTTTTGGTGGTACAACATGTACTCTAGTGCGGATTATTCAGTTACACCTCGCCCCCAATACCATTCAGACGGTGTAAAGGCTCCTGATTGCTACTCGCATCCAGCCGATTTAAGAGACGAATTACAAGCTAAATTAGGCACATTCCCATTATTTAACTTTTGGGGACCTAACGCGAATATCAAATCTACCCAATGGATAGCAGATGCCTCCATTTATGTAGATGAGAAATACGATCCCACATTAAACTTGATATATTTGCCGCATTTAGATTATTGTCTTCAGAAATTCGGAGTGGATTTGCCGGCGATTGCAAAAGAATTGAAAGAAATCGATCAAGTTCTGAAGCAATTGATCACCCATTTTGAATCGAAAAATGCGGAGATTATTCTGCTTTCAGAATACGGTATAAATGACGTAAATACGTCTATTCACTTGAATCGTATTTTGCGAGAGGCTGGAAAGATAGCGATAAGAGAGGAACAAGGATTAGAATTACTAGATCCAGGTGCAAGTGAGGCCTTTGCAGTTTCTGATCACCAAATCGCTCATATCTATTGTAAGAACGTAAAAGAGATTAAGGCGCTATTCGAAAAAGTGCCTGGCATCGCGAAAGTGCTTAGCGGAAAAGAATTAGATGAGTACCAAATCGCCCACGAACGATGCGGCGATATCGTTTTGGTCGCAGATTCTGATAAATGGTTTACCTACTATTATTGGTTAGATGATGCTAAAGCCCCAGACTTTGCTCGCTGTGTAGATATCTTCAAAAAACCGGGTTACGATCCAGTCGAAATGTTCATGGATCCAAAAAATCCATTAATAAAGCTCAGAGCGGCCTATAAATTAGCTCGAAAGCTGTTAGGATTCCGCTACCGAATGGACGTGATTCCACTCGATGCAAGTCTTGTGAAGGGTTCCCACGGAAGTCCGTTCTGCGATGAAGCGTATTATCCAGTTTTTATTTCGTCGCAAAATATCACTGATCAGATACCAGCAACTCAAGTATATCAATATATTTGGGAAACTATTTTCCCAAAATAACATGAAAAAGATTAGCACAATTTTTGCCTTTGTGGTAGCCATGATGGCATTCAGCTCTAACATCCATGCGCAAGGAATGGATCCACAAGTGATGATTCAACGTCAAGTAGAACGCATGACGACTGAATTAAGTTTATCAAAAGATCAAGTAGCTAAAATTGAACCTCTGATCGAAGCTCGCATGAACAAGATGATGGAATTACGTCAGCAAGGAATGGAGAGAGAAGAAATGATGGCTGAGATGAAGAAAATCAACGATACGCAAGCGGAACAATTCAAAGCGATTTTGACGCCAGAGCAATTAGAGAAATACAAAACGATGCAGAATCAAACGCGTCAAGGTGGGCCACCAAGAAATTAAGCTAATTTGAGAGTATTCATTATTATAGGACTTTTCATTTCTTATACTAGCTTTTCTCAAACCCAAAACATTAGAGGCAGGCTGTTGGATAAACATATCCAACAGCCTATTTTTTTAGCGGATATTTATCTTTCACCAGGCAACCAAGTCGTTAAATCTGACTCATTAGGCTATTTCGCCTTCCCTAGTCTTCCCTTAAATAGCTACCATATACGTATTAGAGCCTTAGGTTACGAAGAATTTAGTGTTCCAAAGATCGAACTCATAGCTGGAAAAGAAAGCTATTTAGCTATCGAGATGGAAGAAAAACCGATCTTTTTGCAAGAAGTCCGCGTTCAAGCAGAGAAATCAAAAGAGGTCGCCAAAAATGAGTTTACCTTAGTAAGTGCACGCCAATTCAGCCTTTTGGAAGCACAGCGCTATGCCGGTGGATTTCAAGATCCTGCAAGAATGGCCCTAAATTTTGCAGGCGTCACAAACGCAGGATCAGATCAAAACAATGAAATCATCATTCGAGGCAATTCACCCAAAGGCTTATTATGGCGAATGGAAGGAATTGAAATCCCTAATCCTAACCATTTTGGTGATGGACAAGGATCAACCAGTGGCATCATTTCCATGATTAACTCCACCAGTTTAGCAAATTCCGACTTTATGTCAGGCGCCTTCCCGGCTGAATATGGAAATGCATCTTCTGGTGTGTTTGATTTGAGCTTACGAAGGGGAAATAACCAAAAGAAAGAATGGATGACTACACTTTCCGTTGTCGGATTAGACGTAGCTGGAGAAGGACCATTAGGAAACAAAGGGGGATCCTATCGAGTTGGTTTGCGGTATTCTACTTTGGAAATATTACTTAAGTCAGGTATAGTGAATATCAATACAGGGAATTTCAAACCCGCCTATCGGGATTTAAATTACTTAATTGAATTACCAACTAAAAAATCGGGAACTTTTACTTTATGGGGCATCGCAGGGGCAAATAATACAGAAGATATAAAAACAACTACGAGTGATTTTACAAATAGTCACCTAGTAGTAGGTGGATTATCACATAAACTACCAGTTAAGAGTGGGCATATTAAAACGGTTTTGGCCTACATGACTGAATCCACCGAAATTATTCAAGAGACAAATTCGATAACCACAAGAGAGCAAACCTATCAATACCCAACCTGGCGCCTAAATTCTTATTATTTACATCGATTTAACTCCACCGCACAACTTAAAATAGGGGTTAATGCGAGTCAATTAGGGTATAATCTATATGAATTCCGAAATAAACTCATTTACTTAAATGAAAAGGACAAAACGTTCTATTGGCAGCAATATATTCAATTCCATAAAAAATGGACCTCACAATTGAGCATGACGGCTGGAATTCACCGTTTTGAATTTGAGCTAAACAAGGCACAAGGATGGGAACCTCGCATGTCTGTTTTATGGGAAACTAAATCAGGGGGACGCCTTGGACTGGGCATAGGCGTACATTCCCGCTTAGATCCCCTCTCCTTGTACTTCTATAAAAGATATGTAGGCACGAACCCTAAGCTACCTAATTTGAATATAAAGCCAGCTATATCACTTCACCAAGTTGTTTCTTATGATCAAAGAATTGGGGAAAATACGCGCCTTAAACTAGAAGCGTATGTACAGAATATCAGTCAAGCACCGGTGGATTCGAATAGAAATAGTCCTTTTTCACTCTTAAATTATAGTTCTGGAATTCCTACCCAAGTATTAGAAAATAGCGGGATAGGCGAAAACAAGGGTATTGAATTAACACTGGAGCGATTTTTAAGTAATGATTTTTACTATTTAATTACTGCCTCAGTATTTGACACTAAATACCAGGCGAAAAAAAACATTTGGTACAATACGCAATTCAATAATAACTATGCAGCAAATGTGTTAGTAGGAAAAGATTTTCGCCAAAAATTTTCGTTGAATTTGAGGTATCTAATCAGAGGAGGTAATCGGTATACGCCTATTAATTTATCAGAATCCATCAAAAGAAATACGACCGTATTAACTTCTAGCCAAATAATGCAAGCGCAATATCCTACCTTCCAAAGACTAGATCTATCCATTGCGTATAAATTGAACCGGGCAAAACATACCTGGACCATCAGAGCTGACCTTCAAAATATCTTAGACATCGATAACGTCATTGAAGAAAGATATGACTCAAATGCAAAAGCGCTTACCTATCGGTATGCGCTTCCACTGATCCCTATTCTGAGTACAAGAGTCGATTTCTAACTATTTTCCTAAAACGATATTCACAATCCGTTTCGGAACCACAATTACCTTAGAAGGGGTTTTCCCTTCCAAATGTTTGCTAACCTGATCATTCACTAAAACGGCTGCCTCGATTTCCGCTGGCGTCGCCGTCACAGGAAATGCAAGTGTCAATTTAACTTTTCCATTGAAAGAGATAGGGTAATTGAAATCATTTTCCTCTAATAAAGCGGCATTAAACACCGGGAATTTAGCGGATGAAATGCTTCCAGCTTCCTCTCCTAAAGCCACCCATAATTCTTCTGAAATATGTGGAGCATAAGGCGACAATAAGATCACTAACTCGCGTAGAACGGATTTCTTCGAGCATTTTAAGGCCCCTAAATCATTCACGCAAATCATTAAGGTAGAAACTACCGTATTAAACGAGAAACGGTCTAAATCATCTTGCACTTTGCGAATCGCGGTGTGCAATACCTTTAATTCTTCTGGAGTAGCAGGTGCATCCACCACTTTCGAGGTATTTGCTTGATCGTCAAAGAATAAACGCCAAACCTTGCGTAAGAAGTTGTGTGATCCAGAAATACTATTCGTGTTCCACGGCTTAAATTGTTCTAATGGCCCTAGGAACATTTCGTAGACACGAAGGGTGTCTGCGCCGTATTTGGCAATTAAATCATCGGGGTTAACGACGTTAAACTTCGACTTCGACATCTTTTCCACTTCCCAACCGCATACATATTTGCCGTCCTCTAATATGAACTCTGCGTCTGCAGGAACATCGTTACGGGATTTTTTGAAGGCTTCCAGGTCTAAAACATCGTTTTCTACGATATTCACATCCACGTGAAGTGCCGCGACATCGTATTGATCTTTTAAGCCGTGAGAGACAAAAGTGACTTTTGTTGCATCCTTCAAGCGATAAACAAAGTTAGAACGACCTTGAATCATCCCCTGATTGATCAATTTCTTCGCAAATTCCTCTTCAGGCACATAGCCTAAATCCTTTAAGAATTTGTTCCAAAAACGGGAATATAACAAGTGACCCGTCGCATGCTCCGATCCACCGATATATAAATCAACTGCTTTCCAGTAGTTTATCGCTTCTTTGGAAGCGAATTCTCCCTTGTTCAAGGCATCCATGTAGCGGTACCAATACCAAGAGGAACCCGCCCAACCTGGCATGGTTGACCATTCGTAATCGTATTGACCTTGGTACTTCCACTCCGCAGCAGCACGACCTAAAGGTGGCTCCCCTGTCTCGGTAGGCAAGTATTTGTCAATTTTAGGCAATTCTAGTGGCAATTCCGATTCCTCAATTAAATAAGGTAATAATTCACCATTTGCTGCTGGTTTGAAGTAGACCGGAACCGGTTCTCCCCAATAACGCTGACGGCTGAATACCGCATTGCGCATTCTGTATTGGACTTTTCCTTTTCCTATCCCCTGTTCCTCTAACCATGTGATTAACGTATTCGTGGCTTCTTTATAGCCCAAGCCATTAATCATTCCTGAGTTAATGTATTTGCCTTCCTTTGTGTTATCGGCTTGCAAATCGATGTCTTTTTGAGCATCTAAAATAGCTGGAATAGGTAAGTCAAAATGCTTTGCAAAGTTCCAGTCACGCTGATCGCCTGATGGTACCCCCATTACCGCACCCGTTCCGTAACCTGCTAACACATAGTCAGCTAAGAATAATGGAACGCGTTCTTGGTTCACTGGGTTAATCACATAGGTTCCTGTGAACACACCGGAGACTGTTTTCACTTCGGAGACACGGTCTAGTTCTGAACGGGTTTTAGCCCAATTCACATATTCTTCTACTGCCTGTTTTTGTTCAACAGTTGTCAATTCTGCTACCCACTCGTGCTCTGGTGCTAAAACCATGAAGGAAACACCATAAATGGTGTCCACACGCGTCGTAAATACTTTTATCTTCTTATCCGGAACGTTTTCTATGGCAAATTCCACATCCGTTCCGATCGATTTTCCGATCCAATTGCGTTGCTGTTCTTTCAAGGAATCAGCCCAATCTACCTCGTCAAGTCCACGTAACAAGCGATCGGCATAGGCTGTAATGCGCATAGACCATTGTCGCATTTTCTTCTGCTCCACTGGATAACCGCCACGCTCTGAAACGCCATCTTTCACTTCATCATTCGCTAAAACGGTTCCTAATTGTGGGCACCAGTTCACCACTGAATCATCTAAATAGGCTAAACGGAAGCTCAATAAGTAGGCATATTGCTCGTCCGCAGACATCTCATTCCATTCTTCCGCTGTAATTCGAGAAACCTCCTCATCGCAAACGGCTTTTAAGCCGATGGAACCTTTGGCCCCTAAAATAGTCTTTAAGGTTTCAATAGACTCCGCTTTATCTGTTTCTTGGTTATACCAAGAATTAAATAATTGCATGAAAATCCACTGTGTCCATTTATAATAAGACGCATCAGAAGTGCGCACTTCCCTCGACCAATCGAAGGAGAAGCCCATATTTTTTAATTGTTCGATGTAGCGCGTGATATTTTGTTCTGTCGTAATCGCCGGATGTTGACCTGTCTGAATCGCATATTGCTCTGCAGGAAGTCCAAAAGAGTCGAAACCCATCGGGTGCAACACCTCATACCCTTGCAGACGCTTGTAACGCGCCATAATATCAGAGGCAATGTAGCCTAGCGGGTGACCCACGTGTAATCCGGCTCCAGATGGATAAGGAAACATGTCTAAGACATAATATTTGGGCTTCGCTGGATTTACTTGTGCTTGAAAAGTTTTATTAGCTTCCCAAAAAGCTTGCCAAGTTTTCTCGATCTCTCTGAACTGATACTCTGTACGCATAAAAGTTTTTTATTGTAAACGGAGATGCAAATTACGCCTTTTTTATGAAAAAATATTTACTCTACTTTGTTGGTAGATTAAATAAAGTCTATTAGCTTTGTAGGGAATTAGTAAATCTATGCCTCCTAAAAGAAATTTTCCGAGTATTTTTAATGCCATCCAAACCATTTGGATGCGGGATCGCAGCATCACCGAAGTAATTATTCATATCAGTAATGCCCTTGCATTGATGATTGTGGGGCATCTATTATTTTCTTACCTAACCGCGGAAAAAGTCATTGCCGTTTTTAATACGGTGGATTCCTCTATTTTATATTATGTTTTGGGTGGTTTTATTGCCCAAATGATTGACGGAGCTCTAGGTATGGCCTACGGCGTAACAGCCACGACTTTTCTATTATCCGTGGGCATCACCCCTGCCGCAGCTTCTGCCAGCGTTCATGCTTCAGAGGTATTTACATCAGGCGTTTCTGGTTATATGCACTTGAAGTTTGGTAATGTGAATTCCAAATTATTTAAAACGTTAGTGATTCCGGGTGTCATTGGAGCCATTTTAGGAGCCTATTTACTTTCAAGTTTAGAACAATACGCTGGATATATTAAACCCCTTGTTTCTATATATACTTTATTTTTAGGAGCCATCATCATTCGAAAAGCAATCATTAAACGCCAAGAAAAAAAACAATTGAAACGAGTTGGTTGGTTAGCCTTGTTTGGTGGTTATTTAGATTCCATCGGTGGTGGCGGCTGGGGACCTATCGTATCTTCTACCCTTATTGCCTCAGGACGTCACCCGAAATACACGATCGGGAGTGTAAACTTGACAGAATTCTTCGTTTCTCTAGCGTCCTCATTAACCTTTTTCGCGGTAATAGGTCTAGGTTATTTACATGTCATCATCGGTTTAATTCTAGGTGGCGTTATTGCTGCTCCTATCGCAGCACGATTAGCGAATAAGTTACCAGTAAAATCCATGATGATTCTTGTGGGTATCGTCATCATCATCGTCAGTCTCCGTCAGATTATCTTAGGGGTTCCAAAATTTTTGTAGATATTTGCAGTCAATTGTCACAAAAGGCTAATGATTGTCAACACAGCTACACTTTTAGAAAAGTTTTTATCCTCCACCGGTGTTTCTACTGATACCCGTAAAATACAAGCTGGGAATTTATTCTTCGCTTTAAAAGGACCAAATTTCAATGCCAATGCCATGGCGAAAGAGGCTCTGGAGAAGGGTGCTCAATACGCGATTATTGATGATGCGGATTATTTAGCAGGAGAACGAACGCTTCTGGTGGAAGATGGCCTGTTAGCATTGCAATCTTTAGCTAAAGCTTATCGCCAGACATTAACGATACCCATCGTAGGACTTACTGGATCTAATGGCAAGACCACAACGAAAGAATTAATCTTCTCTGTATTATCCCAAAAATACCATTGCTTTGCCACCTCAGGCAACCTGAATAACCATATTGGTGTTCCTCTTTCAGTGCTATCCATTAAAAAGGAGCATGAGATTGCGGTGATTGAAATGGGCGCAAACAAGCAAGGGGATATCAAAGAATTAGTAGATATCGCGCAGCCTACCCACGGTTTAATTACGAATATCGGGAAAGCGCACTTAGAAGGATTTGGAGGAATTGAAGGGGTGCGTAAAGGAAAAGGAGAACTATTTGACTTTTTAAAGGCTTCTGGAGGAATTACTTTTCTTCCTCAGCAGGCAAGTGCCGTGACAGAAATGTACCAAGAAAGAGGAATGAATAAGTCGGTATATGTCAACGAGGCTCTTCCTACGACTTTAGTGGAAGCAAAACCGATGGTTCGCTATGCCCTAGCCACTGGAGAAGTAATCGATTCCCACTTGCCGGGCATCTATAACTTCGAAAATATCCAATTAGCGATTGCCGTGGGCAAATTCTTTCAACTGAGTGACGAACAATGCAATAGAGGGATAGAGACCTATATTCCGAATAATCACCGCTCCCAGTTTATCAAAATAGGATCAAACCAAGTTTTGATGGATGCCTACAATGCTAATCCATCGTCCATGTCAGCAGCTATTTCACATTTTGCTGAAACGGAGGGCACTCCTAAGATGGTCATTTTAGGCGATATGTTTGAATTGGGGGATTCTTCCGCATCAGAACATGCGGCTCTAGGCCAATTAATTGCCCCCTTAGGCTTCGAAAAGGTCTTACTCGTGGGTTCGCATATGCAGCATGCCTTGGTTCATCTACCTACGGCCTACTATTTTCCAGATAAATTTGGCCTACATACCTGGCTTCAAGATCATCCGATAACTGACAGTTTTCTTTTAGTTAAAGGTTCTAGAGGAATTCAGTTGGAAAGTGTTTTGGCATTTTTAGAAAATTCCAAATAATTGCATTAAATTTGCACTTTATTAAGAAAATACCTTTCAAAAAATACACACAATGGCATCACAATCGGGTACCTATGTACCATTCAAAGTTAAAGACATTGCATTAGCAGACTGGGGTCGCAAAGAAATTCAATTAGCAGAAGCTGAAATGCCAGGTTTAATGGCATTGCGTGCTGAATTCGGTGCTGCACAACCTTTAAAAGGTGCGCGTATCGCAGGATGTCTTCACATGACTATCCAAACAGCAGTTTTAATCGAAACTTTAACAGCTTTAGGAGCTGACGTTACTTGGTCATCTTGTAACATCTTCTCTACACAAGATCACGCAGCAGCGGCTATCGCAGCAGCAGGTATTCCAGTTTATGCTTGGAAAGGCATGAACGAAGAAGAATTCAACTGGTGTATCGAGCAGACTTTATTCTTTGGAGAAGATCGTCAACCATTGAACATGATCTTAGATGATGGTGGTGATTTGACTAATATGGTTTTTGATGAGTATCCTGAGTTAATCAAAGGCATCAAAGGCTTATCAGAAGAAACTACGACAGGTGTTCACCGTCTATACGAGCGTATGAAGAATGGCACGTTATTCTTGCCAGCGATCAACGTGAATGACTCGGTAACGAAGTCTAAGTTTGATAACAAATACGGTTGCAAAGAGTCATTAGTTGATGCGATTCGTCGTGCGACTGACTTAATGTTAGCGGGTAAAGTAGCAGTAGTTGCAGGTTACGGTGACGTAGGAAAAGGTTCAGCTGATTCATTACGTGGTGCTGGTTGCCGTGTATTAGTGACTGAAATCGACCCAATCTGTGCTTTACAAGCAGCGATGGATGGCTACGAAGTAGTTCCAATGGATGAAGCAGCGACTCGCGCTAACATCTTTGTAACGGCGACTGGTAACGTGAAAATCATCCGTGACCGTCACTTCAAAGCAATGAAGGACAAAGCGATCGTTTGTAACATCGGTCACTTCGATAACGAAATCGATATGGAGTGGTTGAACAATAACTACGGTTCTACAAAAGATCAAATCAAGCCACAAGTAGATATGTACACGATCGACGGCAAAAACGTGATTGTTTTAGCTGAAGGTCGTTTAGTAAACTTAGGTTGCGCGATGGGTCACCCATCATTCGTGATGTCAAACTCGTTCTGTAACCAAACATTGGCTCAATTAGAACTTTGGGCTAACTCAGCTAACTACGAGAACAAAGTTTACATTCTTCCTAAGCACTTGGATGAGAAAGTAGCGTTCTTACACTTAGCGCACATCGGTGCTAAATTAGAGAAGTTAGAGAAAGAGCAGGCGGATTATATCGGTGTAAATCAAGCAGGTCCATACAAACCAGAGCACTACAGATACTAGGATTTAGTTCCTTTTTTTTAAAAGCCGCGACTCTTCGAGTCGCGGCTTTTTGGTTTTATAAGATTAGGTTCCTAAATGTAAAATAAATGCTCCCGAGCATCTGCATTTTTCCATCAAAAGCCGTATTTTTGCACAAATAATAGCAAAGAACTTATGAAATTTGGTGTAGTCGTATTCCCTGGATCCAATTGTGACGATGATACAGTAGGAGTTATTCAAAGTTTAGGTCACGAGGCCGTTAAACTTTGGCACAAAGAGACTGATCTACAAAACTGCGATTTCATTATCGTTCCAGGCGGTTTCTCTTATGGAGATTACTTACGTTCTGGTGCTATTGCCCGTTTCTCCCCTATCATGGACCATGTGATTGAGCATGCCAAGAATGGTGGCTATTTAATGGGAATTTGTAATGGTTTTCAGGTATTAGTAGAAGCACATTTATTACCAGGAGTGCTTTTGAGAAATAACTCTCAAAAATTCATTTCGAAAAACATCTACCTGAAGGCTGCGACAAACAATTCTTTGGTGACTCAAGAGTTAGATACTAATAAGGCATACAAAATACCTATTGCACACGCAGAGGGCCGTTATTTTACAGATGAGAAAACGTTAGCTTCTTTAAAGGCAAATGATCAGATCTTATTCTACTATTGTGATCAAAACGGTCAGGTAACTGAAGAATCAAATCCGAACGGAAGCCTTTTGAATATTGCTGGTATTTGTAATGAAGGAAGAAACGTATTCGGGATGATGCCACACCCAGAAAGAGCAGCTGATCCGGATTTGAACAATACAGATGGATTAGAAATCATGAAGCAATTGATATTGCAAACGGTATAAGATACCGAAACCACATAAAAAAGGCTCCTCGAAAGAAGAGCCTTTTTTATTTGTCGCTTAATCTTAGCGCAGATCATTCACTTCTACACCTGGAAATGCTTTCTTATCAAAGGTGAAGAATTTGTCTTCAGCGTTTGCCTTCGGATTTAATTTAGCGATTTTGAAAAATTGTTTCTTTCCCGCTTTGTTAAGAATGGTCCATTCGTTTATTGAAAGATCTTTTGATTTGATTTTTAGGGTGATACTCTTCACCTGAGTAGCTTTCGATACAGGGGATAACTCTACTGTCGAAATTCCAGCAGATTCGCCCTTTAATTCAATCTTATAGGCCTTCTTATCAAATGAATAAATTTTAGCGGGATTCAAATCACCTTCGGAAGGATCAAAGTTAGAAATGTTTACTTCATTGATTTCCTTAATAAAGGTAGCCACTTCTTTTCCATTATTGAAGATCTCTTGACCTGCCGTCTTTAAACGAAACTTAGTGCCTTTTACTATAATGGAGCCGGACATGGTGGCTGCACCTTCGGTTTGATACGTAAAATTAGCGGAGAAGGACCCCATGGCTTTGTATTTTTTCTGCATCCCATCAATTAGACTAACTGCCTTATTTGACTGCGCAAATACGCTAATACTCAGGCATAGTAAAAATAGTGCTTTTTTCATATTATAGATTTTTCAAAATTTCTTCTAATTCAGTTTCTGACTTAACTAATACTTCTCTAGCCTTCGATCCTCCAAAAGAACCAACGATTCCAGCGGCTTCTAATTGATCAATCAAACGACCTGCCCGGTTATAGCCTAACTTCAACTTACGCTGAATCAAAGAGGTACTACCTTGCTGATGCATTACGACTAAGCGAGCTGCCTCATCAAAGAAAGAATCTCTATCGCTAGGATCAAAATCACCGCGATCTTGTCCTCCAATTTCCTCTGAATCGGGTTCAGGTAACAAATAAGCTGATGAATATCCCTGTTGATTTCCGATGAAATCACATATATCTTCTACCTCTGGGGTATCCACAAAAGCACATTGCAAACGAATCACCTCTGATCCCATCGATAACAACATATCCCCCATTCCCACTAACTGATCTGCTCCACCTGCGTCGAGGATGGTGCGGGAGTCAATTTTGGACATAACCTTAAACGATAGACGCGCTGGGAAGTTCGCCTTAATCGTACCCGTAATAACGTTAACCGAAGGACGTTGCGTGGCTACTACTAAGTGAATACCGATAGCACGAGCTAACTGAGCTAAACGGGCAATCGGGTGTTCTACCTCTTTACCTGCCGTTAACATTAAATCCGCTAACTCATCGATTACTAAAACGATGTAAGGCATAAAATCATGCTCATTCGGATTCAAACGACGGTTAATGAACTTCTGGTTATACTCTTTGATATTTCTACAACCTGCGTCTTTTAACTTATCATAACGCAAATCCATCTCCTTACAAAGTGAATTAAGCGTATTAACCACTTTCTTGGTATCGGTAATAATGGCCTCCGCAGAATCTGGAAGACACGCTAAGAAGTGACGCTCTAATTTATTGAAGAGTGACAATTCCACCTTTTTGGGATCCACCAATACGAACTTTAAGGTCGCTGGGTGCTTCTTATAAATCAAGGAAGTCAACAACATGTTTAGACCTACCGACTTTCCTTGGCCTGTAGCACCTGCCATTAAGAGGTGAGGCATTTTGGCCAAATCAGCTACGAAAATTTCATTCGAAATCGTCTTTCCTAGGGTGATAGGAAGATCGTACGTTGATTTTTGGAATTTCTCTGAACCTATCACTGCTCGCACAGGAACCATTTCGCGATTCTTGTTTGCTACCTCGATACCGATGGTATCCTTTCCTGGCATTTGGCCTATAATACGAACGCCCATTGCAGCTAATGAAAGGGATAAATCATCCTCTAATGAAGTAATTTTACTCACACGAACACCGGCTTTAGGAACAATTTCATACAAGGTAACTGTAGGTCCAATCGTTGCTTCAATCTTTTGAATTCCGATGCCGTAATTCAATAAGGTCTCGACAATCTTCTCCTTATTGGCCTTTAATTCATCCATCGTCACTTGCGATGTCTGATTCTTTTGGTCGTATTCCTTTAATAAATCAATCGTAGGGAACTGGTATTTAGGCAAATCAGCAGTAGGATCATATAGGCCAAACTGCTCGACTAAATCATTCGCTTTCATCTCACGAGAGATAGGTGTAGGTTCTTCCTCGATCACCTCATCTGCCACATCAGCGACTTTATAGGTAAAATCTAAGTCATCCTCTTTCTTTTCTTCTACAAGTTCTTCAACCGCTGAAAGAGGCTCAGGCTCAAGTTCAGGCACTATTTCTTCTACTATAACCGGCGGAACAATCGGCCTAAATTCCTCTATATCATCATTGTCCACATGGATCGCAGGGCCATCTTCATCGATAAATAAACTCTCCTCTTCTATCTCTTCTTCGTCTACTTCGGGTGCTACCACCTTCGCTTTCTTAGGGTTTAATTGGTAGAATAATACCAAAAAGATAAATCCACCAAACCCAATCACAAAAATGGATAAGTAGCCCAACAATTGATACAATTTCTCATTTACAAAGTAACCTACCCCTCCACCAATGGAATGCGGTAAATCTAACAAGAACACAAAAAAACCAGCTAACAAACTTATCCACAAGATGTAGAATAAAACTTGCCATGAAAGACGCTCTAACGAATAAATCTCTTTTTTAAATCCGACTTTAAGGGCTGATAAATAAAATAAAGGAATCAGCAAAAAGGTAGACCAACCGAAAGTCTTGAATAAAAAGAAGTGCGCAATTTTAGCTCCTAAAAGACCTGCAAAATTTTTAATGGGAATATCGGAACCTCTGATCGTATCCACGACACCACGTTCTACTTCGCTTTGATCTGAAACACCTACAAAAAAACTAGATCCAAAAGAAATCAGTAAAAGGGTGCCAATTAGAAATAAAAATGCGGCTATGATTAATTGAAATCGATATAGAACAGCGCCGTCCATTTTTCTTTTGGGCTTATCTTGCTCAAAATTAAGTTGTAAGGTGCTCGTAGGGTTACTAATCTTTTTTGCCATTGAAGGAACTAGGTGTTAATCTTATAAATTTCGCTTTTTTGATTCGATTTACAAAATCAAATTAAAGGCCAGCGGCTAAAATTTCTTGGTTAATTTCTTTTATTAAACCCGGACCTTCATAGATGAAGCCAGAATAGATTTGGACTAAGGAGGCCCCCGCTTTTAATTTCTCAACCGCGTCCGCCCCCGAATGAATTCCGCCCACCCCGATGATGGGGAATTGGCCATTTGATTTTTGATGCAAATAGGCAACTACCTCGGTAGATCGACGAGTCAAAGGCTTCCCGCTTAAACCTCCCATTTCTTCCTTATGAGACGATTGCAAACCTTCTCTAGATAAAGTCGTATTCGTTGCTATCACCCCTGCTAACTTTGTTTCTAACACAATTTCGATTACGTCATCTAATTGATCATTACTCAAATCTGGGGCAATTTTTAATAAAATCGGCTTCTGTGCCGGCTTCGCAGCGTTTAAATCTTGTAAAGTCTGCAACAATTGCTTCAACGGCTCTTTTTCCTGTAGGGCTCTCAAGTTAGGCGTGTTAGGAGAACTTACATTGACCACGAAATAATCCACCACGTCATACAAGGCCTCAAACCCTTGGCAATAATCAGCATCTGCTAACTCATTAGGCGTCACTTTATTCTTGCCTAAATTTCCTCCCACAATCACTTTAGATGTACGTTTAGCTAAACGTGACTTCATCGCAGCTAATCCCTCGTTATTAAAACCCATTCGGTTAATAATACCTTCGTCTTCAATCAAGCGAAATAAACGAGGTTTAGGATTTCCATCTTGTGGCTTAGGAGTCACTGTGCCTACTTCAATAAAGCCAAATCCCAGTTCAGCAAATTCATCTACCAATAAAGCATTTTTATCAAAGCCCGCTGCTAAACCCACCGGATTAGGGAAATGTAGACCAAAAACCGTCCGTTCCAAGCGTTTGTCTTCTACCTGAAATAAAGCTTTAAAGAGGGAGGACATCCCCGGAATGCGCAAAGTGAAACGAATTAAATCAGCTGCTACATAATGCGCACGCTCTGGATTGAATAAAAAGAAAAGAGGTTTTATGAAAATTTGATAAAACATGTGGATTTTTTGAGCGAAATAATAGACAAAAATACAAAAAAGGATGGGTCGATGCCTTACTCTGAAAAAAAAACCTAATTTTAAGATAATAAGCATTTTGATCAAATTTATAGCCTATGTTAAGTCGAGTAGCCAATTCCATTTATTGGATGAACAGATACATTGAGAGAGCTGACAATTACGCCCGCTTCATCTCGGTGAATTTCAATCTAGCTTTAGATTTACCCCCTAACGTTCCCGAACAATGGGAGCCTTTAATTGTGGCCACCGCTGATCATTATAATTTCTTTGAGCATTACGCAGAAGCAAATCGGGAGAACGTCTTGTACTTCATGACTTTTGATGTCAACAATCCGAATTCTATACTTTCGTGTCTTTTTTCTGCTCGTGAAAATGCTCGAACGATACGCGAAAGTATTTCCAAAGAAATGTGGGAATATGTCAACCAAATCTATTGGAAAGTAAAGGACCGCGTAGAGGGTAGCAAAAGCTGGGAGCTAGCTCGCTACCAAGGATTTTTAGAGGAAATCAAATCAGGAAGTCAGTTGTTTTATGGAATTGTAGATTCGACGATTACACGCGGTGAAGGCTGGCATTTTGGGCAATTAGGTAAATTATTGGAGCGAGCAGACAAGACGACTCGATTTCTAGACGTTAAATATTTCACATTACTTCCTAATGTAGATTCTGTGGGTTCTCCCCTGGATCTATTGCTATGGTCATCCGTTTTGAAATCAGTTTCAGCCTATAACATGTTCCGTCAGCAGTATAAAGTGGTTAATCCCACCAATATTGTGGAATTTTTAATTTTAGATAAAGGTTTCCCGCGTTCGGTAGTTCATTGTTTAACCGAAGCTGAACAGTCGCTTTATGCTATTTCGGGCACCTCGTTTGATCACGGCTATTCGAATCTGGCAGAGAAAAAACTTTCTAAAATTCTTTCTGAAGTGCAATTCACTGAAATCGACGATATTTTAACTACCGGATTACATCAGTTTTTAGATGCCTTCCAAACCTCGAATAATGACATCGGACAGACCATTCATAACACCTATTTTGACCTGAAGCCGGTCAATTAAACCCATCTTTTCAAATAAATAGTGTAATATTGCGCTCCCAATTGCCACCCATCATTGTATGACATTTTGTTTAGGAATTACCGTTAAAGAAGGCATTATTGCCATTGCAGATACCCGAATCACAGCGGGTAACGAAGTATATTCGAATAAAAAAATCTCTATTCACGAGATTAATCAACATTCTCTTTTTATCATGACGGCTGGGTTACGTTCAGTTCGTGATAAAGCGGTCACCTATTTTAATCAAGCCATCGAGGACGAGGAAGAAAGCTATGATTATATGTTTCAGGCGGCGACCTCTTTTGGGACTAAACTAAAACAGGTAGCAGCAGAGGATCGGGAAACCTTAGAAAAAGAGGGCTACGCTTTCAATTTACATGCCATTGTAGGTGGACAAATGCCAAAAGATGCAGAGCACAAATTGTTTCTCATCTTCCCAGAAGGCAATTGGATCGAGATTAATGATGGATTAAAATACCAGATCATTGGTAACTCCAATTACGGAAAACCACTTCTAAATAGAAATTTGACTCATGAAACCTCCTTAAAAGAGGCATTGAAGATGGGTTTTCTATCTTTCGATGCGACACAAGTGAGCGCGAACGATGTAGATTATCCCATCGATGTAGTGGTTTATGAGAAAGGTAGTTTCAAGGCAAGAGAAGTCAGGTTACATAAAGAAGATATGGAGGCCATTTCAAATGATTGGAATGAGGCCTTGCGTCAATCTTTAGCGAGAATCGATGAAGGTTGGATGAAAGATTTAATCTCCCCCTCGAAATGATCGCTCGCATAAAGCACAACCTACGATATGATTACAGTGAATCGGTCACTTTGGATCCTCATGTATTGTATTTGCATCCGCGTAAAAGTGCCCTTTTAACGGTCCAAGATTTCCAATTAGACATCCAACCTAGCCCAGTACAAGTATCTAAAAATCTGGATCCGGAAGGGAATATTCAAAATATTTTATTTTTCAAAGAGCCTACCTCTTTTTTATCCATTGAGGTAAATGCCGTAGTGGAAACGACTGAATTCAACCCATTTGACTTCGTCTACTTCCCCTTTGAAAGCAAAACATTACCTATTTCGTATTCGAATTCCTATCAAAAGACCTTAAGCCCCTATTTAGGCTTGGAAGGTGTAACGCCTACGGTAGAACAAATGGCTCGCCAGATAGCATCAGGTGTACGTTACAGTACATCAGACTATCTTTCTGCACTGAACGAATTCATATTTTCCAATTTTGCCTATGAGATTCGCGAGGAAGGAAATCCGAATACTCCGGAATTTACCCTGATTAATCGGAAGGGTTCATGTCGTGATTATGCCGTTTTGTTTTCAGCACTATGTAGGGCAATGGGATTAGCGACGCGGTTTGTATCTGGCTATTACATTGGGATTGCACCTGTAGACATGCCTAATCAAACACATCATTTGCATGCATGGGTAGAGGTATATTTGCCTGGTGGAGGCTGGAGAGGCTATGATCCGACACAGCATGAGGTCGTTTCAGGAAACCACATTCCGTTAGCTGCGTCTTGTTTGCCAGAGGAAATCACACCTGTCCTCGGATCATATCGAGGCGCTGCAAGTTCGCTTTTAACTACCAACGTATTTATTGAAAGAATCTAGCCGACTAATAATTGGGCCAAAAGATAATCTGCAATCAAAATCGCAATACACGAATTAGTTACCGCAGCGGTACTTGCGGTACCTACTTCATAGGCCCCACCTTTCGTATAAAATCCTTTAAAGGCAGAAATCGTTACAATTAAAAAGGCAAACACCACTGATTTTGTCAAAGCAAAAATCATGTAATTGCCTTTGAATTGAAATTGAAGTCCTTTAATGTATTCTTGTGGAGAGATAGCTCCTGTTAACCAACCCGCTAAATAACCGCCATAAATGGCCAGAAAACAAGCTAAAGTCACTAACATAGGGAAAGTGATAATAGCGGCAATAATTTTAGGCAAAACTAAATAAGAACGCGAGTTAATCCCCATCACCTCTAATGCGTCGATTTGTTCAGTGATACGCATCGTGCCTAATTGACCAGCGATATTAGATCCTATTTTACCTGCTAAAACCACGCAAGTAATCGTGGGTCCCATCTCTAAAATGGTCGAATCTCGCACAATTAAGCTGATAATGTATTGGGGAACGAAAGGATTATCCATATTAGCCGCTGTCTGAACACAAGTCACAGCACCAAGGAAAGAGGATACAATCGCCACAATTAAGATTGAATTAATTCCAATGTCTACACATTCTTGAAATGTCAAGGCGAGATAAACCCGAAATTTTTCTGGATTTGTGAAAAGCTTACCCAGGAAGATTAAATATTTGCCTAATTTTGACATCTGATTGGTATATTACACATCGATATTCTTCAAAGATAATGAACAAAACGGCAATAATTAGTGGGGGTAGCCAGGGAATTGGCAAAGCTTTAGTAAAAAAATTCTTATCAGAAGGATTTACTGTATTTACCTGTTCCAGAAACGGCGATAAATTAAAGGCCCTTTCAACCGAATTCAATTCCAACACTTTGCACACGTTTGTGGCAGATTTAAG
>JACCDW010384196.1_pt1 | contig 19275 bp, 23 predicted proteins | sample 7449781 | NCBI WGS metagenome assembly JACCDW01 (sample SAMN15323449, study PRJNA562643) | freshwater metagenome | isolation source: river surface water | place: USA:Blue River Watershed | collected 2017-08-18
TATCGTCATTGTAATTTCCTCAATTTCAAAATCTCCGGAAATCGGATATACAGTTGCTTCAAACTGAACTCTCCAGGGCATTCTTCTATATATTCTTTCGTAAATTCCATTCGGGACCTTTGGATTGTAATGGCAAAAGATGAACTTCTCTAAAACGCTTTGAATATCTGTAAAAATGGCAGTCATATACCGGATTCGCAATAAACTGACGGGAAAATGCTACATTGGTGAGACAAAAGAACCGGATCCCTACTCACGTTGGAAACAGCATCGTGCGAACTTCAAGAGAGGTGTTGGTTGTCCGGCCCTACGTGATGCATTTCGGAAATATGGTGAAGAGGCATTTGAATTTCAGATCCTCTTCTTCTGTTTTGATGAAGATCGGTTTCATTATGAAATTGCGGCGATTGCAAAATATAACACACAGGTTCCGAATGGATACAACATTGCCAAAGGCGGCCAAGGTGGCGGTGCATTCGTTGGTAAAAAACACACACCAGAAACGATCCAGAAAATTCAGGAAAAACTACGGGTATATCGTGATGATCCTGAATGGATTCGGAAACGCAGTGAACTTACAAAATATCAGTTTAATTCAGAAGAAAAACGTTTACAACATGGCAATATAATGAAAAACTCTGAAAAGTTTAAGAAGGCTATTGAAGAAGGAAGAATTGGAGCAGGAATGCGGGAATATACACCAGAATTACGTAATAAAATTAGTGAATCGCTTAAGAAATATTATGAAAAAAATGGGGCGAATACAATTGATATTGAAAATCACAGAAAAGCAATGGCAAAAGCGGTTGGTAAAAAGGTATATCAATATGGACTTGACGGTACGTTTATAAAAGAACATGAAAGCATATGTGAAGCTGCTAGATTTGTTTCAAGACATAAAAGTGCAATTCAAATTGTTCTTGACAAATCAACAAGAACATCTGGTGGCTTCCTTTGGAAAACAAAGGGTCCTTTAGATCCTATTTAAAGACATGCAACTAGGTAGGAGTGTGGAGAAGTTGTTGGAGTCCGGCTTCTCTCGAACTTTTTTGGTTTTTCAATATTCCGATAAGTTTACAGTAGGATTCCTATAGCAAGAATACTCAAGCACGGCCAACGAGGTTCGACTTAAGCTCGAATGGAGCAATCCGCGTGGGTTCAAATCCCACTTCTTGCAAAACACAAATATTCCCATGTCCGTCATAGAATCTATGTGGGACATATCAAATAAAAAATTTGAGCGATTAAAAAATCCAAAACCCCTCTGAGTCAGATATTTCGTATCTATATTTCTTTCTATACGTCCACACATTTCCTACAAAATGTCCTTTGCTACTTCCATGTCAATCAAGGAGTTGATTGAGAAGATGAATGAGATGGAGAAGCGGATTCGTTCTCTGGAGGCTAAGGAGGCAAGGGAGCCCAAGGTGGCAAAGGTGAAGGCAGCGAAGGCAGACAAGGAGCCGAAGAAGCCCAAGGACAAGGACCTCAAGAAGATTGAGGTAGAGACCGAGGGCAAGAAGCGGGGTCGCAAGCCTTCCAAGGAGCATTCTCTGTCGTCTCTGCTGACCGAGGGAGAGCGTTTGATTGCGCGGATTCCTTTGGGGGATCGTGCATTCGATGAGTATGAACTTATCTATTCGGAGAATAAGCTGACTGTTGTAGAGACAGGGGAGTCCTACGATCACCCTACTACGCTTGTGTCAACTCTCGCCAAGATCCTAGAGGATTGTGGCGAGAGAAGTACGGACTGTTCGAAGTCCATGAATGGTTGGATGCTCTGTGTTGCAACGCGGAATGGCAAGAAGACAACCCTTGAGAAGTTGCTGAAGGCGTCGAAGGCTGCAAACAGTACAACCGAGGAGGAGACTAGCGAGCAGGAAGAGAATGCAACGGAGGAGGTTGCTGAGGAGGCAGCTGAGGAGGCAGCTGAGGAGGAGTCTTAAATTTCCCATAATTTCCTACACATCCATCAAACCCTTTTTGACTAAAAGGGTCCTAGCACGGTCGGTGAACTAAAGACCGCCAAAGCATCCAACAGGCGTGTTTTATTCAAAATCATCGCAATATGTCCCTCTCCGCATGCCAAAAAGAGTTTTTGACATTCGGCCGGTGTAAAGAACGAATAAATCTTACAAACGATTTCCATCAAGTAAATGATATCCTCAAAGCAATATCCTTGACTCCAGAGCTGCAAGAGGGCCTGCAGGGTTTCCACGCGATTCCCCGCCAAACTGGCACGTCCCAACATCTCCAACTTGCGTACCGGTGGCGAATTCACAATGGTTTGAATGTTGGCTACATTGGTTGCATCGATTTCCGCGGCTTCCAACATCTGATAAAACAATTTGTAAAGTCGCCCATTTCCCAATGCCATTGAAATCATCCACGCCTTCGCATCCTCTGATACATGTAGTTTCGTATTCGCGCGAAGTTTTTCCGCATAGGCGACCAGGGAAACCGGCATAAACTGCAGCATAACACAGCGACTTTGCAGGGGTTCAATGAAGGGTTCTGGTCCCGCCGCAACAAACAGGAATCGTGCATGAATGTCGTAATTCTCCAGAATACGCCGCAGAGCCTGTTGGCTCACTACGGGAACAGAGTCGGCATCGTCCATCCAGACCCACACTGTGGCGTGCGGATACCGACGCGTCCTTCGAACAAACTCTGTCAGTTGCCCGCGCACAGTTCCGATGCCACGGTCATCCACGGAATTCAGGGCCAGAATGTAGTTCGCGTGTTCGTCCCGCGGAACGCCATGGTAATCCAGATACGCCGTGAGAAAGTAGCGTGCCATGGCCGTTTTTCCACATCCTGGCGGTCCAAAAAACATCAAATGCGGTGGATCCGCAATATGATTTTGGAGAAATGTCCGAATGTGATCTTGGGAATACAACGTATCCATGTGGGACGAGGCACTTTACCGCTCTTTTAGGTAGGCACCCCTTAAACCTTTGGATATCAAAAAATGAATAAAATCGCGCCACGGAATACTGTGGGTATCCTACAGAATGTCAATCTCCTCCATTCTACGTCAATCATTTCTCCAACATGTCGATCCTGCACGTCCACCCTGTTTGGAAATCAACAGTGTGTATAAAAAGCCGAGTTGGTTTTATTTTACAGCACACCACATTCCTGCTACAAATCAACTTGTGTGGGAGGGTGTAGTTAAACCATATGGAGGCACGGAATACGAGGTATTTTGCATGTTTGAGAACGCTGACACACTCCGCGTCCATACGTTCCTGATGGATCTTGTAGGAATTGTGGAAGATCCCACGGATATTTGTGTTGAAAATCCCGCACTTCTTACACGCATGGTCGTGGATCTCAAAAAGGAGTCCGTGTGGATAACAAATTAGGGGCGGTGTGCGTGTGGAGCGCATGTGGGGCGCACACATAGGGCCTAAAGAAAAATAGCAGTCTTCAAAAGAAACATGCGTGTTCTACTGACGGCATCGATGTTGGCATTGGCATGTGCGTCTCCCTTTGAAGAATGGATGCATCTGCATGGAAAGACCTATGCAACCGCGGAGGAAAAGGCATACCGCGAGGTAGTGTTTACCAAGAATTCCTACTTGATCGAGGAACGGAATCGTTTACCTGGTCGCACTGTTATGCTCGGTTTGAATAAGTTTGCCGATCTGCTTCCCGAGGAATTTGCGGGACGCAAAGGATATATACCGACTCCGCATACGCATGCGCCACTGCTTGCTCCCTACATCGAACTACCGAATGAGGTGGATTGGGTCGCGGCAGGTGCCGTAACACCGGTGAAGAACCAGGGACAGTGTGGATCTTGTTGGTCTTTTTCTACGACAGGGTCTGTGGAGGGTGCCTGGTTTATCAAACAGGGACAACTGGTATCTCTGTCCGAGCAGCAGTTGGTGGATTGTTCGGGTCCCGAGGGAAACATGGGATGCAATGGCGGTCTGATGGATCAGGCCTTTACCTACATTATTAAGAATGGTGGCATCTGTTCGGAGGCCGACTATCCCTACACATCTGGTGGAGGCGCGAATGGAACTTGCCACACATGCACCCCCGTCGCCCACATTTCCTCCTATGTGGACGTGCAGCCCAACAATGAGACGGCCCTGATGGCCGCAGTCGCCCAACAGCCCGTCTCGGTTGCCGTCGAAGCCGATGGGCTCGATTGGCAGTTCTACATGGGAGGCATTGTCTCCGATGCATGTGGAACCAATCTGGATCACGGTGTGTTGGTAGTGGGGTATGGTACGGATTACACCGGTCAGCCACAGGATTACTGGAAAGTCAAGAACTCATGGGGACCCACATGGGGCGAACAGGGATACATTCGACTGGCCCGTGGATCCAAGTTTGCACCTCACGGCCAATGTGGCATCCTGATGGACCCCTCATATCCTGTAGTCTAAGATCTAAGGACCACCGACAGTTCCAACAGATAGAATTCCGAATGCCTTCGTTATACGAAACACTCGGTGTTGGGAAAGATGCTTCTGTAGAGGAGATCCGCAAGGCCTACAAGTCGTTGGCGCGTGAGAAGCATCCTGATCGTGGTGGGGACGCTGAGGAGTTCAAGGCGATCCAGCAGGCACACGAAGTCTTGTCCGATGAGGGGAAGCGGCGCATGTATGATATGACAGGGTCCGTGGACGGCCAGGAGGGTGGGGATATGGGGATGGCAGCGGGAGGGATTCCCTTTGAGTTTATGCGGGGCATGGGACCATTTGGGATGCCAGGGGTGGCCTTTGATATTGGATCGATGTTTGGGGGGATTTTTGGAGGGGGCGGTGGGGGTGGTCCTCCTCGCAGGCGGCCTGGGAAAGCGCCTAATAAACACCAGGATATTGGGCTGCGTCTGGCGGATTTTTACAAGGGTCGTGAAATCAAGTTAAAGTTCAATCAACAGCGGAGGTGTCCTACCTGTGGAGCATCCGGTGCGGAGAAATCGGAGCCCTGTGGACCGTGTGGGGGACGCGGGGTTCGCACGATGGCACGTATGATTGGTCCAGGAATGGTCGCTCAATCAACGGGTCCATGTGATGTATGTTCCGGTGAGGGCAAACGCATCCTGAAGGCATGTGGGTCCTGTCATGGAAAGCGTTTCAGAGAGCAGGAAAAGGAACTGGTGATCCAGATCAAGCCTGGGATGCGTGAGGGACAGACCTTGGTGTTTGCGGGCGAGTGTTCGGATACACCAGATTTCGAGGAGCCAGGTGATGTAGTCCTCACACTGAAACGGGTGGAGGAGGAGGGATGGGAGTGGCGCGGAGTGGACCTACATACAACCCTCTCCATTTCATTTGCTGAGGCGATCCTTGGATTTCAAAAGACGCTACAGGGACATCCAGGTGGAACACCCGTGCATGTGCGATGGGCGGGGATTCCACTGGTACACGGTTCCATTCTAAAAGCGGAAGGAAAAGGCATGCCAACCTCGACGGGATTTGGAACGCTCTACATCCAAGTGTTAGTCTCACCGCCTCCACAGCGTGAATGGACGGCAGAAGAACGCGAACAGTTGCGTGCCATCTTTGGAGGAGAAGAAGAACCGGTAGGTGGCGCTGATGTTATCACCTTGGGACCTCATAGTCTTGTTGGAAAATAGAGATATGGAATAGGAACCATGCAAGAGACCGTGGTATTCTTTCGACAATCACGTAATACACATGCACCTTACGTTTCACGATTTATTTCCTTGGAGGATCGTGGGACAGAGGGCGTTCTTGTCTTCGACGGACATTATTACATCGAAGACAAGGATTTTCCGGATGTTTTGACATTTTCACAATCCACAAAGGAAGGTATTCCTTACAAGGTTGAAGACAACATCCCCTATTTTCGAACCAAGAAGAATCATTTATGGGTTGTAGAAGTATATCAACGTGAGTTGGGTGAGGAGACAACAGAGGAATGGTCGGATGATGAGGACGATCCGAAACGGATTGTGTTTCCAACACACATCCAAACGCTCTATTTTCGCATTTTGCAACGTATGGTAGGTTAGATCTTTTACAAAGTTGAGAGGCGATGGATGTAGGAAATGGAGGGGTATGTAAAAATGGATTTGTTTCTTCCTTGGACTCCCATGACGCGTATCATACGTCCTCAGCGCATCGTACATCTAACACGTTCCTGGCCGCACCTGCATTTCCTACATAATTCACTACCTGGTTCTCATATGTTGGCACTTCCAAGTGGAACACGATGGATGGATGTGCGATGCGAAGGGTTGCGTGTGGATCGCCTTTGTTCGCAAATGGGTCAGCCCAATCCACTTTGGTGCCTGGAAATTGTGTATTATACGCCGATAAAACGAGTCCTTATAGAGAATCGTCTTATCGAATTTGAGAATGGTGCACCTGTTATGGAAGAGGTGTCTGTGCGGCAGCATGAATAGGTGCAATGACTGCTTAGTGCTTGCGAGATGTCTTGCGTGCCTTTTTGCTGGCCTTCCTGCCCTTGCGTGTTTTTTTGCCACCCTTCATGCTCTTGCGACCCTTGCGGCACACCATGCGACTTTTGCGACCACCCTTCATGCTCTTGCGGGCCTTTTTGCCACCCTTCATGCTCTTACGGGCTTTGCGGCTCTTGTGTGCTTTGCGGCCTGCACCAGTCTGCACCAGGGCAGAATCAGGTCCATGAAAGTTGGGATTCACCACATTTTCCTGGACCCACTGGGGATTCAGGAAGGCAGCAGGTTCATCCTCGGGACGCAGTAGCATGGGAGGTGCATCAAGGGGTGCACCGGACAGCTGTGCTCCACCGGCCTGCGACTGTGGTGTAAACTTTGCCAGATCAGCGATAGCCTGGTCCAGTACTGCAGTTCCTGCACGGGTATGAATATCCTCAGGAATCGGTGTAAATGCTGCCTGAATATCAGCTGCACCACCCTTCATTGCTTTACGAGTGCGGCGACCTCCGTGATATTTCTGGTTCATTTTGAGGAATGCTTCTCCTTGGGGCAAAGAAGAATCTACCGCGAATTGTTCGGGGCATGTCTGCCCTCCTCGTTGTTTTCGGGAACCACCAAATCCTAAAAACTTATGTATATTTGTCAGCATTTTCTAATTTGGGCGAATAAAATTCATAAATCTTACAATATTTTCGGAATATGGAATTGGAGATCTAGAAGCCCTGTATATGTACGCATTGTTGTTGTCATGGTGTTTGTCATGGTATTTATTTGTTGATTGAGATTAATGAGCTCATCGGGATGGTTCTGATATGATTTGTGCCTGAAATAGTTCTTTTGTCTGATAAAAAAGCAATTACTATAAATATTATATGGCTACAAAAATTTCTTAATGAATGTCTGAACGTGCTCTGGTAAAGCCGGTACTTGGTTTTTGGCACCTAATTTATTCAGTTTATCAGCTTCTGCATTCTTTTGTTTTAATTGGAAAGCAATACTAGGAAGAATATCTGATACAGTATTTACTGATTGTGTTATATTCATATTAATTTCCCTTATTTTAGAAACACCATCACGAATTTCACTTGTTTTGTTATTTATCGGGGTTGTAGTGTTTGCAATGGAAGGAGGAATAGGTGCTGCATTTATGGCAGACGTGGGAGGGCGAGGCACTTGCATTCCCCCAAACCTAGTATCGGTGGGAGGCACTTGCATTCCGCCAAACCTAGTATCCGTGGGAGGCACTTGCATTCCCCCAAACCTAGTATCCGTGGGAGGCACTTGCATTCCCCCAAACCTAGTATCCGTGGGAGGCACTTGCATTCCCCTAAACCTAGTATCCATAGGAGCCATCCGAGAGCTAGATGTCTGGAATGCCTCTGTCTTCTTCCAAAACAAACTCACAGACACTACAACAACCAACAGAAAGCCTACAACAAATATGGTATTGGATGTAGACTTATTCATTTTCTATAGTTAGAAATGCAAAAAAATTAAGCAGCAGGTGAGGAGATAATCCGCTTCTTGATGTTGCGACTCACAATGTAGATGGAGTTTTCGGTAATTACAACAAAGTCCTCTTCCACGCGCAGAATTTTCTGAATCGGGGAAGTGTACTCATCTTCGCTACGAACCAGCATCTTGTCCTTGGTAGTGGAGTCCTCACCCAGGAAAGCCTTGTTATCACGAGTATCTACGTAGTAATCCAGCATGATTGGCATATCGCGCTCAATAGCAATGCGGGCGGCATATGCCAGAGTCTTTTCGGAGGGAATTTCCAGATCTACTGCTGTTACGGCGGTTGCGGCTGCGGCCATGTTCTGGTCCGGAAGAGGAAGGTTTTTTTGCCAATTAAACGAGGCGGTGCCTAATGACGACCTATCGTTGAAATCTTATAAACATTGGTTCCTTTGGTATTCAATTCATTCGCAACAGATCGACGTATGTAGTTTGTTATTTTACGATTCAAAGTTTTACCATTTTTAATATGATTTCGTACATTTTTCAATATTTTCCGTGTACTGTTGGCAAGTCGTGTATTATTCCGCAAAAAAGAATAGTTCGTACGCGTCGCTTTGGCAGTATTCCGTTTTGTCCCAGCAGATTTCATTTCTATTACGGTTGGATATTCTCAACCGGAATATGAAATACATTACGAGGTGCAGGATGTGAGATCCAACCTGTCTTTTTAGTAGTTGTTGTAGGAGTTGTGGCTGTCTGTGAGGCTGTGGGACAGATGTAGTTTTTGCGAAGTACCTCGTCTGCATGGGTTTCAAACAAGGATTTCATGAAGTCGTATGCCTCCATGATTTGATCGATGGTTCTTGCACCTGTAATAATGACTTGGCCGGTTTGGAAGGGTGAAATCGTAATTTTCTTACAGGCACCGAGTTTGGATCCATCACCGGTTCCCTTGCAGAGTTTTTCGCACGGACAGAGACCACGCGGGCATCCTGTGGGGCGTTCGGCATTGTAAAAGTACTTCGTCTTCACACCCTGATATATGGAGGGTTCATAACTCACAGTCAAGTGATATTTCTCACTCAGAATCTTGTAAAGAGTATCACGCCGGATTTTGGCACCAATACTGAAATCGGTATTGACGAGTTGTGTCTGCATTTTATGGAGATGCAAGGGGCGTTCCTCGGTTTCCTCAAATACGGGTTTCGTACAATGGGTCTGAACGTGCGACACGAGCCATCGTAGGGCATCCCAGCTCATTTCCTCGCTCCTTACACCTGTCATTTGGACGCCTCCGTTGCGAAACAGCTTAATATTGATTTCCTTCCAATGCAGAGGAGCCACTTCCTTTCGAATCACAATCGTTGCTTGATTGAAGAAGAAGGTTTTTCCCTCTTTTTCATCCTTTTGCAGAATATCTTTCCACGATGTTCCTTTGACGATGGCACGATACTCCATTTTTAGGATTCCATCCTGTAGAATGGGGTACGGTAGGATGGGAACCTGTTCGAATAGATTGTCAAGGTTGATAAGGCATCCGACATGGGCGGTTGTGACCATGGTACTCACACGGATGGGTGAGATTGTCATAGAAGGGGTGGTATATTCAATGTCAGTCATGGGTTTGCGGTTTGCGGGTCTTTAAATACCAGGGAATCTAAAGGCCCTCCCACACCGGGTAGCAGCGTCTCAATTTTGTTGAGCCCAGGTAGAAGATGCCTCGCCGCCCCACACGTCGCACCCGAGGTGCTGGATATCAGACATCCCAACAATATTTCAATCCCGATATACTGGCACCAGTGGGACCTGATGCTGCCTCCATTCAACCGACGGATACTGTGATTCGCCCCGTAATGAATTCCACATTTAAGGTGGGTGGTCGCCGTGGTGGCCGCCGCAGTGGCCGCGCTACTCGCAAGACACGCCGTAGCAGTCGTCGCGCTAATCGCCGTGTAGGTGGCTTTTCCCCTTCCGTCATGGGATCCTTCCTGCAAAACGCCCAGACTGCCATTGTACCCCTGGCTCTGTATTCCGCATACCACCTGATGCCAAAGAAGAGCCGGAATGTGTCAAAGCGCCGCTAGGTGCGCCTGCAGCGAGTAAGGTGCGTTTAATTGACTTCTCCATCTAAACGCACACTCTCCAAGTGTTTCATTCAGAACGGAATGGACCCCAAACATGAATATTTGTTCATGATCCGAACGGTGAAAGCTTCCCCGTTCCGAACATTGATCGATGCAGTCAAAGACATTCTGACAGAGGCCAATATCGAGGTGGATGCAAATGGTATGAAAATCATGGCAATGGATGGAACCCATACAATCCTGGTCCACATGCGCCTATATGCTGATCGTTTTGACGAGTTCCATTGCGCGCGCAAGTGTATTTTGGGTGTCAACATGATGAACTTCAACAAGATGGTAAAGCAAATCAAGAATGAGGAATCCCTGGTTCTGTTTATGGAGAAATCCAATACAAGCCGACTGGGAATTCGTATCATGAATGGGGAGAAACAGATGGTGACGACCAAATATCTGAATTTGATGGAGCTGGATATTAAACCCATTGAAATCCCTCCCGTCCATTTCCCTTCCGTCATCACCATGCCATCCCTGGATTTCCAAAATATCGTCAAGGATCTGTCCCAGCTGGGCGATAAGGTGGAAATCAAGTCAGCGGAGAATGAGCTAATCTTTCGACTGGAGGGCGGTGAATTTGGCTCTCAGGAGACTGTCTGTGTTATGCCAAAAAACCAGGTGGAAATCGTGCAGGGCTACTTCCTACTGAAGCCACTGTCCCTGTTTACCAAATGCACCGGTATGAGTACTGATATCATGATTTATCTGAAAAACAATTACCCCATTGTCATTGAGTATTCAGTGGCCGGCCTGGGCGAGATTAAGCTGGCACTGGCACCTTCCTCTCGTACCGAATCCTCCGCAAGTAGTGTATAAAAATTTGAAGATGTAAATGGAAGAAAGGGACTCAGTGGGTGCGTAATTTAACTCTCCTTCCTTTCTTGCAATTTCGTAGACATGGCCTCCGCCATTACATTTCCTTCTGGGTCATGGACCTTGTATTTCCATGACCCTGAAGATTCCTCATGGACCCAGGCTTCCTACAAAGTCATTGGGTCCTTTACAACATTCCCCGATCTCTGGGCGACCCTGCAACATATTAGCGAGTCCAAGATACTTGCGGGAATGTTCTTTCTAATGCGTGATCCCTATCTACCACTATGGGAGAACCGTGCCAATATTCGTGGTGGTTCCTACAGTATTAAAATCCCCGAAAAATCGGCATTCGAGACATTCTCTCGCTATATGGCTGCCGGTGTTCTGGGAATCATTGCAAAAGAGGAGGGGAATCAAATTGTAGGAGTCAGTATTTCACCCAAGAAAGGGTTTCACATTCTCAAACTGTGGAATGTGGACGCCAAGGCATTTCATAAATCCGCAGAAATTGCCATGTACGGTGATGGTATGATTGCATCCGACATTATCTATCGCCCACATGTCGATCAGAAAATGTAAATATTTATATTAATCATAATTCTTTTTTAACTCGATAACGGGCTAAAAAAGAATACAAACATAATTGAAAACATATATTAAAAAAACAGTCCATCGACGATATCGTATGGCAGAGTTTCCCTGTGTACGACAGGAACTTCTTTGCATAATTGCTGACGTCCCTTACAGATGTAGGTTTCCTCGGATCCATCCCGAAGAATTACATCGACTTTGCAATGTTCTATGGGAATATAGGTATTATGCATGATAGCGGCAAGACGGACAAGGGACAGTAAGGTAGGTGTTGCATATACACGAAGATCACTTATCCAATCGGAAAAATCCAATCGTGTGTCTCCTACCTTGCATTGCAAAGACAGCCAGGGAAGTTTTTGAGGTTTTCCTACACTGGCATCCTTCTTCCTATGATAAATTGTCATATCATGTCCTGTGTATAATAAACACCCTTCGGGTTCTGTATGTTCGATGGTTGCTGGAATAACATCATCATTCGGCAACAAAATGTAGGAAATACGGGGAGATGGACCGAGATGTTGGCGACACCATTCCTTCCATTCTTCTTTTTTCACTTCCCATAGTTCTAACAGCCAATTGTAGCAAAGCAGTACGTTTATCCAAAACATTGTGATCTATCTTAGGCTATTCGATTAGTCTTTAATTCTTACATGACTTCTCCTCCACTTTCTCGGGCTGCTCTACTTTGTACGTAAACGATTTATTAAACACCAATAACGATATTAAAAATATGTAAAAGATTACGGGAATCAGAATCAACATCCATCCAAGAAGTTCCATATTGGCGACACAGAGTAGCCAGAGAAGAGTTCCGCCAAAAATTAGATAAAACATGGTACGTGCAAAATTGGGTAATTTTCCCATATAAATATCATACAGTCCGATGGCTGTAATAAATGTCCCATATGCTATTACCGGAGGGCAAAAATTTGTCATGCTTCTTATTTATTTGTTTAGATTTTATCCACGCACTAGCTTACCGGCTACCAGTTTTCCAACATACTCACCGGCCTCCTCATCGCTCACATACTCAAATACAAAGTTGGTAGATGTGTCAAGGAAATACATGGTTTTTCCAATCTTAACGGGTTCATAGGAACCCTCTTCCTCTTCAGCTGTCTCCTCTTCGGCTGCCTCTTCCTCGGCTGTCTCTTCCTCCTCAGCAGTCTCTTCCTCTTCGGCTGCCTCTTCCTCTTCAGCTGCCTCTTCCTCTTCAGCTGCCTCTTCCTCTTCAGCTGTCTCCTCTTCGGCTGCCTCTTCCTCTTCGGCTGCCTCTTCCTCTTCAGCTGTCTCTTCCTCCTCAGCAGTCTCTTCCTCCTCAGCAGTCTCTTCCTCCTCAGCTGTCTCTACAACCTCTTCCTCCTCGGCTGCTTCTTCCTCAGCTGTCTCCACAACCTCTTCCTCCTCCATAGCTTCCTCGGCAGCCTTCTCCTCAGCTGCCTCTACTGCAACCTTCTTAGGACCATGTGTCTCCTCGCTCTGGGAATCACAGCGAACTACTTGAATAACAGGTTCCGCCTCTTCGTGAATAACGAGACGAATCCCTTTTTCAGTTCCACTCGGAGAAGGAGGATCACTTCGATCCCGCTGTAGGAACTCATCCAAAATCTTAATCTCCTCCTCGACATTCGAATTTCCAACAAGAATGGCTAAATCATCCATAAATCCATCAAATACATTGGCAGCTCGCTCATGCTGATTTGCCGCAATCAACATGGAAAGTCGATATACACGACTCACCATGTTGCGAAAGGTCAGAAAGGAATCACTTGACATTTTGAAAGGACAGAGAATGAATGTCAAACAATCAGGTACCCGCCTTTAAACCCCTCCGTATCCTGTCAATTTTCTTGGTCGTCCTTTGGCTCCAACACAATGGTTGCAGCTGCCTGTTTTCCATACATTTCCTTGTAGGTTTTGTGAAATGTTTTGTCATGTGAAGGGCGCACACTGTAAATTCCAAACACCGGTTTTCGAATAATAGCTCCTGCATCCGCCTCCAATGTAATTCTATATTCACCGTCTTCTGCTAATACATGGGCGATATGGTAAGGTGGTAAATCCTCCTCCGAGGATCGGAGGGCCTCCTTCAAGTTGGTACGAACAATTGCATAGGACTGGCCTTTGCGAGGATCTGCCTTGTCATTTGCCTTGTACTTCTTTGCCAATTCGATATTCTGTTTGTCGGTGTCTCCGAATTGGCGCTTGGAACCCTTGACACGATACACACATTCCTCGGAGCTGTAATGGACCTCTCCCTTTGCCAGAGATTCCGCAAACTGTAGGCAATCATTATCTTCCGAGGTAAATTTGTAGCGATATACATAGGGCCTGCGACCCTGCATGTCCGGTGCCTTCCCTGTATCCCGTTTGACAACCGCCGGCACGTCGGCATCCTTGGCAATAAACAGAACATACGGATAGTCCGGATAAACTGCATAGTGTTCGGATACAAATTCGGGTTCTCCGTAGTGTTTGGGACGTTTCTCTTTGCGCGTTACCGGCATTTCGTTGCTTCCTACATTCGCTTCCGATTCTGTTATTCGATTTTTTAGGAGATCGGATGCAATACAGAGAGGATCAATCGGACGTGCAAGTCCGATGCCAGCACTGCCGTGAGCCACATTGCCCCGTTTGTATTTGGCCCTTGAGCTCGGATCGGTAGGTCAGTTGGTGGGCCAACACACAGCCAAACCGGAACTTCGAATTACCCATGTATACCAGAGATTCATAGAGTTCCTCGGTTCCTGCAGCCGTCTTGGGGAACTGTTCGAAGAGAGGCACATGTCCCCATTCCTCCAATTGTTGTAGGATTCCTGGGAGTTCGGTAGCCTGCCACGTATACTCACTCAAATCCCACATTCCCCATTCCTCGCCTCCAAAGTCTCCAACATAATTCGATCCGATTGGATATGTGAAACCGGTGTCAAAATGCACTCCAATATCACAATCGCATGGATAGTCATTGTCGCTTGAGCTGTCGGACATTTCTTCGTTCATTGGCTTCCTTGGTTCGATTGGTGTTTCCTACATGGTGTTAGAAACATCAATGTCTCATTTTTATTGCATACCCTACTCCCCCTTTGTCTGAATACGCATCGCCCATTCCACCGTCGCCTCACGGGACTTGACGGGCTTTGTACGACGCAAACGGAGACCCTGTGCGCCAGGGGCATGATACTTGTGTTGAATATCATTCTTGATAAATACATTCTTCAGATTCTGATCGTAGAAATCAATCGGTTTCGTATCCATTGTCTGAATAATGGATACCATAGGTGGTGTGAGAACATCGATACGTAGCCGTTTTTCATGGACGACCGCGCGATACTCGGAAATATCCATGGATCCCCCAAACATCCGCAGAACTTCACGCGGCGGCGCGGGCCGAATTCCTTTCGGATGGCCGACCGGCAACTCCGCATCCTCATGATACAGGGAATTCAACAGGGCATACCGCTCCCACTGTGTGTGCGTATCAATCTTCTCCTTGAAGAGATAGGCCACGGCACATTCCGGCGAACAGAAGTTTCCATACATGTACCATACTTCATCCAGGATATGCGAGGGGATCGCCACAGGTGCCGATGAAAAGTTATGACAACACCAAAAACAGGCAACATCGGTGCGTGTTGGAAGCTGTTGGGTCCGATTGCTGTCCTGAAACAGGACCATGAGCTTTTCAGAATACTGGTTTGGCAGCTTACTTTTTGATTCCACAGCTGGTTCCGACCATACCGGTGGCTCTTCTTTTCCCGCCTCTTCATTTCCTACACCCGCCCCTGATTGCACTCCTTCCAGGTAGGCAAACGCCTCGGTTCCTTCTTCATACGGCTTGGGGACATCTGGAACCGTTGGGTCATACTGGATATCAGCCCCCGCCTCAAAGGCTACCTGACTTGAGGTCACTGGAATGTGGGCGATTAGAGGACGTTGGTCGTTTAAGAAAGAACCCGAAATTCCTGCAGGAGATACCACGGCGACAACCTGCGGGGTTTTCTTGGTACGCGTTTTCTTCGGCTCGGACTCTAGAGCAGCCGCGATCTCTGCCTTGGTCCTGCGCTTCTTTTTCTCACTCATCCTTGGTTGGAGCCTCGCATACCGCGGTTTAGGCCTTTGGGGCCCTACGGCGGGTCCGGTGCTTCCTTACACGGTTGCTGTGTGCCCTTGTCCTTCGCTTCCCACCCATGTGGTTGTTATTATTGTTGTTATTGTTGTTTTTGGAGTTGGATGCGTTGGGTTGTTGGGTTGCGGTTGCGGTTGCGGTTGCAAGACCTGTAGGAATTCCGAAACGCTCTGCAAACCGTTTATTATACAAATTATATATTGTCATATGCTGCTGTTTGATTGCTGCATCTGAATAGGTAGCTAAATTGATTGCGTGAAGAACCTCTTCTGGATACAGTTTGGCAGTACATTTGGGCGGCATGTTGGAAGTGTCGTTTACCATAGTATATGCATCCTTTGCATATTGCCAGCACTTACCAAAATCTGCGGATTGGGGTGTATCACATATGTGTTGTAGATACGCCATCAGTCTCCCCAATGCAATTTGTTGATTGGGGCCCGCATGCATATTTACCTGATTGTTCGCTATTTTGTGTCGGAATTGCACTATATTTTCGTCATCTCCAAATATCTCGTATGCCGAATTTTTTATGGTAGGTGTGGCAGTAGCAAAGACAAGTGGCAGTAATTCCGGATTTCCTGCATCTGGATAGTGGGGACTTGCGTAAATATATTTGGGAGGCAGTGGGAGTTCCGAAGGAAGAGGGAATGATTCGTTTCCTACAAGACGATTGAATTTTCCCGTTTTTTGAATTCGTTCGATCAGAGCACGCCTAGGGTCTAAAGGAGCCTCCCACACTGCCTCCACTAACTTATTAATCGCCTCTTCGAATGTGATTGTCCCAATCATATCCGGTTCATTCAGGAAATGCACCATTTCACGGAATCGGCGGTAGCGATTCAGCTTTTCTTTGATGCCTCCGCCGCCAATCGAAGATTTCGCACAGGTTACCGCAAAATAGTCGCCTTCTCCTCCTACTAATTGTGGAACAATGATTTTCTGACCTTTATCATACAGCGGCTTGAGTTCATAATGCTGGTGGCCTTTGCAAATGCGCCCACAATGGGTGCACCATTCCACCACACGAGTGCGTCTTTCAGGAGGAATTACCGCACCCAATGCATTATACTGCTTTTCATAACTAAATGCATCCCAAAGTTTTTTATGGTAATATCCATTATATCCGGCTTGTTCCACACACGAATGTGTCATATACATACATGATCCAGTCTCATGTTGGATATACTTGAGACAAACGGGGCACATGGAGAACAGAGATTCTTTGGGATTTGGTATGGCTAAATTGGAAGCATGGACGATTTGACTAAAAATCATATTTGTAAAATCAATGTCGGCGCGCGAAAATCCCGTCCAGAGGATTTTGAAAACGGGAGCAGGTTTCTCACCCAATAATTCCTTAATCTCTGGACGGGTCGTATAGGCACTTGCATTCTTGCCACTTGGATCCACATACGATGGATCGGCTCCTTTTTTTAGTAAATCTTCAATAATTGTTTTCACCCATTTATTATGAACTGATTCATATAATTTTACCGATTTAATTAAAGGAGTGCTTCCATCTTCATACACTTTATTTACATTTTGTTTTTTATTCGCCACTATTGTTTTATATATGTCTGCAATTATAGAAATATATGGTTTTTCATTTGCTATATCTAAATAATCATGTAATTGTAAATCATAATTATTGTCGTGTCTTATTATAGTTTTTATTACATCGATTGTTATCTGTGGATCGATTTTAATCATATCGTATATTCTAGTTCTTCCATTTTTTAAAATTGAGATGCCATTTTTTATAAAAAAATCAACGGATGCTGGAAAATATTTAATTGCAAAAAATAATAAATCACGTCCATGGATATCAATATATTTTATGTCTGCTCCGTTTTTGATTAAATAGTTTAATATATTTACATGATCTTTTGTAAAGGTATCGCTCCAACTATTATTATATAAGAATTGTGTTATACAATTTAATCCAAAATTAGAAGTTAGTTTAAAATCTGCTCCGTATTTTTTTAATATTTCTAAAAGTGGGAGAATTTGAATTGTTCGTAGTACAAATACATTATAATATATTGGATTGTAATCAATTATTGCATTTGGATTAGCACCCCATTGTAGGAGTGCCTCAATGAGGGGTGGATTATATGTTTTGAGTTGGACGCTCAATTCATTCGTTAACGTATTTGAATAAATATTACCTAGTCGTTTATATTCTTCTAATTTTGCAATATCTGGTTTAGCCTTTCTGATTTCATCATTCCATAGTTTTTTGTAGTCTACTTGTGCTGCTCTTGGTGCCGGTGCGGCTGGTACTGCTGGTACTGCTTGCACTGCTGGTGCTGCTGGTACTGCTTGCACTGCTGGTGCTGCTGGTACTGCTTGCACTGCTGGTGCGGCTGGTGCTTGCACTGCTGCAGGAGCTTGCACTCGAGCACGACCCTGTCCTTGTCCTTGCCCTTGCAGAATACGTAGAATATTCCTTGGATCTTCAAATAACTGATTTGTCAATTGAATTGCAGTAAATCCATCTTCATCTACCTCATTTGGATTTGCACCATGTTGCATTAATGTCCGTAGCATTTCAAAAAAGATACCCCTAAAATCATCTCCTTCATCCGAAAATGCATATATTAATCTATGAAGAGCAGTTTTCTCGTCATATTTAAAATTAATATCAATAGGTTGTTCTAGAAGAGTTTTCAACAATTCTTTATGGGTTCCGGTAAATTCACGGCATAATATATGTAATACATGTTCTCGGGAAATTCCTGCATTTATTAAAAAGTTCATAAATTCTTTTGCGCGTGCAAGAGGCGGATCAAATGACAATAAATCTGTCAACCCATCAATTATTGGTTCATTCATTACAGCACCCATTTCAATCAATTTTTTAATTAATTTGTTATTATTTTCTCCAAAATATCGTTCGAGTGCCTTTAGCACCATATGGCCTTGTTCTGGATGATCGTAATTTACATCAATGTGAGCCTGATTTGCATTTATGTAATCGAGAACAGTTTGGGGATTATGGGCCACTCGTATTAATTCAAATACCCGCAGTGTTTGCGGTGTAGGTTGTGCCATTCTAACAGGGAATATGAAAATCAATGATTCGGGTGTAAAGCGATCTGAGCGAACGATGGAATAAGATGGCTTCCCAACAAACATGGACGGAGAAATACCGTCCCGTTCGGTTTGAGGATATTCGCGGACACAAGCGAATTAAAACCCTGTTTCAATCCAGTGTCAAAAAGGGATGCAAGGGGTTGCCGCCTATTATTTTGTATGGACCCCCAGGGACGGGCAAAACGTCTCTGGCGCTTGCGCTAGCGGGTGAGGCGTATCCCACGATTTCCCACACGATATCCACCCTCTATTTGAATGCGAGTGATGAACGATCCATCGAAGTGATCCGTGAACGAATTCTTCAATTTACGCGCACGGTGTGGCCTGGGATTGTACGGAAGTTTGTTATTTTCGACGAGGTGGAGACCATGACGGAGCCCGCCCAGGCTTCCCTGCGCGCACTGTTGGATGATGTGGATCGCGAAGGACACTGCCATTCTCCCCTTTTCCTATTTTTGTGTAATTCCCTGTATCGCGTCCATCCGGCGATTCGGTCGCGCTGTGTTGCCCTCTTTTGCGGACATGTCCCCATTCAACATGTCCGCGAATCGCTCCAGGCCATTCAGGATGCCGAGGGCGTCCCCAAACCCCAACAGCGGATTCCAAGTGATATAACCTTCCATATTCAACGCGGA
>JACCDW010429742.1_pt1 | contig 19270 bp, 14 predicted proteins | sample 7449781 | NCBI WGS metagenome assembly JACCDW01 (sample SAMN15323449, study PRJNA562643) | freshwater metagenome | isolation source: river surface water | place: USA:Blue River Watershed | collected 2017-08-18
CTATACGAGTGTCTTGCCGACAAATTAAAGTCAACCACCTCGTCCATAGAGAACGTATAATTAAAGCTTGGCCCAACAGATTTAATTAAAGTGGTATTTAATAAACCATTGGCATAGTTAACGTTGTTATTGATGCCGCCATTTAATCCTACATTAAAGCGAGAATATATTTTTTTAATACCAAATCCATAGTTAACAGACCCGTTGATACGGTAAACCCCATTCACGTTTACTGGCTTAGAAAGTATGGCTCTATTGGGAAGTACACTATCATAGTTCACAATAGAATTGTCTACAATTTGTGCGTTTAACAAAGCAAAGAAATTTCTTTGCGCCAATATTTTAGTAGAAAAATAACTTAAGTTAATATTATTGGTATAGCTTCTTTTTAAATTAGGATTACCAATACTTTGATTGTTGATATTAGTTTGATCCAATACAGGTTGTAACTGGGTTAAAGAAGGCTGATTGGTAGAGGTTCTATAATTGAAACGGAAATTTTGTGTTTGCGAGAAATTATATACAAACATAGCCGAAGGCAATACGTCTTTGAACTCTTGTTTTATTTTAACACGCGCACTGATATTTTCTCCGTTCAATATCGCATCTTGTAAAGAAAAGCCAACACTAAAATTATATTTTTTCTGATTGAATCTATAATTCATTCCTCCTCCCAAGTAAGTGTAAACGCTATTGAACTCATTGGTAAGTCTGGTATTGAGTATGTCATAAGCATTGGTTCCTGAGTTCTTATCATACACGAGTCTGCTGGTAGAACCAATATTATTGTTTACAAATCCATTGAATTCTAAAAGGGACTTTTTGCCAAGTGGCTCGGTGTATACAACATTCGCAGAATAAGATTCATTGATTCCTTTTCTTGTGCTTTGTTGATCAATAATGGAATCATTTAAAAGGGTTCCATTATTATAAAATAGCTGTTCTGTAAATTGACTGCTATTAGAAGTAGACTTATTATATCCTTGTGTCAAGGTTGAAGAAATAGTTCTTCCTTTTTTAGCAAACTTTTTTCTTAGTAATAAGGTGTTAGAAATATTCACCGCATCCGTAACCGATCCCGATGTAGTCGTGTTGGCATTGGTTAAAGTGCCGTCTGGCAATTCCGTAGTACTGTTTGAATACCCAGAAGATACATTGTGTTGATTCGAGAAAGAGGGCGTGTATTTATAGGAAAAATTTTCAGACACTTTATTGTCAATGGTCACCCCTGCTCTTTGTTGTTGGTTTCTAGTTGTATTGTTAGAATTGCTAGTACGATTGAATAAATTACCTGGAATCAAATTTTGAGTGAAGCTTGAACTAATATTATTTCTTTCAACATCGCTTGCATTGACATTGGCATTAAAATCCATTTTTTTATCATTCAAGATATTGGAATAGTTGCCGCCCAATGAAAAGGTATTGGCTACCCCTTGTGCGTTGGCATCAGATCCGCCACCACCGCCGCCAACAAAATTGATGGCCACTCCACCGCCGCCTCTTCCGCCGCCGCCGCCAGAGAAATTAGCAATATCACCATTGGAGAACGATTGTCTATTGGTATTATTGGCAGATCCAATGACTGAAAACTGCTCATCGTTATTGATTCTATTCACATTCCCTTGTCCATCGAATCTACCCGGCACACCGGCACTGGCATTCAGTTTTCCAAAAGTAGATTGCTTTCTATCTTTTTTGGTTTTGATATTAATGGCGGTTTCTTCATTGCCATCATCAATGCCCGTAAACATGGCTTGATCCGATTTTCTATCGTATACCTGAATTTTATCTACGGCATCAGCGGGTAAATTTTTAGTGGCCATTTTAGGATCTCCTGTAAAAAATTCTTTTCCATTTACATATACCTTGGTAACTGATTTTCCATTTACGGTAATGGCTCCCGCTTTATCTACTTCAATACCAGGCATTTTCTTTAACATGTCTTCCACTACTGCATTGGGAACCGTTTTAAAGTTTTCAGAATTAAACTCTATCGAATCTCCATTAATGACTACAGGAGGTCTACGTGCCGTTACGGTAACGGTACTAATTTGACTAGCATCCGTTAAATAAATGTTGCCTAGAGAAAGTTTTTCAGAGGAACCCACTTTTATCCCTAACCATAAATGTTGATATCCCACATAGGATACAGACAATAAATATTTTCCAGGTGCAATATTTCTAAATTGAAAAAAGCCATCTTCATTGGCTCTCGTAAAATTAATTAAAGAAGAATCTTTAGCATTCGCTAAAGAGACGGTAGCAGAAGTAAGATTTCTTTTTGCAATACTATCCGCAATGGTGCCTTCTATAGTAACATTTTGCGCACTCGCCTGAAACCCCATCAATAAGCTACTTACAAAAAGTAACCCCAATATTAAATTTTTAACCATAGTGTAAAATTACGATCGAATTCGTAAACAGCTTCCCTTTAAGGAATTAAATCCATCAATTTATTATAATAATTGATAATGATGGATAAACGGTAACTTATTCATTTGAAATGTTCCGCCTTTAAGCGGGGTTTTATTAACTTTCCTTAAAATAATTGCTATGAGACTGCTTACTATGACATTTTTTTTAGCCTTGGGTTTAATACAAGCCGGGGCACAGACCAACCCATCCATTAAAAAGGACAGTATCCAATTTTCAAGTTTTAAGGGACTTCCTTTAAAGGCCAATAGAGCCATTCCTTTAAAAACAAATGAGGGTACTTGGACCTCCGTTAATATTAGTCCGGATGGCAAAACCCTTGTATTTGATTTAATGGGGGATATTTACACTCTTCCAATAGAAGGAGGTTTGGCAACGGCAGTTACCAAAGGTTTGGCATACGACAACCATCCAAGTTTCAGTCCTGACGGAAAAAGAATATTATTTATTTCTGACAGAGGAGGTGCAGAAAATTTATGGTACATAGATGCAGAGAAAAAAGATACGATTGCATTGACCGATGATAATAATCAAAATTTTCCTGGAGCCGTTTATACGCCCGATGGAAATTATATCGTGTATACGAAAGGAAGACGTAATACAAAATTGTATTTGATGCACAAAAATGGCGGAAGTGGTTCACAACTTATTGCTAATCCAGCCAATTTAAAAACAATTGATCCTGCAGTAAGTGCAGATGGTCGTTATGTATATTTTTCATCTAGAACTAGTGCTTGGAATTATAATGCAATGCTTCCACAATACAGCATTGGCGTGTATGATAGAGAAAAAGGAAATGTAAGAACGATTGCTTCTAGATATGGTTCTGCTTTTACACCAGTACTTTCTAAAGATGGAAAATGGTTAGTATATGGAACTAGATTTGAAGACAAAACAGGTTTGGTAAAACGTAATTTAGCAACCGGAGAAGAACAATGGCTTGCGTATCCAGTACAACGTGACGATCAAGAATCTATTGCAGTGCTAGGTGTTTTACCAGCGATGTGTTTTACACCAGATAGCAAATATTTACTGGCTTCTTATGGTGGTAAGATTCATAAAATAAATATTGAAACTGCTGCACAAGAAGAAATAAAATACACAGTAGATGCTACTATTGAGATGGCTCCAGAAGTATTGTTCAAGTATGCTATCAAAGACAGTACAGCAGCAAAAGCAACACAGATAAGAGATGCAGTGCCTTCGCCTGATGGCAAAAAATTAGCGTTTACCGTATTAAATAGATTGTACCTAATGGATTATCCTGCTGGCAATCCAAAACGAATTACAAAAAATAATTTTACAGAGGCGCAGCCCGCTTGGAGCCCTAATGGCAAGACGATTTATTTTTCAACCTGGGATCACCAAGGAGGTCATATTCATAGCATTGATTTAACTACGGGTAAGGAAGCCGTTGTCACCAAAGAAGCCGCCCTATATCAAGGGATTGCGGTAGATCCCACTGGAAAGCGATTGGTATTTAATAGAACCTCCGCTCAAAAGTTTTTAGATTCTAAGGAGCCTACTTATAATGATGAAGAGGATGAATTGTGTTGGCTTGACTTAAGCAATGGAGAGATTCATGTAATTGATAAAGCAAATGGCAGATCCAATGCACATTTTGTAAAAAATGAAAATAGAATTTACCTAAATACGTATGGAAAATTATTGTCTATACAATGGGATGGTGGAGATGAAAAAGAAATTATGAAAGTAACCGGGATTACTACTTTTGGAAGTGTTACCAAACAAAATGGTAAACCCATAGGAGATCCTTGCATGTTACCACAAATGCTTGCAGAAGACTTAGATGAAGCTGCAAAAGAAAACAACCCACCTTCTAATGCAGCCAGCATTATTATGTCTCCACTAGGAAAATCAGCGATAGCACAAGTAAATAATAATATTTATTTTATTACAGTACCGCAAACCGGAAAGCTGGTAGAGGTATCGGTAGCAGAAGCAAAGAATGCGGCCTTCCCTAGCAAATTACTTACAGAAGTGGGAGGAGAATTTCCAAACTGGGAAAGCAATGGTAAAACCATTCACTGGAGTTTAGGTGCAGCACATTTCACCTATGACATTGAAAAAAGTTATGCCTTTGATGACAGTCTAGCTATGGCCAAAAAAGCAGAAGAGGCAGCTAACGCCTTGGCGAAATTAGATACTGCTAAAAAAGATACCACAGGAAAAGAAACCCTTGCCAAGAAAAATGAAAAAAAGGAAACGCCTAAATTCAAAGCAACAGAGCAATGGGTAACTGTGTATTACGATAAAGATATGCCTAGCGGAACGGTCTTGCTAAAAAATGCAAGAATCATCACCATGAATGGAGATGAAATAGTAGAAGGTGGAGATGTATATATTGTAAACAATCGTATCAAATCGATTGGCAAATCTGGAACGCTTTCCGTAGCACCTAATACGCAAGTAGTGGATGTATCGGGCAAAACGATTATTCCAGGATTTGTAGATACCCATGCCCATATGTGGCCAAGCTGGGGCATGCATAAAAACCAAGCCTGGGTATATGCCGCCAATTTAGCATACGGTGTGACCACCACACGTGACCCGCAAACAGCGACAACCGATGTATTAACTTATGGCGATATGGTGGAGGCCGGTGCCATGGTGGGTCCAAGAATTTATTCCACCGGACCTGGTGTAGGTTATTGGTCTTACAACTTAAAAGACTCCGCACAAGCAGAATCAGTTTTGTCTCAGTATTCAAAATATTTCAACACTAAGTATATAAAAATGTATTTGGTGGGGAATAGAAAACAAAGACAGTGGGTAATACAAGCGGCAAAAAATCAACAGTTAATGCCAACTACCGAAGGCGGATTGGATTTTAAATTAAACATGACCAATTTATTAGATGGTTATCCAGGACAAGAACATTCCATTCCTATTTATCCACTTTATAAAGATGTAATCAATACCATCTCCGTTTCTAAAATGACCTTAACACCCACTTTGTTGGTTTCCTATGGCGGACCTTGGGCTGAAAATTATTTTTATGAAAATGCCAACCCGTATCATGATCCTAAAATGCAATACTTCACTCCCTATGAGGAACTTGCTGCTAAGTCCAGAAGAAGAGCTACTTGGTTTTTACCAGAGGAGCATGTATTTCAAAAACATGCGGTTAGCATGAAAAACTTAGTAGAAGTTGGAGGATTAGCAGGTATTGGTAGTCATGGTCAATTGCAAGGTTTGGGATATCATTGGGAGGTTTGGTCTATACAAAGTGGAGGCATGCGCACGCATGACGCCTTAAAAGTGGCTACTATTTTAGGTGCAACTGGATTGGGATTAGACAAAGACTTGGGAAGTATTGAAGCGGGAAAATTAGCCGACTTAATGATCCTAGATAAAAATCCTTTGGAAGATATTCATAATACCAACAGTATTAAATATGTAATGAAAAACGGACGCATCTACAACGCGAATAACTTGAATGAAGAATTCACAGGACGTCGTCAACTAGATCGTACGGAATGGCAAGACCACAAACCTGTTGCTAACACCGGTATAAAAGATTAAATTTAATTTTCAATTATAAAATGATGAATCATTCAAGAAGGTCGTTTATAAAAAATTCAAGCATGGCCTTAATGGCCTCTAGCTTGTTACCCAAAGTAATGCAAGCGGCGGCGGCTCCAAAACTTCCAAAGTCACTTATAGGTATTCAGTTGTATGCGGTAAGGGATGATATGTTTAAAAATCCGGCAGCTACCTTAAAGGCACTGTCTGAAATGGGCTACCAGTATGTAGAACACGCCAACTATACCAATCGTAAATTGTACGGCTATACCACCAAGGAATTTAAAAATTTGCTTAATAGCAATGGATTGGCCATGCCAAGTGGTCACACCGTAATGAATACAAGTCATTGGGATACTAGCAAAAAGGATTTTACAGATGCCTGGAAATATACGGTTGAAGATGCGGCAACATTGGAGCAAGAATTTGTAATCAGTCCTTCCATTGATGAAAAAGTGAGACATAGTTATGACGCACTTATGTATCAGATGGATTTATTTAATAAGTGTGGCGCGCTCTGCAAAACAATGGGTATGAAATTTGGATACCATAATCATGAGTTTGAATTTGTAGAAAAAATAAACGGAACCCTTATTTATGATTTAATCCTACAAAATACCAATCCGGACTTAGTAATTCAACAATTGGATTTTGGCAATATGTTTGGTCATGGTGGACGTGCAAAAGAATGGATTGATAAATATCCAGGAAGATTCCCTTCTTTACACGTTAAAGACGAGATGAAATCCGAGGGTAGAGGAGAACTAAATGATGGTTATGACAGTACTACCTTGGGAAATGGAGAGGTAGATCCAAAGTCATTGTGCATTCTTGCCAAAAAAGTAAGTGGAGCAAAGCACTTTATAATCGAACAAGAATCCTACCAAAACAAAACGCCACTGGCTTGTGCTAAAATAAACCTAGACATGATTAAAACCTGGGGGCTAATTTAAAAGAACTCCTGTAAATTACACAAAAGCATCATCTTTACGGATGGTGCTTTTTTATTTTCCCTAACTTTAAGAATACATTCAAATTGTTGCTATGAAAATCATCTACGCCCTTTTAGGAAGCTCCCTTATTTTTTTCACCAATATCAGTTGGGGACAGCAAAAGCCAATGAGTGAAAAAGCTAGATGGCAAAAGCATGTTCAAAATACCAACATCATTAGAGACGAATGGGGTATACCGCATATTTATGGTAAAACAGATGCCGATGCTGTATTTGGATTAATGTATGCACAATGCGAAGAAAACTTTCCTCAAATAGAGAAGAACTATTTAGAAATGCTTGGACGTTTACAAGAGTTGAAAGAAAATGATATTGCTAAAACAAAGAGAGCAGAAAATATTTATGAGGATTTAATGATGCAATTGATTCAAGATAGTGTTGAAGCTATTAAGGATTATCAAAATAGTCCAAAATGGTTTCAACAATTGTTGCAAGCGCATGCAGATGGTATTAATTATTATTTATTTAAACATCCAGAAGTTCACCCTGAAGTCATTACTCAATTTAAACCCTGGTATCATTTAATGTGGACAGATGGAAGTGTCTCTCCCACAAGAACCGGTGGCATTAAAGAATCAGATGTAGCTCATTTTTATGGAAATAAGGCCGCTGCAATGGCCTACCAAAAAGAAGAACGCAATGCACCATTTGATATGGAAGAAAAAACTTTGAAAGGATCCAATGGGTTTGCGATTGCCCCTCAACATAGTAAATCGGGGAATGCCATGTTGTATATTAATCCCCATGTTCCTTTTTACTTTAGATCAGAAATGCATATGGTAAGTGAAGAAGGTTTAAATGTTTATGGAGCCGTTACCTGGGGTCAAATGTTTATATACCAAGGATTTAATGAACATTGCGGCTGGATGCACACAAGTAGTTATGCCGATGTGGCGGATGTCTATTTAGAAAAAGTTACTCCACAAGGAACTGGTTTTACTTATGCATATGAACAAAAGCAATTGCCTGTAAAAACAAGAACCATTCAGTTAAAGTATTATGAAAATGGAATTTTAAAAACTAGGTCTTTCACTACTTATAAAACACATCATGGACCTGTGATGGGAAGCAAGGATGGAAAATGGTTAAGCCTCCATGAAAACAATCGATCTTTAAACGCTTTGCTGGAATGTTGGACCAGGACAAAATCAAAAAATTTGAGCGAATATAAAAGTGCACTCCACTTACTTGCCAACAATAGCAACAATACGGTCTATGCTGATGCAGAAGGGAACATTGCATATTGGCATGGCAATTATATGCCTAAAAGAAATGATCCGAATTTTGATTATACCAGACCTGTGGATGGCAGCATAAAAGCAACTGATTGGAATGGAGTACATCCACTTCAGGAAATTGTGCAAAGTGTTAATCCTGTTAATGGTTGGTTACAAAATTGCAATGCAACCCCATTTACAGTTGCTGGAAAAAATAGTCCTCAAGCATCCAACTATCCTAACTATATGGCACCTGATGGTGAAAATCCAAGAGGCCTCAACGCAGTAAGATTATTAGAAGGAATAGATAAAATAAATTTAGACGAATTAATACAACTTGGATATAATAAGCACTTAGCGGCTTTTGATATTTTATTGCCCTCCTTACTTAAGGAGGCTGGTAAGAATCAAGCAGATACCAGTGTAGAGAAGGGAAGAAAAACCTTAATGACTCCAGCAATTCAAAAAGCACTAAGCTATTTGGAAAAATGGAATCATGAAGCTGATACTAATTCTATTGCCCAAACCATTGCTATTACGTGGATGTCTGAAATAAATAACCCATCGGGTGCTTATCCATTTACACCGGCTACCGAAGAAGAAGGCACGCAAATTGTAAAACGATACGAAGCTATTAATGCGCTTCCTATTGAATTTAAATTGTTGTGTTTACAAAATGCCCTGAACCATCTAGTAGCTACCTATGGGAACTGGGAAATTCCTTGGGGTCAAATAAATAGATATCAACGCGTCAATCCTGGAGAAAATTTTAATGACGCTGCTAGCAGTATTGCAGTGGCACAAGCTTCCAGTAAATTTGGACAACTGCCTGCTTTTGAAAGTAAACAAATGATACTTCCCAATCAATCCAAAACATCTAAAAGGTATGGTTACTCTGGTAACAGTTTTATTGCAGCAGTCAGTTTTGGAAAAAAACTAACCGCTAAAACCATCATTACAGGCGGGCAAAGTAGGTGGGCATCAAGCGCGCATTTTACCGACCAAGCCCAAATGTATATTGACGGAAATTTTAAAACTATTCATTTTTATAAAGAGGATGTGTTAGCACACCAGCGAAAATCATACAAACCAGGATTAGAAAGATAATTTTCATAGAGTTTGGAAATGCAGGCGATTTTCACCAATCCTGCCACATTTTTAACTTCAAACAACTGCATCATTTTAGTGCGATGCCCTTCGACAGTTCGCTTGCTATTACCCATTTCAAACGCAATTTGTTTACTTGGCGCTTCTTGACAAATGCGAATTAAAATGTATTTATCATAACTAGATAGTCCATTGACTTTATCCACTAAATAAATATCCTCCATAGATTGTGACAAGGCGGCAACGCGTATAGCAATTTGCTTGCTAAAAAATACTTTTTGTTGCTTTGCCATCTCTAGGCCCCTAAGCCATTCTTCTTTACTTACGTCTCTGGAAACAATCACGGTGAAATCATCGTCAATCAATTGAAACAACAACATATTATCCTGGTCATTGAGTACCACCATGATGGGCATCTTTTTTTGAATGGTTTTAATATGTTCAATCTTAGTTGTGCATGCGTAATTAAAGAGTCCGCTATCTAAAACCAATACTTTGGGCAATTGATTTAGTAAAATAGCATTGAGATGTGCTAGATCGCTAATAATTTCAGTGTTTAAATAAGCCGGGTGTGCTTGAATGAGCAGGGCGCCTCCTAGTGCATAAACCGATTGTTGATCACAAATGATGACTTGACTTTGCATAAGAATAGTTTTTATTTTAAAGCAAGACTAAATTGATGCCAATAAGTTGGATGCGTTCCCGTTTTACAGCAGAGGAAAGATATATGATGGCGAATGACCCTCTTAGCATAGGTGCCCTCCATTTATATTTTTATAAAATTTCCTAAGTTTCAGTACCTGTTTTAAAATATTGGTATTAAATTGGGGATCACAAACTGGCCATCATGAAAAAAATAACCTTGCTAAGTATTGCATTTTCTGTCAGTACTTTAATTGCCCATGCTCAATCCAAATTCAAAAGTAGACAGGATAGTTTAGAATTTGAGGCGGCTAAAACAGAAGTGTGGAATCCAATACCTAAATCGGTAACTCCAGGTGCACAAATCAATGACGCACCCTCTGATGCCATTATTTTATTTAACGGAAAAGACTTGAATGCATTTCAAAAAAAGAATGGGGGTGCTCCAGGATGGAAAATAGAAGCAGATGGCATTATGACTGTTGTGAAAGGATCGGGCGACCTAGAAACCAAAGAAGGCTTTGGGGATTGTCAGTTTCATTTAGAATTTAGAGAGCCCGCAGAAATAAAAGGAAGCAATCAATCAAGGGGGAACAGCGGCATTTGGTTTATGAGTAATTATGAATTGCAAATTTTAGACAATTACAACAATCCTACTTATGTGAATGGACAAATAGGTAGTATTTACAAACAGCATATCCCATTAGTAACCGCTTGTAAGAAACCAGGTGAGTGGCAGACCTATGATGTAATTTTTTCTGCCCCTCAGTTTAAAGACAATGGAGAATTGGCAACACCTGCAAGAATGACCGTTTTATTGAATGGAGTATTGGTACAAAATAATGCTATTGTGTATGGAGGAGTGGAGTGGATAGGCTTGCCAAAGTACAAGAAACATGCAGACAAAATGCCTATTATATTACAAGACCATGGTTTTGATGGCGGAAATCCAGTTAGTTTTAGAAATATTTGGATCAGACCTTTATAGCATATGGGGAAAATTCATCCACACGAATTTATTGAAACCTTCTCGCCTTTCTGGTGGGAATGCATGATCACGGTTGCCCTTTTAATTGTGATTATAGTTAGACTTCCTTTACACTGGAAAAAATTAAAACATCGCAATTACGATTTATTTATTGCAGGCATCTTATTGTTAAATACAATCGCAGAAAATGTTTATAATTATAAAACAGGTTACTGGACTTTACAACAAAACCTTCCTGTGCATTTGTGTAGCATTACCAATATACTTTGTATTGTATTACTCATTAATTATAAGCAATGGATAGCAGAGCTTGTGTATTATTGGGGACTTGCAGGAGGGATTCAATCCCTACTCACACCTGAGTTTACCATTGGCATGGAAGGATTTAATTTTTACAGTTACTTTATCAACCATGGCGGATTGATCCTCGTAGTTGCCTATATGATAGTACATTATCAATTCATACCAAGACCCAAATCCTGGTTATGGGTATTGGGATACACACAATTACTTGCTATTGGAGTAGGTGTTGTGAACTACTTAGTAGATGCTAACTACATGTATTTAAATAAAAGACCGGAAGTAGATAATCCATTTTTAATTGGAGATTGGCCTTATTATATTCTTGTTTTAGAAGGAGTCGCTTTATTGCACTTTTGGGTATTTTATTTGCCCTTTGCAAAAAAGAAGGCTGCTCTATAATTCTTCGATTCTTTTTGCCTTGTCATCAATTACCAAATCAAAATTAGGTTTGGTGGCTCCACCATTTGGACAATATCCAGTAATGAGCTCATTAAATTTGCAACCCCACTTGGTTAACTGCTCAAGCGTAAGTCCCCTTAAATCTCGCTTTGAGCTCTCTCCTCTCCCTGTCCAATAGGTAATATGCCAACCTTCTTCATATAACTTATTAATCTTAGCAATATTGTCAAAATTGGGTTCTGCTAATTCATATACACGCTTGTCCGAATAAAAACAGATCGTTTCATCTATATCAACTAGTGCTTTCTTAGAACCAAACCTTTTAGACTCAATCATTGTTATGGATTTTGTATTTAATAAGTAACGCAAATTTAGATATAATCTATAAATTACAGTTCATCATTTTTAAAATCAACACATGGGCAAACCTTATGTAAAACTATTGCTGGTGCTAGCTTTTTCTTGGAATAGCATAACTACTCAAGCACAACAGACAGACGCACCAAGCATTCAGGTAGAAAAAATCAATATCGTAAGAGACGCCTATGGGGTTCCACATATTTTTGCTCCCACCGACCCAGAAGTGGCGTATGGTTTAGCATGGGCGCATGCCGAAGATGATTTTACAACCATCCAAACCCTATTATTAACGGGGAAAGGAAAATTAGCCACTTATTTGGGCAAAAAAGGAGCACCTGTTGATTTTGTAGTGGGTTTATTAAACACCAAAGAAATAGTGCAGGCACAAATAGGCCAGTTGGATCCAAAATTTCTTGCCTTGGTTAAAGGATATTTAATGGGTTTAGAGGCATATGCAAAAGCACATCCTAAGGAAGTGCTGAACAAGCATGTGTTTCCTATGAGTGTGGAAGATTATTTATCCTCCACTGTTTTTTCAGTAGCTGTATTCTGTGGGGTAGATAAAGCTTTACCAAAAATATTAAATGGCACTATTCCACATTTAGCTGGTTTTACAGGAGAAGGTAGTAATGCATTTGCTGTGCAAGCCAATAAATCCGCAACAGGTGAAAACATGTTGGTCATTAATGCACACCAACCCATTGAAGGAGCCACCGCATTTTATGAAGCCCACTTACAAAGTGAGGAGGGTTGGAATATCTTAGGTGGGTTGTTTCCTGGTGCACCACTTATTTTTCATGGAGTCACGCCTAATTTAGCTTGGGCACATACTGTAAATTTTCAAGACAAAATAGATGTCTATCAGCTAGAGACCCATAAAGCACATCCCAATCAGTACAAAGTAGATGGCAATTGGTTAAGCTTAGAAAAAAGAAAAATTAAATTAAAGATCAAAGGCATTCCATTTCCAATTTACAAAACAGTGTATACATCTATCTACGGACCAACGGTAGCAACGCCAGAAGGAAAGTTTTTTTCTATGAGATTGCCCTCATTAATGGACGCAGGTGCATTACAACAGTGGTATGCAATGAATAGAGCGACCAACTATACAAGTTTTAAAGCGGCTATTAATCAAAATCATTTAGCCATGTTTAATATTATGTATGCCGACAAAAGGGATACCATCTATTATATTTCAAATGGAAAAATGCCTTACCGTAATGCAGATACTGCCTATCATTGGAATAGTACCGTTCCAGGAAATACGATGGCAACCTTATGGACTACCTTTAAGCCTGTAGATGCACTTCCACAATACATCAACCCTGCAAGTGGCTATTTATTCAATACCAATCACTCTCCTTTTTTAGCAACGGATGAAAAAAATAATTTGAATCCTGCCTTGTTTGATGTGAATGATGGATACGAAACCTACCACAACAATCGAAGCAGACGTGCAAAAGATTTATTAGATCCCTTGTCAAAAATTAGTTACGAGGATTTAAAGCGCATTAAGTTTGATCAAAGCTTGCCTGAAAAAATATTATTCCCTTATGGATACAATGCGGATAGTATGTTCTTGGTAAATGAACAATCTTATCCGCAATTGGCTGGGATTATCACCAGTTTAAAAACATGGGATCATAAAGCTATCGCTAGCAGTAAGGGTGCCTTAATCTATAACCTGGCCTACTATTATGTTCCACAATTAATGGGGGGTAGAAAAAATGATAAATTAACTTTAAGCGAAGCGGTAAAAGTATACCAATACATTTATGATTTTTTAATGGAACATTATGGTAACACCAATCAAACTTTAGGGGATGTTCAAAAATTAGTCAGAGGGACTGAAAGCTGGCCACAAGGAGGTATGCCTGATGTATTAGCTGCAGTGATGTCTGAGCCCTACGGAAAAGGTCAAAGAAAAATGAATAGTGGTGACGCCTACATTGGCTTTGTGAAATTTCCAAAAGACGGTGGACTTCCTTTAATTGAAACAGTAAATACTTTTGGTGCCAGTATGCATAAAGAAAGTCCGCACTTTGCAGACCAAAGAGCAATGTATCAAGCTCAACAAGTAAAACCTATGACCTTAGATAAAGCAACTGTATTTAAAAATGCAAAAAGCATTTATCATCCACAATAAAACTGTTGTTAAAATAAAAGTATACTTGATAAATAGTTACAGCCTTGCTGTAACTATTTTTTTGTCCAAGATAGACTTGGTATCGTAGATCACTGTTTGAGGCGAATTCATTAAGCTAGTATAGTCGAGTGATTTGAAAAAATCATGCGCTACGGCTAATAAGATACCATCGTATTTTGCAAGTTCATGCACCAATTGTATTTGGTGAAGCGCAAGTACATTTGCCTGGTCTGCAAAAGGGTCAAAGGTATCTATCTGATATCCTTGTGCTTTTAAATGATGTACAATTTCAAATACCCTTGAATTGCGAATGTCCGGACAATTTTCTTTAAAGGTTACACCCAGTATTAATAGGCGGGCACCCTGATTACCAAGGCCCTTCTCCTTTAATAGTCTTATTAATTTATTAGCAACAAATAATCCCATTTCGTCATTGACTGCTCGGCCCGATAAAATTACTTGAGGATGGTGTCCTAGTTGTTTTGCTTTATAGGCTAAATAATAAGGATCTACGCCAATACAATGTCCTCCTACCAACCCCGGTTGAAAAGGAAGAAAATTCCATTTTGTCGCAGCAGCTGCTAATACTTCTTGGGTATCAATATTCATTTTATCAAAAATCAATGCCAATTCATTTACAAAAGAAATATTAATATCTCTTTGCGCATTTTCAATTGACTTAGCTGCTTCGGCCACTTTAATACTACTTGCCTTATGCGTACCAGCGTTAATGATACTTGCATACAACTCATCCACTCTATCTGCAATTGCGGGGGTAGAGCCAGCTGTGACTTTTTTAATTTTAGTGAGTGTATTAATTTTATCGCCTGGATTGATACGTTCTGGAGAATAACCACAGAAAAAATCTTCATTAAATAGCAATCCACTTGTTTGAGCTAAAACAGGAACACAGTCCTCCTCTGTACATCCAGGATAAACCGTACTTTCATACACCACCAAATCTCCTTTTTTCAAAATGGATCCAATCATAGCACTCGCTGCTAATAGTGGCTGTAAGTTGGGTTGTTTATTTTCGTCTACAGGTGTGGGCACCGTCACAATAAAAATAGTACAGTCTCGAATGCTTTCAAGTTGATTTGAAAAAGTTAATAAGGAGGCAGCTGCAATTTCTGAAGCACTGGTTTGCAAGGTCTCGTCTTTACCGGCCAATAAAGCTGTTACGCGATCTGCGTTAATATCAAAACCAATAACTGGATATTTTTTACCAAACGCAACGGCCAATGGCAATCCCACATAACCCAGTCCGATGATGGCAATTTTATCAGTAGCGTTGGCATGCTTATTCATAGATGCCAAAGTTAATGGACTCCCTAATGATCTCCATAATTTTTTTCACCCGCCTCAATTTTTAAAGCAAGTCTGTTTTGTTTAGGCGGCAAAGGACAGGTGGCAAAAGCGGTAAATGCACAAGGTGGATTATAGGCATTGTTAAAATCTATTTCGGTATTGCCTAAACTATCTGGTTTAGGTATTTCAATAAATCTACCTGCTCCATAAGTAGAAACACCGGAGGTTTGGTCTGCAAATACAATAAATAAATTAGGACCTCCTTCGTCAATTACATCCAAGCTGTGGGTTTTACCCTCTTTTTCAAAAACCAATTTGCCTGCATTTTTACTGGCAGTCGTTTGTCCAATAATATTGGTAATCATTAGAAAATTTTGTTCCGGTTGTACTAATTTGGCTTTCAATTTCCATTCAGATTGCACTGGGAAACGCTGAATGCCTTTAAATTGGAGCAGCGTTTTGACTTTTAAATTTCTAAAACGAATGCCTATTTTATCTTCTCGTTTAATAACTACCCAAGAGAAATGGGAATAGTCCATCCTAGCTGCTTTTTCAGATGCATCAAATACTTTATACGTCTTTAAGGGAGCGGTAGCCTGCTTATTGATATAGATTGTTTTTGAAGCCCCATTTTGCCAAAGTACAGAGTCTCCCTCATAAATAAAACTTCCTAACTCCGCTGGAAAATTAGGATGGGTATAATGACAATCTGCGTTTTTATAGTTACCAAAAGTATTCTTGCCCTTATGCAGCCAAAACAATCCTTCCAAGTTTAACCATCCATCGGGCGCTTTAAGCTCTTGGATTCTATCGGCATGCCATTGGTTAACAGCAGCTATATATTTAGGATCCTGTGCTTTAACACCCACTACACTAAGAATTGCAATTAGAACAAGCATCCATCTTTTCATGGTAAAATTTTTATCAAGTGACATACAAATATAGTCCATTTTATTTGTCTACAAAAATAGTAGATTATTATAAGATTTATGTTTTGTTGTCTAGTAAAACTAACAGTCATAGGGCATATTTAGTACCTTAGTCCCAATTAAATGGATGGATATGAAATACCTAATGGTGATCCTTTTGCTGGGCGTAATGCATTGTAGTTATGCGCAACAAAATAAGGCAAAGTCACGTATAAATCATACTGCAATTTATGTGATGGACATAGCCAAATCTGGGAATTTCTACTCCAATATAATTGAGTTAGATACCGTTCCAGAGCCCTTTCACGACGGTAAACATATTTGGTATAAAACAGGTGAACACACCATGCTCCATGTGATTCAAGGTGCAGATAAAATAAAAGATTACTATAAAAATCAACACACTTGTTTTACAGTAACCAACTTTACAATGTTTGTGCAAAAATTAAACGAAATCAATTGGGCCTTTGAGGATGTGAATGGCAATAAAAATAAAATAACTACCCGTGTTGATGGGGTACACCAAATTTGGCTACAAGATCCGGACGGTTATTGGATTGAAATTAATGACGATACTTTTTAAGGAATTTTAAATTAAATACAATGAAGCAAGGAATTGAAGTATTTATTACTGGAGGCACTTTTGACAAAGAATACAACGAGCTCAATGGTAACTTGTATTTTAAAGAAACACATTTACATGAAATGTTGGATTTGGGACGTAGTAAATTAGACTTGTCTATACAAACACTTATGATGAAGGATAGTTTGGATTTTGTGGACGCCGATCGTGCTTTAATTGCTAAGGCTTGCAATGAAAGTGTTCATGATAGAATTTTAATTACCCATGGAACTGATACCATGACCATCACTGCAGAATATTTATTAGAACAATGTACACACAAAACCATCGTGCTAACAGGGGCAATGGTGCCTTATAAATTTGGGAGTAGTGATGGATTATTCAACCTAGGCAGCGCATTGGCATTTGTACAAGTATTAGAAGCAGGCGTATACATTGCCATGAATGGAAAAATATTTGAGGCAGGCAAGGTTAAAAAAAATACAGACAAAGGCGAGTTTGAAGACCTCCTCTAATTAAAAGAATCAGCAGTTAACGATACCTGGTATCTATAATATATTGAATTTTCCAACCCTCTTTCAACTTTACAAGTTGAAATGAATTGACGCCCGAATGGGAATACTTTTCTTTATAGAAAAATTGATAAGGTGTCCATACCGATGCTAGTTCTCTATTTACTTTAACGCTTTCAAATTTTATTTGTTCATCTAAGCTTCCTACCTGCTGCTTCCCAATACTATTGATAAAATCTTGAAGCGATTCGTTTTTAACTGAAACTTCACCTGCTTTATTTACAATCGTTTGAAAAATCACATTATTGCTAAAACAGGTTTTTAATAAAACCGTATCGCTATTTTTCATAGCAATAAACATATTTTGTACTACTTGTTGAACTGCAGCAACACTATCCTGAGAAGATACGGCAGTGGTTTGTGCATTGGCTAATTGAATGTTGGTTACCGTTGCCAATAAAATAAAAAGAAGAAAGCTGCGCATATTTAAAATAATTTATTTGTAAATTAGACACAAATATTGAAAACAACACTATGAAAACCACTAAAATTATCTACTGGGTAAGTACCAGTATTATTTGTTTATTTGCTTCAAGTGCCATTATGATGAATTCCGAAATGGCTAAAGAAGGAGCCGCTCATTTGGGTATCCCTAGATGGCTCGGATTGGAAGTAAGCATTGGCCAGTTAATCGGATTGGTACTTTTAATTGTACCAGCGGTACCTGCCCGATTTAAAGAGTGGGCCTATGTTGGCTTTGGCATTTTGTATTTAACTGCCGCACATGCTCATATTGCAATGGGTGATCCCATTGGAAACATTGTAATGGCTATTGTGTTTTTTGGTTTATTGCTATTGTCTTATACTAGTTTTCATAAATTACAAGCTGCGAAAGTAACTGTCTAGTGATATGGAAGGTAGGTATTTAAGATTAATATTGAAACTTAGGTTTATACTAAAGGCTCCCATGGGGAGCCTTTAGTATTATATCCAAAAAGTGTATACGTCAGGAAAATGCATTCTGTTACTTTTTAGGTAAAGCGCTCAATAATATTTTTAAAAATTCATTGATTTGCTTGTCTTCAATCCATCTAGCTACAACAACCAAGTCATTTTCTCTATCCACATATACAGCATTGGTTCCGTTTCCGATATGCGCAAAGGCAGAAGCGGGTGCTGCAGGATACATTTTTTTATCTGTATTTAAAAAGTAATTCATAAAACCATAGCCAACATTGGCAGCAGTAGGAGTGGTTGATTTAGTGATCCAGTCTTCTGAAATAATTTGTCTTCCATTCCAGTTACCTTTTCTAAGAGTTAACAAACCAAATCTTGCCAAGTCATAACTATTTATAAACAAGCCGCCTCCAAAATGTCCACCACCACTTACGGACTGTATCATTTTACCATCTAAAACAATCCAAGCATTGTGATAACCTGTCCATGCCCAGGTGTTGGAAGCGCCAATCGGATTCATTACTTGTTCTCTTAAAACCTCTGGTAAGGGCTTACGCCAAACCGTTGTTGCAGCAAGGGCCAAAACATTTACTCGGGTATCATTATATTTAAAAACAGTTCCGGGTTCAAAACGATTTCTGGTAGTCCAAGCCTCTTGTTGGTCGGAAGGTCTATCTGCCCAGTCTGGCTTACCCCAAAGTACGCCTTCCCAATCACTAGTTTGTCTTAACAAATGATCCCAATTAATTTTTCGATTATGAACAGTTTCAAATGGATAAATAAATGCTTTTTTATCAATTGGATTTTCATTCGCATTTGGCAAAG
>JACCDW011452060.1_pt1 | contig 19269 bp, 20 predicted proteins | sample 7449781 | NCBI WGS metagenome assembly JACCDW01 (sample SAMN15323449, study PRJNA562643) | freshwater metagenome | isolation source: river surface water | place: USA:Blue River Watershed | collected 2017-08-18
CAATTTCTAAGTAATCAAATTACTCTAATTTATACATTTGAAGATAATTTAGATAATATTAAATTTCTAATGATTTATAAATTAGAACATACAGAAACTAAGGAATTGCGATTAGCACTTCGTTATTCTCAGTTAAAAGATATTAGCACTTCAATTAGTAATTTATTAAAGAAAACGATTAATAATGGATTTAAAATTATTGGATTTACGCCAATTGGTGCAATTCAAGAAAATATGATTACAGTTCAAAGTATATATAATGAAATTGAAGATATTAATACAATGAATAAACAAACGATAAATGCTATTAGTAATGAACAATATGATAATTTAATTAATTTAGCATTTAATGTAGTAAATAATAATAAAAATAAATTATTTAAAAAGAATTTAGAAGAAAATGAACATTTAAAAAGTCATTGTGAATCAATGAAAGAATTAACAAAGTTAGATAATGAATTTAATAAAGAGATTAATAATAAATTATCAAGTTATTTAAAAGAGAAAATAAAAAACAACGGACAATTCAAACAAAAAAAATTAAAAGAAGAATTACAAAGTATCTATAAGAGATACAAAGATAATTAAAAAGTAGACAATACGAATTTTATATTTTTTTTTATAATAATTAAATTTGAGAATTAATAATTGGAGGACTGTAACCATTATGTAATCTAGTTTCTTGATTTCTATATTCTTGAAATTCTTTAATTTTTTCTTCAATAGTTAATTTAATTTCTCTTGGTGCTTTTTTTTGAGATAAATTAAAATTTATATAAAGTTCATTTAATTTATTTTCAATATGCGGTTTCATTTCCGCGGCCATTTCTGCATCGTATATTAAATGTTGTTTAAGAAAATATAAATATTTATCAAAATTTTCATTATTAACAATATCATTCATTTTTTTTAAATGAATAAATAATTCTGTAATAAAATCTTGGTAGTTAAGTGTGTTCCAAGTAATTTTATTAGTTATGGGTTCAATTTCTAAAATTAAATATTCATAGATAGGTTTTTTAAACCCTGGAAACATTAATAAAATCTTTAAATTATGGTTATTTTCATTATTTAAATTAAAATGTAAATGTTCTAAAATTTCAATAGTCCCGCGAAATAATGATTTAATTTTATCTTGAATGGCGACATAATCTTCTTTCATAACTTTTATATATAAATGATTGCCAACATCTTCAATAATCCATTTTCTTAAATACGAAAAATCAGTATTAGTAAATGGCTGAGTTTGTAATGTTAAATTAATAATATGATTAATATTTACAGTATTATTATCTCCGATTTGATTAACATTTTGATCTCCAGAAGAATTAATTGCATTATTATAATTAGCAATATGTTTATTAGTCTCATCGTGTTTTTTTTTATTGTATATGCAAGTAAATACAATATTACAATATTTACATCTTAAATTATCTTTAATGCAGGTAGTTTTTCTATTAATATGTTGTTTATATTTTGATTGAAATTTAGTTTCGAATCCACATTTTTCGCAAGAATACATATTTATAACTGGTAATTAATAATTATTTAAATAAATATTTAAAATGAAAATATTTTTTTCTAAAAACGTTCTTGTGAAATTAGCAGTAATCTGAGTGCTTATTAGTATAAACAGATATAAAAACACAGTTAATCGAGATTGCTGAAACGCCAAGATCGGATCTTGGGAAAATAGCAGTAATCTAAGCGCTTATTGCTATAAACAAATTAAAATATTTAATCTAACAAAAATTATTTCTAAAACGCCAAGAACCGATCTTGGGAAATTAGCAGTAATCTGAGCGCCTATTGCTATAAACAGATTCAAAAACGTAGTTAATTAGCATTTCTAAAACGCCAATCTTGGATCTTGGGAAATAGGAAATGCTTGGGGGCTCAGAAATATTTTTATCATCTCATCTAAAAAATAAATTATCATATCATCTAAAAAATAAATTATCATCTCATCTAAAAAATATTTATTCTAAATGAATATTTATTTCTAAAACGCCAAAAATTGGATATTGGGAAATTAGCAGTATTATGGACGCTTATTATTGCAAACAGATACAAAAACATAGTTAATTGAGATTGCTAAAACGCCAAGATTCGATCTTGGGAAAATAGCAGCGATCTAGAAGTGGAATGCTATAACCCGTTTAATATATTCAATCTTACGAAAATTATTTCTAAAACGCCAAGATCGGATCTTGGGAAAATAGCAGTAATCTGAGCGCTTATTAATATAAACAGATGCAAAAACATAGACAATTAGCATTTCTAAAACGCCAATCTTGGATCTTGGGAAATAGGAAATGCTTGGGAGCTCAGACATTATTTTATCATCTGATCAAAAAATAATTATTTCTAAAACGCCAAGAACCGTTCTTGGGAAAATACCAATAATCTAAGCACCTATTACTGTAAACAGATACAAAAACACAGTTAATTAGGATTTCTAAAACACCAAGATCGGTTCTTGGGAAATTAGCAGTAATCTAGAAGCGGAATGCTATAAACAATTCAATATATTCAATCTAACAAAAAATATTTCTAAAACGCCAAGATTCGGTCTTGGGAAAATAGCATCGTTCTGGACGAGCAATAGTATAAACAGATACAAAAACATAGTTAATTAGCATTTCTAAAACGCCAATCTTGGGAAATAGGAAATGCTTGGGGGCTCAGAAATATTTTTATCATCTGATCAAAAAAATATTTAATTTAAAATTGAATTTAAGATACTATATTAATAAAAAGAAATGAATTTATCACAATTAGATATCGACGATTTAATTAATGATTCATATAAGAAACAAGAATCAGTAGAAAAAGAAATTAAATATGAATTATTAATATTTACAGATGGCGCCCATGAAAGAGTAAAGAAACGATCATCATTTGGTATATATATATTATGTAAAAATAAAAATAGTAATTTAAATATCTATAATGAAACAAAGATAATAAAGAAGATAACAAAAGATACTATATTATATAATAAAACGAATAAAGATATTCATTATCATAGTATATTTAAAAACATAACAAACGAAAAATGCCAATACGAAAATTGCAATTATTTTGCGATTTATTCAAATAATAAAAATGAGAATGGTATATATTGCAAAAATCATAAAAATGATAGTTTGATACAATCAATGAATTTTGAAAATTATGAGCCAACCAATATAAGAGCGGAAGGATTAGCAATAGTATATGGATTATTATATTTAAAGAATATTCTAATAGATAAAATAGATAAAAGTAATTTAGTAAATGAATTAAATACAAAAGTATTTGAAGAAAGTAAATTAGTATTTCAAGAATATAAAGAAGAGAATAATAAAGAATATAAATATTATCAGTTAATAACAGATAGCGAGTTTTGGATTAATGTAATAACAAAATGGAGTAATAATTGGATTCGACAGAATACAATATTAGAAAAGAAGAATATAGATATAAATTATTATATTAATAGATTATTAAATGAATTATTAAACGATGGACATATAATACATTTTAAATTTGTAAGAGGCCATGCAGACACAAAAGAAAAAAATAATAAATATAATTTATATCAAAAGGGAAATATAATTGCAGATAAATTAGCAAATATAGCCAAAGAAAATACAAATTATAATGTCAAGATTTCATTTGCAAGTTAAATATATTTATTAATAGCAGTATAAATAATAATTTCAAAAACTCCATTATCAATGAGTAAATTAAAAATTAAATCATTTTCTTTATCAGCATAAATTTTAATATTATCACTTAATAAAGAGTTACTAAGTGCTTTAATATAATCAATTCTAATTGAAACTGAGAATATATCATCAGCGTGTAAAGATGATTCTAGTTTTAATTTTGAATGGTCTTTACAAATATTATAACCTTTAATAGTATTATTAATATTTTTATAAATAAAACGTAAAGGATTGTTATTTACTTTTTCAATTGTGAATAACTCACTAAAAATAGAAATATCATTAATTAATTTTTTAAAATATTTTCCAGGTAGTTCAAACTTTAAAGGATATAAATTATAATCAACATTACGATTATATAATTGGTTTAAATCAGAATCATTTTCAATTAAATTAATAATATGTGATTCATCAATAGAAAGCATTTTATTATTAAGAATAATAATCATATGATTACGATAAGAATTTTTTTTTAAAATAATAGAAAATAAATTATAATTTTTATCAATTTTTTGCGTAATTTTATCTAAATTTTTTGGTTCTAATGTAATATTTACAGGTTGGTCGCAAAAATAATGGTTTAATTTACTTGAATCAATTTTAATATTAATTAAATTTTTTTCTAAATGGTCAATACCATAAATTTTAGCATAATTAGTATGAAACTGAATATTAATTTCTTTAACATTCATTAATTTTAATAGACTAAATATTTTTTTAAAGATGCCGACATTATCATAAGATAATTCTACTAAATTATCTTGACTCTGTGGATCATTTACAATGCCTAATTTTGGCAACGGGTCAATTTTTTGAAGTAAACGAGGTCTACCTACTGATCTTTTGACAGGTTGATTATTATCTGACATTTATTTTATTTTAAATTTATTAATATTATTGTCTATTTTAATAAATATGTCAAAATTTAAAATTGAATTTAATTTAATTAATTAATTAATACTATCATAATAATAGTCTAATATGGTCTTATGTGCTTATATTTCGTGCACTGATAATAAATGCAGAACCAAAGGATCTGATAATTATATTGTTAATGAAAAATTATATTGTAAAAAACATTATGCAGTTATGTTAAAAAGATCTCAATATGTTGGATTATGTGAATATGTTACTAAAACTGATAAACAATGCAAATTACGTTCAAAACAAGAATATACCATTGAAAATAAATTTTATTGTAAATCTCATTATGTCAGTTTAAATAAAAAAATAAATAAACCTGATTCTAATGAAGAAGACAAACCTGATTCTAATGAAGAAGATAAAACTGATTCTAATGAAGAAGATAAAACTGATTCTAATGAAGAAGACAAAACAGATTCTAATGAAGAAGATAAACCTGATTCTAATGAAAAAGACAAAACTGATTCTGATGAAGAAGATAAACCTGAGTCTAACAAAGAAGATAAACCTGAGTCTAATGAAGAAGATAAAACTGATTTTAATGAAGAAGATAAAAATGATTCTAATATTAAACAAAAAATTGAAGATGAAATTGAAGATGAAAGTGATGAAGAAACTTCAAAAAAATGTAAAGATTCAAAATTATGTCAAAATGAAAATTGCACAAAAAAATCAAATGTGAAAGGGGAGTATAATAATAAAAAGTATTGTTTAACTCATTATAATAAAATTGTAAATGATGAAAGTAAAGAATTAATGAAAGAAGTTAAAAAGATTGAAAAAGTCAAAATTACACAAAAAAATAAAAACGATATTAAAAAAGAATTATATAAATTATTATTAAGAGTGCATCCTGATAAATGTACTAATCCAAAGATTGATGCAACAGTAGTAACTCAGAATTTAAATAAAATTTTAGAAAAATGTAAATAGAATATTAATAAAAAGTAAATCAGCTTTAAATGTTTCTTATTTTATTAGTTAATTAATTTTGTATTTTTTTTTAATATAATTAATATAATTAATATAGAATTATAAAATCTATTAATTACTAAAAATGAGTTCATCAGTCGAAACGCCAGTAATGCCAGCCAACACGGCGGATACTAAAATACAAGAACTCCAATATACTTCTGTAATCACAGAAAATATTCAAAAGATAAAAGATTTATATAAAGACCCGAAAAAGAAAAAGACGAGTTTAGATTATGTTCATTATATGGGATATATTAAAATTACAACTCAAACAATTTTAATTACTATTTTAGTAACAGTAATGTTATTATTCTTTATTTTAATGATAGTAGGATTTACTTCTGGGTTTAAATCAGATCCATATGGCGGCGGCATTCGTTATTTTCAAAGCCGAGATGACACAGGTGCATTAGATACGACATTAAATGAACGTAAATATGTTAAGCCAATGGTTTCAAATCTAACTAGCACACCGGAATCGCCTAATTTTTCAGAATATTATGGTATTGATGTAAATTTAAAAGATGGCGCAGTAATGATTGAGCGTGAGAATTTTGAAAATAAAGCAATTAGTGTAAACGAGTTAGAGCGTGCAAATAAAGGTATGTAAAATAAAATGTAAAAATTAATAATTAATTTCTTTTTTCAAAAAAAAATGTTTTATAATATAGTAAATCTATTTTTATAATTGGCTGATATAATAAATAAAAGCAAAATTAAATAAACATGTATGATGTATACGGTAGTGACGAAAATAAACTGCTAACTGCAGTTAAATCATTAGACGCAGTTAAAGTAATGTTAAGCGTATGCTTAGTATTATTAATTGTTTTAATTATTATGGTTGGTGTGTTAGTATCAAAGAGTCCATTTCAAAATATGCCAGATTACGGAATTGCTCAGCGTGGTGATGTAATTGCTGCGGTTCCATCGTATGAAGAAGAGTCAATGCGCCAAAAAGTTGATCGCTGGGTTAAAGGTGCGACATCTCAATTAACTGGAAGCCGTGACGTTCCAGTATTTTTCCAAGATTATGATGTAGATGCGACCCGTTCAAACGGCGGTCGCGCCGTATCAACATCTCGTGAAGGTTTTGAAGGAGGTAAACGCGAAGATGAGTTACAGAAAGCATTAGCGGGTCGCAATTAAATAATTATTATTTCTAATTAATTAGAACTATTATTTTTTTGTAATGAATAATATATTATAAAAGAATACATAAAAAAATTTATTAAATATGGTTGATAAATTTAGCAATGAAGATATAAAAGAAATAGTTTCTAGAATTAAATGGAATCCAAACCAATTAACATATACAATATACCATACTGTAATTGCATTATCTATATTTAGTTTATTTTTAATAATATATTTGATAATTTTACATAAAGATATTAAATGTAAAACAAAAACAGTAAATATGAAATATGAAGAATTAAATATGAAATATGAAAATATATTATTAAAAATAAAAGAACTAGAAACAAAGGATGAATTTCAAAATAAACTAAGATATTTAACAAAAAGATCAGAAAGAGATAATGATAATCAATCATTGCAAGAAAAAAATAAAGTTTTATTTGCAAATGAAAAAGAAAATCCAATATTAAAATCGGCAATATTGGGTTTATAAATAAAAATAAATAAATTTATCAGTAATAGTATAATACAAAAAGCATTTAATAAAATGAATAAAAAAATAATTTTATCATCAATTGGATTAATTGTACTAATTATTATTGCAGTAATAATTACAGTATCATCTCAATTTACAAATAAAATACCTAGTGAAATAAAAGAATTAAATAGAAGTAAATATAATAGTTTAAAAGGCCAGCGTAATCAGAAATCATTAAATAATATAATTGAAAATTATAAAACGAATTCAAATTTAAATAAAAAATAATAAATAATTTATAATATTAATTAGCAGTCAAAAATAAAAATGGAATCTGATGAAATTTCAAAAAAAGAATCAATATTAACAATATGCTACGACAAACGATATATTATTGTAACTGGAGTAATAATTATATTATTATTATTATATATTTATTATTGTGATGTAAAAATATTATTGCCAACAGGCATGAGTACTTTTTTAAATCGTAAATTTAAAAATAAATCATCATCATCATCGTATGATGAAATTGATGATCTAAAAAGTAATGATGATTGGGTTTTAGAAGATGAAATAAATAATTATATGGAACTGCAAGACGACTACATCGCAAACTTATAATAAATTTACTAATACTAAATAATATTTTTTTGTTAATTAAAAAAATAATTATATTAATAAATAAAGATGATTACATCATATGGAATTGCATTAGTAAAAAAAAATAAAACGAGTATTTTAACACATAATAATATTAATCAAGATTTAAATAATTATGAAATATTAATGATTAAAAAACGATTATCATATGCATATATTGCTTTTGTAAAAGGTATATATAATAAGAATAATGAGATTGAATTAATAAAATTATTTAACAATATGACAGTCGATGAAAAATTTTGTATTATGTCATTAAATTTTAATATTATATGGTATAAATCAACATTGTCATTACCTTATCAAAATAAATTTGTTTCAAAAGATGTTCATAAATTTGAAAAATGTAAAATAAAATTTGAAAAGAATTTTTTACAAGATAATGGAAAACGATTATTAAATATAATTAAAAAATCTAAATCATCTAAAAAAATATGGGAAATACCAAAAGGAACTACAAATAAAAACGAAAGTAATATAAACGCTGCGATTAGAGAGTTTTATGAAGAGACGAATATAAAAAAAAATAAATATAAAATTTTATATAATATCAATCCAATAACATATATATTTACAGATGATAATATTACATATAAATATGTTTATTATATCGCAATTTTATTAGATAACAAATATCAAGTGTCTTTAGATTTTAAATCAACAGGAAATATTATGGTAATTACAGAATTACGATTTTTTAATATTAATGAATTAAAATTAATAGATACACCAATTAAATTAATAAATTGTATAAAAAAAATATTTAAAATAGCAAAGCCATATTTTATTTATTAATTAAACTAAAAAATAATATTATGTAAATAGTCATATTAATTATGCCAAATAAAAAAGAATTAATAGATGAAATTAAAAATGAATTAATAAAAATAACCAATGGAGATTCTAATAGTGAATGTATAAATGAAAACATTAATTCATTATATTTAAAAGTTGTTAAATTAAAAGAATATTATGAAAATAAAAAAAAAGTGAATTTAACAAATACTGAAAATTTAAATAATAAAGAATATTGTAAAGATAATGTAATTATAATTTCAGAATATGATATTAACCATAAAATTACTAATGCTCCAATATATTTAATTAAAGAAACAAATGAATATTGTTTCAAAATAAACAATAAATTATTTATTGGAAATATAGGAAATATAGTAAATAAACAAAATGGAAACAAAATAAAAAAATGTAATCGATTATACTGCAATAATACATTTTTTAATAAAAAACAATGTAAATTTTATCACGATAAAATCGATGTACGAAATTTTCCAAAATATAGTTGGACACCAGTAAATAAAATTAATAATTATGATATTGAAAATAGTAGATTTATTGGTTCTGTAAGTACATTATCCGAGGATATATTAAAATCAACTGATTATGAAAAAAAATTAAGAAATAAACAATTAGTGCACGATTTTTTATTATATAATATATTAGATAATTATTTAAAATAATCCTCAGGTGTTAATCTATTATTATAATCATAAGTAAAAATTTTACTAAATAGATTGATATATTTAACTGAATTAATATTTTTTTTAATAAATTGAATAAATTCTTGATTTGAAGATTCTTTAAATTTAACAGTTCCATTTAATAATGAATTGTTAGATGAAGAATAATAATAATAATTAAGATTGTTGCAATTAGATGATATAAATGGATTATCTCCAAATAATTCTCGATAAAGATATAACAGTACAATATTATCAGAATCCCCAGAATTAGAATAATAAGAATAATAATCACTTGATTCTGATGAAATATTACTAAAATTATAATTATTAAAATGCTCCCCATATCTTTCATTATAATTATTAATATCAAATAAAAATTTTCCTGTTAATAATTCATAAATGATACAACCAACTGACCAAATATCAATTGAAAAATTAAAATTAGTATCTCCTAAAATAATTTCAGGAGCCATATAATATGTTGTTTGAATTTTAATAGATTTACAAATTGCATTATTTTTTTGAGATAAATTAAAATCAATAAATACAATATCTAAAAATTTTACTAAATCAGATTTTTTTAATTTATTTTTTTTTATATCTTTTAATACATTAATAATGTTTTTTCCATAATTATTTGTAATCATAATATTATTTGGTTTAACATCGCAGTGAATAATTTGAGATAATTTTAATTCATATAATCCTAAAAACAAAGAATTAATAAATTTATTAATTAAATTTTCAGGTAATGTTTCATTAAAAGTTTTATGATATAAAATATTAAAATCATCTAATGTCGTTTCGTATTTTTTAAAAATAATATATACATTTTTTCGGTCACTATAATAATCCTCGATATCAATAATTTTACTACTCTCTGAATATTCAATATTAAATTTAGTAATTGAATTAAAATAATTATTTCTATTTTTTTTTATTTTACTTAAAAATTTAATTTCATTAACTGCTTCATATCTATCTGATATTTCTTGAACTTTTACAATATAATTTGCATTGCAATTTGATTTTTTATTTTTTGCACCTACAATTTCATTTTTTGATACTTCATATATTTTAGAAAATGCCCCTGAATTAATTTTATTATCAATAAATTCATATTTTCCGCCTGTTATATCTGATAAATTTTCCATTTAATGTTATCAGTTCTTAAAATAAATTTTTAAAATTGAATTTAATTATTTTATTTAAATAATATAAGTATAAATTTAAATTGAATTATAATTTTATTTTAAATATTACATTGTATTTAAAATAAAGATTAAAATATGTCAAATTCAATTAAAAAATTATCTCTTTTAAAGTTTTTAGAATTAAATAAAGATTTACCAGTTCAAGGTTCAATTGAATGGTTAAAATCTAGAAGTGAAACAATTGGCGGGTCTGAAATTTCAACTATATTAAATATTAATAAATATCAAAATGTTAAACAATTAATTGAACAAAAAGTTGGAATTAGTTCTTTTAAAAAGGCACCACCATTATGGTTTGGAAATTTATTTGAATACATATTACAACAATATACTGAAATTTTATTTAACACAACTATTTACGAAACTGGTTCAATCCCTTATAATAAATCTAATCTAATTAAATATAGCCCAGATGGTCTTGCTATTATTAATAAAAATAAGTTAAATAAATTTTTTACAGATGAGCAATTTGAAGAAATATTTAATAACTCTCTATTTGAAAATAATATTATTAATAATAAAGAGTTATTAATTTTATTTGAATTTAAAAATCCATATATGAGAGTTATTAAACCAAATGAAATCCCAGAATACTATATTAATCAACCTAAATTAGGTATGGAAGTAATTGATATTTGCGAAGTCTCTATATTTATTGAATCTATATTTAGATTTTGTTCTTATAATGACATTATTAAAAATAATAATTTTTATAATCGCTTTTACCATTTTGATAGAAATAAATATATTAATGACCCATTAGCATACGGCGCATTCACATTATATTATGAAAAAAATAATCATAGCCAACACTTATTAAATCTTTTAAATAATATTGGAGATTATATGCATAATAATAATATTCATAAATACGATATTTCAAATATAAAAGATAAAAATATTATTAATTCTATTATGGAAAATATTATTGACTATAAAGATTTAAAAATAATATATCATAATATTTGTATTAATCAAAATAAAATTAGTACAGATAAATTTTCAATTTATGATGATGAATCATTTTATTTTCACAAATATAATAATATTAATAAATATAAAAATGAAATTATCAATAATAAATTAAAAATTAGAAATGACAATAAATTAGAATATCTAGGTATTATGTCTTATAAAATGTTTAATATTAATATTAATCCTATATTTAAACAAAATCCATTAAATAATGATGTCCTATGTAAAATACAAAAAATAATAAATTTAATTCAAGATTGTAATAAATATTCTTCTGATGACGATGGTATTAAATTAAAAAAACAACTTATTAACTGTTTCAAATATTAAATCTTTTGAATTAAATAATCAGTTAAAAATTTTTCTTTAAGAACTTCTGGTAAATTTAAATACTTTTTTTTATCAGTTGGAGAAAACTCTTTATATATCATCTGTTCAACTAAATAATGAATATCATAGTTATCAACATTTGGATCCACATATTGATCTTTATTTGTAAACTGCGATGCTTCTTTTTCATAATTTGCTAATAATGTTGCACATATTTGGCTTGAATTATTTGGATTCATTATTGACATAAAAATATAAAAATATAATAATATCATAATTGTTATTATACTATACATCATTATTCCATTTATTAATTCTTTTTTTTCTTTTTTTACTATTATATAATTTTTTAATTCCTGCATAGCCTCAGGTGAATTCATTTTTATAAAATAAAAAATTGAATTTATTATTTAGTAAAGTATTTATAGTATATTATATTATATTAAAGTTAGTATTATTTTAATTAAATAGTATGTCTAATATGAACTATGCACTTTCAAAAATTTATAATAATATTTTTACTTATTTTAATTACAAAAATTTAGTTCCATTAGATGAACAATTATCTGATTCTGAATTTATAAAAAATATTTTTAATAATGAATATTTTATTATTAAAACAGTACCTTCTGAGTATTCTTTCGAGCAACGAGATATTATAAAAAATAATTTTAATAATAGTTCTTTTTCGGTTAATGAACAATATAATATCACATATTATATTATATTTCACTATAACTCTGACATCTATTTAAAAACTCAAGAGTTAAAAAAAATTTTAATAAAATTAAAAAATACAGTATTTTCATATAATATTGTATTAATTACAAAAAATAATGTATCTACACACGTTCAAACATTTTTAGATACTATTAAATCAAAAATGTCAGTTATTAATTATACTTATAAATTATTTACTATTATTATTCCTGAACATATTTTAAGCAATAAACACGAAATTTTATCTAAAAATGATGCTGATGACCTATTAAATAATGTATTGCTTTGTAAACTCCATAATCTCCCTAAAATTAAATTGAATGACCCGCAAATAATTTGGAGCCCAGGACAAATTAATGATATTGTTAAAATTACTAGATATGATGATATTACTGGTATATCTATTTATTATAGAGTAATTATTAAATAATATTTAAATAATTAACTTTTATTAATTATTTAAATATTATTTTTTTATTCTATTATAATAATGTGTTTAGTCTGCCAGCATTACTCTAATAATAAAATTATTAATAAATTAATTTATTTAAATTCGTATATATGTCCTATCATCAAAGAAATTTTAGATATTTACCCTAATTTAGAAGGTATTACATTGTCATTATCATTTGTTCAATCATTTGTTAATTCTAAAAATTTAAATAAATTGAAATATTTATATGCAAACTACTCTTCATTGATTGAATTACCATCGAATGCTTATAATTTATTAGATTTACGAATAAATAATTGTCCAATTCAACATCTACCAATAAATTTTGTTAATTTAAAAGTATTAGATTGTGGCAATACACCAATATCTAATATACCACATACATATATTAATTTAACTAGATTATATATTAATAATACAAAAATTAATATTATACCATCAACTTTATGCCGATTAAAAATATTAGATTGTTCTTATACAAGAATTAATAATATTTCTAAAAAATTTATTTTATTAGAACGATTAAATTGCCAATGTAGTAATGTTAAAGTTATTCCAGACTCATTAATTAATTTAAAATACTTAAATTGTAATTTTACTAATATATCTTTCATTTCTTCTAATTTTTCTAAATTAATTGTTTTAAAATTAAAACATACTAAAGATGCATTATTAACTCTTAAATATAAATACCCTAATATTATTAAATTGCAAACAAACAATTTTAATTATTATTATAGCCAAGCAAGAGAATATATTGCAATTAATTTTTTAATTTATCATTTTAAAACTAAATTTAAATTTGTTAATAAGTTTAAATTTATTAACAAACAATCATTATTAAATTATTCATATTATATTTTAGATTCATATTTAAATCCTAACTCATTGGCAATAATATATAGAGCAAGTAATTGGGATATTGAATATAAACAATTATTATATCTTACTAATATACACGATTTACATTCGACGCCGGAATTAAAAATTTTTAAAATTGAATAATTAATAATATTATTATAAATAATATGACTTTATCTAATTATACATTTATTGATTTATGTTCAGGCACTGGTGCATTTAATATTGTGTTATCAAAATACGGTGCAAAATGTGTATTTTCAAATGACTATGATAATTCATCTAAGATTATTAATGAAACAAATAATTTATGTGATAATTTTATATGTCAAGATATTAATACTATTGATATAGATTTAATACCAGAGCATAATATATTAACTGCTGGATTTCCTTGTCAGCCGTTTTCAATTGCAGGAGAGCGTAAAGGATTTGACGATACACGTTCTAATGTATTCTTAACTATTATTAATATTTTAAAACATCATAATCCAGAATTTGTTATTTTAGAAAATGTAAAAAATTTAAAAACAATAAATAATGGTGATGATTTTAAATTTATTTGTGAACAATTATATAAACTAAATTATTTTGTAAATATTCAAAGTCTTAACACTAGTAAAATAACTGGAATACCCCAAAATCGAGAACGACTATATCTTATTTGTTTTAAAAATGATATATACTATGAAAACTTTAAAAAAATAACTAAAGAATTTAAATTAATTGATAAAAAAAATATTATAGAATTTTTAGAAACTGATATAGCAAAAAAATATTATTATACAGAAAAATCAAAAATATATAATAAATTGCTTGAATCAATTACTCAAAATATAGATTCTAATATTATTTATCAATATAGAAGAACTGTTGTTCGTCAGAATAAAAATAATGTAGTTCCTACATTAACTGCAAACTGCGGAACTGGTGGACATAATGTTCCGATTTTATTAGATAATAAAGGTATTAGAAAATTAACACCAAGAGAATGTTTTAATTTACAAGGATTTTCTAAACATTATATATTGCCTAAAAATTTATCTGATGGTAAATTATATAAATTGGCAGGAAATAGTATTACTATAAATGTATTTGATTTAATTATTAAAAAATTAATTGAATCTATTAATTTATAGTCTATTTATAGTATTATCAAATATTAATTTAATATTGTTTCCAATCTGATTTAATAATTTAGCAAATGTAATTCTAGGTCTTCTTTTTTGAGTTTTTTGATTGTTAAATGTTTCATTTTTATTTACTTTAATATCTAACCAAAAATTACTAGCACTTGACATTTTTAATTCATACACTTGAAATTTTTTATTTTTATAATCACACGCATTAACAAAATAAATCCAATCCCAATATTCATTAGAACCAAAACTAATCGGGCCGTTTGATGAAAATGCTTTACATTCAATTTTTATAGTTCTATTTAATATGTATATTTGTAAATCGCCTGATTTAGTGGTGTCCCAATTTGGCATTATTTTATATTTGTTAAATACAACATATTTAACAATATTTTCAGAAATTTCTGATGGAAAATTAATTTTTCTTATTTTTTTATTTTTTAATAATTTATTAATATCATTAATCGACTCATTAATATTAATAAAATTATTTAAATATGTATTAATTAATGATAAATTAAATGTTTCTTTATTTTTAATTGATTTATAGTATTGTAAATTTTTAAACCATTTTTGTATTTTACAAGCGGCATTTTCTTTATATAAGTTATTAGCACTGTTATATAAGATATTATAAATTTCATCTAATTGATTATAATAAATCATTATTATTTATTCTGATATTAAAAATTATTCAATTTTAAAATTGAATAATTAATATTAATATTAGAAATAAATACAATGTCATACTGTAATTTTGATAAGTGCAAGACACAAGCATCATTTGGATATGCTGATGCAATGGATGGTTTTAACGCCAAAGAAATAATTGCGTGTAAAAAGCATAAAAATGAAAATATGATTAAATTATATAAAATATGTGTATTTGATAAATGTTTTAAAAATGCTTCATTTGGCTATATAATTAAAAATAATAAACAATTTATTAGTTGTTCTGTTCATAAAAAAGAAGATATGATAGCATTTTATCAAAAATGCAAAAACTGCGGCGAAAGAGCAAGATATAATTATTTAAATGTAAAAGGTGCATTATATTGTACTGCGCACAAATTAGATAATATGTATGATAAAAATAAATCAATTTGTATTATAGATAATTGTACAAATTATGCATCATTTAAAGATGTAAATACAAATAAAAATATTTATTGCACAATGCATTCAAAAAATGTAGATAATACAGATATAATTAGTTCTAAAAATAAAACTTGCAAAGAACCAAATTGTTCAATTTTAGCAAATTTTGGTATAGTAGATGACCCAATGCAATATTGTGCAAATCATAAAAAAGAAAATATGTATGACCATAGACATAAAAGATGTGAAATTTGTAATCTATTTTTAATGAAGCATGGAAATATAATTTGTGCATTTTGCAATCCAGATTCTACACATAAAAAAAATGAAAAAATTGTATATGATTTTTTAACTGCAAATAATAAAGAATTTGTTTATAATCATAGTATTACATTTAATTATTTAAGACCTGATTTTTTATTAAAAATAAATGATAATAACATTATTATAGAATGCGATGAAAAACAACATAAAAATTACAATATTGATTCTGAAAATAATAGAATGATTAAGATTAAAGAACATTTAGATAATAAAACAATATTTATTAGATTTAATCCAGATACATTTAAAATTAATAATAAGTTAATTAGATTATCTATAAACACAAAACTAAATATTTTATTAAATTTTATTAATTCTACTATTGATATGTCGTTTGATTGTTATTATTTATTTTATGATTGCAATTGTAATAATAAATGCACCTATATTCATAGTAAATTACTTAATTAATTATAATTAATTAATGTATAAATTAATTAATTTTTTTTTAGAAATAAATTAACTATTATAATATAGGTATTAACACCATATAAATATTAGTGTTTAGTTATTATTAATACAGTGTCAGTATGTCGACTGGTGGTATTTTCAACTTAATTACCAATGATGGTAAACAAGATCGAATGCTTATGGCATCTGAACTGTTAAGTCAGCGTCTTGCTGAGGTTCGTGCTGCTCGTGTTGCTAAGGGCGAGGAGAATGTAAATCCTACTCTTGCTGATATTGAGCGCACACATATTCTATTCATGAATGCTCATTTTAAACCATTTGCTGCGATTGCTTATGAATACAATAAAGTAACCGCTAATAACCCGACTCTTGGCTCAAAAGTCCAATTCTCGATTCCTCAGTTTGGTGATTTCTTTAGTGATATGGTAGTTCACGTTAAAATGGCCGCTCCAACTGTTGCTCCTGCATCGGCTTCAAATGCTGGTGAAGTTGCCGTATATCGTTGGTGCGACTACCCTGGTGAGCGTCTTTTCCAAAAAGTATCATTTGATGTCAACGGCAACCCTCTTGATGAATACTACCCAGATACTTACAATTTCCACCGCCAATTCTGTGTTTCTTCATCTAAGGAAGCCGGCTGGGATCGTTGCATGGGTCAAGAAGTTGCTCGTGAATTAGTATTTGATTACGACAACAGTACGGCAACCTCGGCTCCTGATAATGCTCGTGCATCAACTGTTCTTCGCAATGGTTTCCAAACATACAAAGCCAACGGCGGTCACGGTGATGTCGAATTATTTGTCCCACTTCTTTTCTGGTTTAATACCGATCCTCGACTTGCTATTCCATCAGTCGCTATTCCATACGGTCAGCGTTTTATTAACATTGAATTAGCCTCAAAAGACCAAATGGTTGATGTTCGTAAACATCATTCGGCTGCGTCGGCTGTGGCAGTTACTACACCTACTATTACTACTTTTGATCTTTACATTAATAATATTTTTGTTAATCCTGATATCCACGATATTTTTATTGCTCGTATTGGTTTCACTCTTGTCCGTGTTCACCGTCGTCAAGTTACTAATGTTAACAAATCTAATGATAACATCTTACTTCAACAACTTAAATGGCCAATTGAAACTATGTATGTCGGCATTCGCCCTATTGCAAACAGCGCCTCCGGAGTTGATACTGAATTATACCAAAACCACACTAACTTATGGCACCGATTCGGCCAATGCAGTTACTCTACTGTCGCCGCTAACAGTGTTAATGGTGTTGCTACTGGTGCTCGCTGGCTCAATGAAGTTAACCACGTTTCTCGTCTTAGTGTTTCCGCCCACGGTGTTCCTCTTTATAACAATCTTCCATCTACTTTCTTCAACTGCTACGTTCCATACCTTTACGGCGGCTGGAATATTCGTACTCCAAAAGACCCTGGATGCTTCTTCATCAATTTCTGCTTATACCCAGGAACATACCAACCCTCGGGACATATCAACGTGTCGCGCGCTCGTGAATTCTACCTTGCTTACGATTCAACCTATGTTTCTGCCAATACGCCTGCTGAATTAATTGTTAATGCTGTTGCTATTAACTTCCTTTTAATCTCAGATGGCAGTGCTACTCTTCGCTACGCTACGTAATTTAACTGCAACAAATATATACTACATAAAAACTATAAAAATATCATTAAATTATTTTTTTTTGTTAATAAACATTAAATTTTATAAATCAACGTAGTGGGCATTCAAAATTAATAAACTAATATTTTAAGCATATTATACTAATTTTCACTCTATTATTAAAAGTTTTGCTCCCCCACAGCGGGGGAGCAAATATTCCACCAGTATAAAAAATGACAGTTGTTATTTTTCATTCTCCTTTAAGGGAGAATGAAAATATAAATTAATATTTTTTAAATACCTATGAGGTGCACATAGAAAATAATAGTATTTAATTATATTCTATCAATTCTAGCACAATTATTAAAAGTTTTGCTCCTCCCTATGATAAGAACGAATATACCACCGTTTTAAAATGACAGTTGTCATTTTTCTAAATGCTATTAAATTTTATGTCGGTCGCATGACGGCAATAATTTTTTTGACGCTTGTATGGCGTCAAAAAATAATTAACTTAATTAATTAAATTCTATTTAAAGTTTTGTAGATTCTATATATACAAAATACAAAAATAGAATTTAAAATGAATCAGTTATCATTAACTAACAATATTATAGATATTAATAAACCTTTATTAACAGTAAAAGAATTATTAAATGAATTAAATTATCAATATAATGATATATTTTTAGATAAATTTTGGCAAAATATTAAAGATGATATGTGGATTTATATTGATGATAA